>ERZ1643247.2933-NODE-2933-length-12707-cov-31.840974_pt1 | contig 12707 bp, 13 predicted proteins | sample MGYA00579264_ERZ1643247 | MGnify/ENA primary metagenome ERZ1643247 (study PRJEB29033, sample SAMEA4952262) | chicken gut metagenome | biome: Broiler Chicken; feature: Gastrointestinal Tract; material: Caecum | place: Ireland | collected 2018 | study: Broiler... | reverse complement strand
AAATCGAAATTTCTCTACCACGACTGGAAGAATACGTTATCGCCTATTACGATGCCGTCCCTGTTGGCATATGGTGCATACAGGAAGTAGTAGCAGTCGGCCACGGCGGCAAGTCTTGCGCCGTTAATAGCGTCTTTTGCAACCCGTAATGAGAGGCTTGTGGGACCTCTGTCCAATACGGAGTCGAGACGGCCTGTCCAGACCGGTTCGAACTGGCCGCTTGCATAGACAACTCCGCTGATCGAATTCGGAAATCTTGAGCTTTCAACGCGGTTCATGATAACGGTCGCTACAGCGAGTAAAGCGTCATAATTCTGGTATGCTTCACACTGAATGATAGCTGCGAGCAATGTGACTTCATCTGTCGACGCGTTGATCTCTCCACCGGTTACAACAGAATTATCATATCCTCCACCGGAACTGCCGCTGTGGGAACTTCCGCTGCCGGAAGTGTTTTTATTCGCGGATGCGGCGGCTTCTTTTGCTGCCTCTTCCTCTGCTTTTTTACGTGCGGCTGCCTCGGCGGCAATACGCGCAGCTTCTTCTTCTTTGGCCTTCTGCAGCCTTGACTGAACATCGGCGAGATTGGTAGAAGTAGCATCAGCCTTTGCCTGAAGTGCGGTCTGCTGCGTCTGGAGCTGGTCTTCAAGCTCTGTAAGTGAATCCTGCTGTGTCTGCAGTGTATTCTGCTCATCTTCGATCTGCTGATGTATATCTTTCAATTCATTAAGAGCATTGCGGTCATATTCACTGAGGTTTTCAATGAAGTCAGCTTTGTTCAGAAAATCTGACATATCTTCAGCAGAGAAGAGCAGCTCAAGCAGTGTTGCGTTCCCGTGCTCGTACATATATTTAATACGGGCTTTCATGTCTTCATACTGCTTTTCCTCATTTGCCTTTGCCTCTTTAAGTTCGTCCGATGTACGGGCGATCTCTCCGTTCAGCATCTCGACCTGCATCTCAGTAGTCGAGATCTCATCGCTCAGGGCGAGTATGTCCTCGTTGATCCCCTGGAGTTCGCTCTCGAGCGAAGAAGACTGATCTTCAAGGTTTTTAATTTCATCATTATCCGCTAAAACAGGAAAAACCGAAAGTACAATTGCGAGAGAACAGATCAGGGCAATTCCGGACTGTATCCATCGTTTTTTGTAGATTCTCATATGGTAAAATCCTTTCTTAAAATATGCGATATTAAGTTGCGAGTAATTATTATACTACAAATTGCGTTATTTGGCAAACTCTGATAGAATAAAATAAATGTAAAATAATTGCAGAATATTACTGCGAACAGCAACTGTGGAATCGGAGAAAAGTATGGAACATAAGATAAAAATGATCGGACTGGATCTGGACGGAACAGTACTTACGGAGAAAAAAGAACTTACTGTCCGGACGAGAGAGGCCATCAGCAGGGCGCTGGCACAGGGAGTTGTTGTTCTTGTCGCGACAGGGCGGCCGTGGATGGGCGTCCCGGAAGAACTAAGACACTTTCCCGGCATGCATTATGCGCTTACGTCAAACGGCGCAAGGATTATAGATACACAGACGGATCAGGTGATCGAGGAACATCTGCTCGGACCGGATTTGGCGCAAAAGGTGTTGGAAATATGCGGGAAATATGATACTCTACAGGAAGTGTATTTCGACGGACAGGGGTATGCGCCTGCTGATAAGATGAACTGTGTGGAGAAATATCACAAAAACCCCAGTATGTGTGAATATATGAGAAAGACACGGATACCTGTTGACGATATCAGTGAACTGGTAAAAAAAGAAAACAGGGGACTTGATAAAGTGCAGGCTCTGTTCGCGGATATGAATGAACGGAGAGCTGCGTGGAAGGAGCTGGAAGCGGAAGACGGTCTGGAACTTGTAGGGTCCTTACGGTACAACATCGAGATTAATGCTGCCGGCGTTAATAAGGGGAAAGGACTTGTGAATCTGGGGTGCATGCTGGGAATCAGACGCGAGGAGATCATGGCATGCGGCGATGGCGATAATGATATAGTGATGCTGAGAGAAGCGGGATTCGGAGTTGCCATGGCCAATGGTGAAGAAAAGGTGAAAGAAGCCGCGGATTACATTACTTTATCTAATGAAGAAGACGGCGTAGCAGATGTGATTGAGAAATACGTTCTGCTGTAGAAAGTATTTTATCCTAATTATTCAAGAGGAGGAGAATGAAATGTTGGATATATTAAAAGCGATTATCTTCGGTATAGTGGAAGGAATTACGGAGTGGCTTCCGATCAGCAGTACGGGGCATCTGATTTTGATGGAAGAACTGCTGAAAATGAGTCAGGGTGATGAATTTTTTGAGATGTTCCAGGTTGTGATTCAGCTCGGAGCGATTTTGGCCGTGATTGTGATCTACTTCCATAAGCTGAATCCGTTTTCACCGAAAAAAACTCAGAAACAAAAAATGCTGACCTGGCAGATATGGATCAAGGTGGTTATAGGATGTGTCCCGGCGGGCGTGATAGGACTTTTGTTTAATAAACAGATTGATAAATTGCTGTATCACTGGTATGTAGTGGCAATTATGCTGATCGTATATGGTATCTTATTTATTATAGTTGAAAATTACCAGAAAGATAAAACGCCCCAGGTGACAAAGTTTTCACAGCTGACGATCCCTATGATCTTAATTATTGGTGTATTCCAGATGCTGGCCTTGATTCCGGGGACTTCCCGTTCCGGAGCTACAATCGTGGGAGCTCTTATGATTGGCGTTTCCAGAAGCCTTGCAGCCGAATATACATTCTTCCTTGCTATACCGGTCATGTTTGGAGCAAGTTTTGTCAAGCTGTTAGACTTCGGGTTTAATTTTACGGCGATGCAGGTGGTTGTGCTTTTAGTGGGTATGATCGTTTCATTCGCAGTATCTATTGTAGCGATCAAGTTCCTGATGAGTTACATAAGAAAGAATGATTTCAAAGTGTTCGGTTATTACAGGATCGTTCTCGGAGTGATTGTATTTCTGTTTTTCGGTATTCAGGCACTGCTTGCCTGAACTGTTGTGCATAAATTTTCAATGCAGGGGTTGAAATTTACGCAAAACATGCTAAAATTAGTAGGATAATCTGCATGATTATGCAAATTGAAAATCAAATGGAGGAATGTAAACATGAAAAAGTTATTAGCAGCAGTCTTAACGGCGGCCCTTACTGTCGGAATGCTTGCGGGATGTGGCGGCAGCGACAACAGCGACAGCAAGTCAGGTTCTGATACAAGCACTGCTAAGACGGCAAAAGTTATTGATGTGGATCTTACAAATGAAGAGTATGCGTTCGGTATTGATAAGACACAGCCGGAACTTCTTGAGCAGGTGAATGCTTTTATCGCAAAGATACAGGAAGACGGAACGCTGGATGAGATTTTTGATAAATACTTTGGCGGCGGAGAGCCGACACCGGTAAAATCCGCAGCGCTGGATGAGTCAAAAGATCAGCTTGTAGTTGCTACGAATGCAGCGTTTGAACCTTTCGAGTACATGCAGGGCGAAAACTATGTCGGTATCGACATGGAGATTGCATCCATGCTCGCAGAGGAACTGGGACAGGAACTCGTGATCCAGAATATGGATTTCGATGCAGTATGTCTGTCAGTCGGACAGCAGAAATGTGATATTGCGATGGCCGGCCTTACAGTCAGCGAAGAGAGAAAAGAATATGTGACATTCTCAGATACGTATTATCAGGCATCTCAGAGACTGATCGTTCCGAGCGACGATACTACGTTCGATGATATGACGGATGCGGATTCTATCGCAGCGGCACTTGCTGAGCTGGATTCTTCCGTTAAGATCGGTGTACAGCAGGGAACGACAGGACAGAGCTATGTGGAAGGCAGCGAGGATCTCGGCTTCCCGGGACTTCAGGCAACATGCCAGCCGTATAAGAGCGGATCTCTTGCAGTGCAGGATATGCTCAACGGAAATATCGATTATGTGATCATCGATGCGGCTCCGGCGGCAGCAATCACAGAAGCAATCAACGAAATGCAGTAAACAGTCATTGCGGGATGTGAACTGTAACAGAGAGAACAGGACTTAAATTAAGGAAGGAAAATACAGGCATCAGAGGCAGCTGTCAGAGTTTATCAAAGATGCAGGCATTTTCCTTCTTTTGAGAAGGGACGGAAATGGGTAATTTTAGTCAGAAGATAGATAAGTTCATAGAGATATTTATAGATCAGAACGGCTATGTGAGAGTGGTGCAGGGGCTTCAGAACACACTTCTCATTGCGGTGTGCGGTCTGATCATCGGTATTCTGATCGGTACGATCATCGCGACCGTAAGGGTGCTGCCGAAATATAAAGTGCTTCCGAGAGTGCTGAACGGAATCTGCAGTTTTTATGTGGCGCTGTTCCGCGGTACGCCTATGGTGGTACAGCTCCTTGTGTTCTATTATGTGCTCCTGCCGATCATCGGATGGAACATCAACGGAGTTCAGGTGGCTATGCTTGTGTTCGGATTAAACAGCGGAGCCTACATATCGGAGATTATGAGGAGCGGTATTCAGTCCGTTGATCCCGGACAGATGGAAGCTGGACGGGCAGTAGGACTGAGCTTCGGAGCGAGTATGACGAAGATCGTTATTCCGCAGGCGGTGAAAAATATCCTTCCCACACTGGGAAATGAGTTTATTTCCCTGATCAAAGAGACATCAGTCGTGAGTTTTGTCGGTGCGGCGGATCTCTATGTGGCGTTCAACTATATCGGAACAAACAATTATGAGTTCATGGTGCCGTATCTGGTGATGGCTCTGATCTACATTGCCCTCGTGCTGGTGATCACCCTGCTCATAAAATTACTGGAAAGGAGCCTGAAGAAGAGTGATAGACGTAATTAATCTTAGGAAAAGCTTCGGTGATCTTGAGATCTTAAAAGGAATCAACATCACCATCAATAAAGGCGATATCGTCGCAGTGCTCGGCCCGTCAGGTTCCGGTAAGAGTACGTTCCTGCGATGTCTGAACTGTATGGAAGACCCTACGTCGGGCAGTATTATTTTTAACGGAGTGGATATTGCCGATATGAAGGTGGATATCAATGTACACCGACGCCATATGGGAATGGTATTCCAGCACTTTAACCTGTTCAATAATAAGACGGTGCTTCAGAATGTAATGATGGCTCCGGCTTACCTGAGATGCAAGGACCTGAAAAAGGCAAAGCGTAAGAACAGGATGATCCGTTTTAAAAATGTATTTCGCAGCAATAAGGAAGAGCTGATCCCTATCACGACGACGAAGGAGCAGATCAGAAACGAGGCAAAGCAGCAGGCCCTTGATCTGCTGAAGCGTATCGGACTGGATGACAAAGCGGACGTTTATCCGTCCACATTGTCCGGAGGTCAGAAGCAGAGGGTTGCGATCATACGCTCCCTTGCCATGAATCCGGACGTGATCCTTTTTGACGAGCCGACGTCAGCGTTGGATCCGGAAATGGTAGGAGAGGTTCTCGACCTGATGAAGAAGCTGGCGAAAGACGGCATGACGATGGTTGTCGTGACACATGAGATGGGATTTGCAAGAGAGGTGGCTTCGAGAGTAATCTTTATGGACGACGGACAGATACGTGAGGAGGCTCCGCCGGAAGAGTTCTTTGAGCACCCGAAGGATGAGAGACTGAAGGAGTTCCTGTCTAAAATCCTGTAATTTCTATATTGACAGTGAGAAACGCCGAAATTATGATGGCATTACAGCGGTATGCGGGGCATCTTGTATACTGTGCGTAATCCGGCATGATTTCGGCGTGATTTTATCTGCAGGGAGAGTGAATGAGACATGAATTATGAACGGATCCGGAAGGCGTTCTTTATTGAGCGGCCGAACCGTTTTATCGCATATGTGCAGCTGGATGGTGAGAAAGAGACTGTCCATGTGAAAAATACAGGGCGGTGTGCGGAACTGCTTGTTCCCGGTGCGCCGGTCTATATACAGGAGAGTGTCAATCCTGCCAGGAAGACAAAGTGGGATCTGATAGCGGTGGAGAAAGGAAAGCGCATGATCAACATGGATTCCCAGATCCCGAATAAAGTAGTGCAGGAATGGATCGAAGGAGGAAATCTTTTTCCGGACGTGCATCTGGTGCGTCCGGAGACAACATATGGGAATTCCAGATTCGACCTTTACGTGGAGGCAGGGGATAGCAGAATATTTATTGAGGTAAAAGGCGTTACACTGGAGGAGGATGGTGTGTGCCGGTTCCCGGATGCGCCAAGCGACCGGGCGGTAAAGCATATGGAAGAACTGGTCCGGGCAAAGAAAGAAGGATACGAGACATATGTATTCTTTGTGATCCAGATGAAAGATGTGCGTTATTTTACTCCGAATACGGATACCCATCCGGCGTTTGCGGAAGCACTGAAAAAGGCCGCGGCTGCAGGGGTGAAAATTCTTGCCTATGACTGTGAAGTGACATCGGACAGCATTACGATCCGTGAACCGGTGGATGTAGTGCTGGAAAGCCCGAGAATGAAAGAAACGGCAAAGCCTCTTGTGGAATGGTTTCGAAAGAATAAGAGAGATCTGCCGTGGAGAGAGAGGATGGATGCCTATCGGGTATGGATATCCGAGATCATGCTTCAGCAGACGAGAGTGGAGGCGGTAAAGCCATATTATGAACGTTTTCTGAAAGCACTGCCGGATGTACGGGCACTTGCCGGAGTTTCAGAAGACCGTCTTCTGAAATTGTGGGAAGGGCTGGGATATTATAACCGGGCAAGAAACCTGAAATACGCTGCATGTCAGATTATAGAAGAATACGGCGGTAAGTTTCCTGAAACATATGAAGAAATCCGTTCGTTAAAAGGAATCGGCAGCTATACGGCAGGGGCAATCAGTTCTTTTGTCTATAATATTCCGAAACCTGCGGTAGATGGTAATGTGCTTCGGGTTGTGAGCCGGATCACAGCGGACGATTCAGATATTGCGAAGGCCGGGACAAAGTCGAAGATTGAAAAGGAGATTGAAGAGGTGATTCCCCGCGATGCGGCAGGCGATTTTAATCAGAGTCTGATTGAGCTGGGAGCTGTTGTGTGTCTGCCGAACGGAGAACCGCGGTGCGGCTCGTGTCCTGTAAGTCATCTCTGTCTGGCCCATGAACAGGGACGGGAGACGGAATTCCCGGTGAAGAAGAAAGCAAAGAAACGGCGGATCGAGAATCGGACTGTTCTGCTTTTCAGGGATGCACAGAAGACAGCGATCAGGAAGCGGCCTGCAAAAGGGCTGCTTGCCGGAATGTATGAGTTTCCGAACAGAGAAGGGCGTATGACATATGACGAAGTGGTCGGTTACGGAAAATCTCTGGGGCTGACGCCGGTCCGTATCAGGAAACTGGGAAATGCAAAACATATATTCAGCCATGTGGAGTGGCATATGACCGGATATGAGATTCTTGTGGACGAGCTTGAAAAAAGTATGGCAGATGAAAATAAAGAGAAAGGCAACATCATTTTTGCAGAGATACGGCAGCTTCAGGAAGAATATCCGATACCTTCCGCATTTGAGGCATATATGCCAAAATAACCGAGCTCGCTCTGTTTTGTTGAAACCGTCAGACTCATGTGGTACAATGGTCTGGTAGAAAAAACAGGAGAGTATCACAAAATGAGTGAAAAAGCATCTATTTCCAGACAGCAGCAGAAATCGCGGGAGACGCGTGAGAAGATTTTTCAGGCGGCAAAGCGGATTCTTCAGAAGAAAGGTTATGAGGAACTGTCTATTAAGAACATCTGTGAGGAGGCGGGAGTTTCAAACGGAAGTTTTTATCATCATTTCAAGACAAAGGATGACCTGCTGTCTTATTATATTGAGGATCAGCCAAAGATTGATCCGGACCTTCTGGAGCTGCCGGACAGTGTGGACGGCGTAAAAGAAGGCATTATCCAGGTATACATGAACTATGTGAAATACTGCCGGGATCTGGGCGTAGAATTTATGTCCGAGTATTATGATACAAAGAACCAGGCGCTTAATGCTGCGATTCGTATGGAAAGGCCTTATCCCATTGTGACTGTACAGAATTATGTGGAAAAAGCCGAGCAGGCCGGAATCGTGAGCCTGAATGTTAGCATTGAGGAGTTCACGACAGATATCAGGATGATTGTGATCGGAAATGTTTTCGAGTGGTGTGTAAAGCATGGAGAGGCTGATTTTGAGGGGAATATGGCAAGGTCACTTGGAAAATATCTGGATGCGACACTTTGCAGGGGGTAAAATCAGCGGAGATGGAATATCATTTTATTGTAAACCCCAAAGCCCGTTCGGGCATGGGAGAGATGATATGGAGAATGATTGAACCGGAACTTAAGAAAAGACGTGTGGACTACTGCTGTCATATGACAAAGAGCAGAAATCACGCACGGAAGATTGCCGCCCGGATCACGGCGGATCGTCGGGATCACAGAATCGTGGTGCTGGGAGGAGACGGTACTGTCGATGAGGTAGTCAACGGAATCAGAGAGCCGGAGAAAGTCACTCTCGGATACATACCCATCGGATCGAGCAATGATTTCGCGCGGGGGCTGAAAATACCGAAAGATCCGGAGAAGGCCCTGGATATCATACTTGAGCCGCGGCACGTCATGCATATGGATATAGGAGTGCTGGCTGCGGCAGGCCGGCAGAGGCGTTTTGTCGTGAGCGCGGGGATCGGGTTCGATGCTGCGGTATGCCATGAGGTATGTGTTTCAAAATGGAAAGTGCGGCTGAACCGGATCGGACTGGGAAAACTGAGCTATGCCGTAGTGGCTCTGGACCGGCTGAAGAAAGACAGGCCGGTGGAAATAACGGCAACATTTGCGGACGGCACAAAGCAGATATTTGAGAAGGCGTATTTTGCGGCTTTTATGAATCTGCCCTATGAGGGCGGAGGTTTTAAGTTCTGCCCGGAAGCGTCTCCTGCGGACGGAGAACTGGATGTGATCATTGTATATGGGCTTCCGGTGGTGAAGATACTTTGTCTGCTTCCTCTTGCATTTTGGGGAAAACATACAGGTTTTAAAGGAGTTGTGATTAAAAAGTGCAGCGGCGTACGGATCAGGACCGGGACAGCTCTCCCGCTGCATACGGATGGTGAACCGGGATTCCCGAGAAAAGAGATCGGCGTCTCACTTATGGGAGAACGGCTGAAGGTGATCACCGGATAAAGCAAGGAGTGTTGCAGACTGCATCTGTTCTTAATTACGAAAGATTTATTAAATGTTTTGTGAAGACAGTTGTTGACTGTTTTAAATCGTGCTATAATCGATGCGATTGAGAGAATATAATAAAACTGACCGGGGAAATAAAACAGGCAAAACTGTATTTAAAGGGGCATCGCTATGAAGCTGAAAAATAGATTTGCAGGAGTGGCTAAGAAATATAAGCATGCATGGGTGTTTTTATATATTTTTATCTACATGCCATGGTTTATGTTCCTTGAGAAACATGTGACCACGCATTACCATGTGATCCAGATCAGTCTGGATGAACATATTCCGTTTGTTGAATATTTTATAGTGCCGTATCTGCTGTGGTTCGCGTTTATTGTCGCGGCATTTCTGTATTTTTTCTTTACGGATGTGCAGGGGTTTTATAAACTGGCGGGGTTTATGTTCACGGGTATGACTATTTTTCTTATCATATGTACAATATTCCCGAACGGTCAGGATCTGCGGCCGGTTGTCTTTGAGCGGGATAATATATTTGTGGATATGGTGAGGACACTTTACCGGGCAGATACATGTACGAATGTATTTCCGAGCCTTCATGTGTTTAACTCGCTGAGTGTGTGTATCGCTGTGGGTGAGAGCGAGACTCTCAGAAAGCACAAGGGGATATGCGCCGGTACGTATGTGCTGGCGGGGCTGATTATTCTGGCTACCATGTTCCTGAAGCAGCATTCTGTTCTGGACGTGCTCGGGGCAGGCGTGATGGCGTGCGTTCTGTATCAGTTTGTGTATGCTTCGCAGAGGCGTCGTGTTCCGAAGTTCGCGGGACAGAAGAGCCAGAAGAGGCCGGTGCTGTAACAGAATAAAGAAAAATGAAGAAATACCGGCGTCGTGCGCCGGTGATCAGTAATAGAATCAGGAGGAAGAGGAATGAAGAAAATTATGCTTACCGGAGACCGTCCTACGGGAAAACTCCATGTCGGACATTACGTGGGTTCCCTGAGACGCCGGGTAGAGCTTCAGAATACGGGAGATTTTGACGATATATTTATCATGATAGCGGACGCGCAGGCTCTGACTGACAATGCGGATAATCCGGAAAAAGTGCGGCAGAATATTATCGAGGTGGCGCTGGATTATCTCGCGTGCGGACTTGATCCGGAAAAGTCGACTCTGCTGATTCAGTCCCAGATTCCGGAGCTGTGCGAGCTGTCGTTCTACTATATGAACCTGGTGACTGTATCAAGGCTGCAGCGCAATCCTACGGTAAAAACTGAGATTAAAATGCGTAATTTCGAGGCGAGCATCCCGGTCGGATTCTTTACCTATCCGATCAGTCAGGCGGCGGACATCACAGCGTTTAAGGCGACGATCGTGCCTGTGGGAGAGGATCAGATGCCGATGCTGGAGCAGACAAAAGAGATCGTGCACAAGTTCAATTCTGTTTACGGAGAGACTCTTGTGGAGCCACAGATTCTTCTTCCGGACAACGAGGCGTGTATGCGGCTGCCGGGAATCGACGGAAAAGCGAAGATGAGCAAGTCTCTCGGAAACTGTATCTATCTGTCAGAGGAACCGGAGGAGATCAAGAAGAAAGTATTCAGCATGTTCACAGATCCGACGCATATCAGAATTGAGGATCCGGGGAAACTTGAAGGCAATACAGTGTTTACTTATCTGGACGCGTTCTGCAGACCGGAGTATTTCCCGGAATTCCTTCCGGAGTACAATAATCTTGACGAGCTCAAAGAGCACTACAAGAGAGGCGGTCTCGGCGATATGAAGGTGAAACGCTTCCTGAACAATGTGCTTCAGGCTGAGCTGGAGCCGATCCGCAAACGCAGAAAAGAGTGGCAGAAAGACATTCCGGCAGTATATGAGATCCTCAGGAAGGGAAGCGAGAAAGCAGAGAAAGTTGCTGCTGAGACTCTCAAAGATGTAAAAGCTGCGATGAAGATTAATTATTTTGACGATGAAGAGCTGATTAAGATGCAGTCGGCGAAATATACAGAAGAATAAAGATCAGGCAGAAAGATTGGCGGATGAATAGTTCAGGCAGGGCGGGGAGCCCTGCCTGTTTTGTATAATAAGTCCGGCGGTCGGAAATGGACGTGTAAATATATCGGTCTTGTTCGCGGGCTGTAGAAACAAAAAGAGCATTCCTTCAAGGAATGCTCTTTTTTACGTGCGATAGAAGATTCGAACTCCCGACCTTCTGGTCCGTAGCCAGACGCTCTATCCAGCTGAGCTAATCGCACATTCATCATTTGCTGTTTCGTTCACAGCAAAAATTATTATAGTATAGTTTTTGGGTTATGTCAACATTTTTTGTAAAAAATATTTGAATTATTTTATTGACAAAACTAAAATACTAGTGTACTATCTAACTATAGCACTAGTACATAAAATATATGGATGGAACTGTATCTGCGAATGCAGTTAAGCGGAGGAGGTATGTCATGGAATACAATACAGGCGCTCCGATCTATCTTCAGGTGATCAATGAACTGAAGAAGAAGATGGTGAAGGGAGAGTTGAAGCCCGGAGAGAAGATGCCATCCAGCCGTGATCTGGCTGTGGAGTACAAGGTTAATCAAAATACGGCTGCACGGATCTACCGGGAGATGGAAATGCAGGGATGGTGCTTTACAAGACGGGGAATCGGAACTTTCGTATCAGAGGAGGAGAATATGTTTCGGGATTTAAAAAAGGAAATGGCGTCAGAGCTGCTTAAAAACTTTATGCATGAGATGAGCGGGCTCGGCTACAAGAAAGACGATATTATCGATCAGATTGCAGAATATAAGGAGGATGGAGAAAATGATGCTTGAGTGCAGGGAATTGACAAAATGGTTTGGAGCGAAAGAGGCGGTTGCAGATCTGACGCTGAATCTGGATAAAGGGAAAATATACGGCCTGCTCGGCGAGAACGGGAGCGGAAAGACTACATGGATGAAGATGGTGGCGGGCCTTACAAAGCCGGGCCGGGGAGAGATACTCTATGAAGGGCATCCCATCGGGTGGCGCGACAAAGCCAGCATCGCCTATATGGCTACGGAACCGTTCTTCTATGACTTTATGAAAGTGTCTGATGTGGGAGAATACTACGAAGCTTTTTTCAATGACTTCGACCGGAAGAAATATGAGGAAACAACAAAAGAAATGGGGCTGGAACCGGACATGAAGGTGAGAAATCTTTCAAGCGGCATGAGCGCGAAGCTGAAGCTTGCGGCCACGCTGTCAAGAAATGCGGAACTGTACCTTCTGGATGAGCCCCTGAACGGGATCGACTATAAGGCCCGGGAAGAGATTATCAGTCTGATCCTTGAGGAGGCGGACGGTGAAAATACTTTTGTGATTTCCACACATCTGCTGGAAGAGGTGGAAAGTTTTATCGAGTATGCGATCTTTTTCAAGGACGGACATCTGGCGGATAAGGTAAATCTGGAGTCCGAACGGATGAAGAGCGGCAGGTCTCTCACAGAGCTGTATACAGATATTTTGTGATGTGAATTGAAATCTAATATATTAATCTTGGAGGAATATAA
>ERZ1643247.2932-NODE-2932-length-12708-cov-8.961116_pt1 | contig 12708 bp, 13 predicted proteins | sample MGYA00579264_ERZ1643247 | MGnify/ENA primary metagenome ERZ1643247 (study PRJEB29033, sample SAMEA4952262) | chicken gut metagenome | biome: Broiler Chicken; feature: Gastrointestinal Tract; material: Caecum | place: Ireland | collected 2018 | study: Broiler... | reverse complement strand
ATATTATCGAAGTACTAGCAGGGGAAGTAAATCATATAGAAAATGCCTTTTAAAATATTATTTATAGAATAGCCTTTTAAAAGGTATTTTATGAAATATGTCAAGTTAAAAATAATGTTTTGTTTTGTCAAAGATGACTAAAACAAAATAAGATTGGATATAATAAAAGCATCATGAAAAAGATATCTTTAATTTTATGCGCTTTTATTTTTTTATTGTCTGGTTTTTTCCTTGCATCTTGTGAGGAAAGTGCAAGGCTTGACTGTGCTTCGATAAGTGAAATCACAGCAGCCAGCAGTCATGATTATGCCATCAAAGTTTGTTTTTATCAAGATGAGAGATTAAAAGGTAAAGGTGTAGATATTCAAGTAAAATGCGATAAAATTGCCTCCCTATTGTGCTGGCAAGAAAACCAAGAAAGACTGACAATTGAGTTTGATGACTATGACGAGTGGTACAGTTTGACAAGCCTAATTTACCACTCTCAAGACAGGGCAGGGCAAGAAAACTTTGACGAGTTTGAAAAGGCTGTGACAAAATTTTATCTTTTTAATAGCGACAAAGATCTATCCTTAACCTTCCGTGTCGTTGCAGGCGATTTAGAAGATAATTCAGACTCGCAAGGGCAGGTGCTTGTCGGCAGTGAAGTTATTTCAAAACAATTCACTTTGAAGGTTAAAGCGGATAAATAGGTTTATAAAGCGGTATAAATAGATTTTTGATTGTGTGTTTAAAAAAGGTGATAGATTTTTTGTTTCCCTATCACCTTATTTTTTTATAGTAATATTAATCGTCATCTTCTGGCTTATCGGATATTGAGCCGTGTTTAAAGTATATTTTTCGTTTGCAAAGTAGTTTTGCAATTTCTTCTTGAGTTGTTGCAACTATCAGGGTTGTGTTTTTTGTTTGAAGTGATTTAATCAAATTTATAGCAACTTCCTTTGTCGCGTCTGACATCTTATCAAATATATTATCAACCATAAGTAAGTCAAGTTTTCGGAATGTCAATCTAATCAGTGAAAGTACATACTTTTCGTCCAGTGATAAATCTTTGATTTTTGTATCCTTAATCTTTTCAAGCGAGTATTCGATTATAACATTGTTTATTTTACTTTCGATTTCTTTATCACTATATCCCCAATTTTTAAGTACATATTTAAAGTTGTCATAGACTGACTTTTTTTCCAAAAATACAGGGCTTGCAGGCACATAGCCAGCACTAATATCGGTTTTATAGTTTAATTTATCGATAGGGATATCCTTTATAAACACTTCGCCTTTTGTAATCTTTTCAAGTTTGGCAAATATACGAAGAAGGCTTGTCTTTCCGCTTTCATCTTCTCCTATAAAGGCAACGCTTTCTCCCTGTTTAATTTCCATAGAAATATTATAAAGTGCATAGAATTCTCTAGTATATCTTAAAAACAAATCTTTGACGCGTATCATATTTTCTCCTTTCTATATATTACTATAAAAAGTAAAAAAATAAAAGCATTTTTTTGCTTTTACAAAATTTATACACTTTATTCTATTTAAAATTAAAAATTTTGGTACTACGAGCGACCAACTCGCCTTTAAAAAATTTTTCTTTTAATTTTATAGCAAGATTTCATCAGTTGGCGCACTTTCTTCGCTTTTTTCATTGCTTTCGCTTGAAGCGGTTTTTGGCGATTGCTTTTTAGGGGATAAGGCCTCCATAATACTTGACAAACTTCCATTTTTGGAAAGTGACATGAGCATAGGCAAGATGTTATTTAGATTAAAACTTTGATTTTGGTCGGTGTTTGTTTGTTGATTGTTTTGAACGTTTTCATTATAGGTAGAGCCATTATTTTGAGTATTTTGATTTTGCCAATTAAATGCTTCTTTTGGATAATAGTCATAAGCCCTATTTTGAGTTTGAGAAAAGCTGGCGTTTTTATCTTGACTTGCAAAATTATTGCTAGAGAAGTTATTTTGTCCGCCTGCGAAAAGATTTTTTAGCATATCAAAAATAGGGTTATCCATATTAAAAATTATGCTTGCAGCGCTAAAAATGTGAATAAAAAATCAAAATCGTATTTAAGAAAATTCTTCGATTTCAATCTATCTTTATATTCTTTGCATTTTCGCTAAGTTACTAAAAGTTGTGTAATTTTTGTCTTTATCAACATATATTGAAATAGGAGATAAGCACATGAGTAAATTATCTGACTTTGTAAGTAGTTCAGCGCAAGACAAAACAAAAACAGCTTCTTTTGACAATCAGCAAAAAAGTGCGGGTGCAACCGAGCAAGATCTTATGAATCTATATAATAAATATAAGGATATGGACGCGGGGACTCTTAACAGCACGCTTTTTAGTGAAGTTGCAAGACAAAAGTCAAACGGCACTTTTGATTATCAAAAGCTTGAGTCCATGCTCAATGGGATGAGAGATGCACTAGGCGAAACAAACTATCAAAACATGAAAAGGATACTAGAGAGTTTAAAATGATAAAAGATAAGATTGATAAAGTCCTTTTAAATATAGTCGAAACGCAAACCGAAGGCAAGAAGATAGATTGTATTATAAGGGCTTATGATTACCAAAGATTAAAGAGAATTTTACATAATAGGGATATCAAAATTACAAGTGAATATCCTTTTATCAAATCGATCTATGCAAAGGTCAATAAGAAGGAACTTGCACTTCTTTCAACCTTTTCACAGGTTAAATTTATAAGTGCACTAAGTCATGCCAGCGCTCTTATGAATGTCGCGAGAAAAATCCTAGGTGTCAACAATATTCACTCAGGTGGAGAGGGGGTAGGCATTGCATTTATCGACACAGGCATTGTAAAACACGGCGACTTTTGTATGGGTAAAAACCGCATAATATATTTCAAAGATTTTGTCAGCGACAAAAAAGAATGTTATGACGATAATGGACATGGCACCTTTGTTGCTGGTGTATGTAGTGGCAATGGCGCGCTTTCTGCTGGACACTATAGCGGTATCGCACCAAAGAGCAATATTATAAGTCTTAAGGCGCTCAATGGTCTAGGCGAAGCGAGTGCCGATCGCATACTCGGGGCTATGGAGTGGGTGTATAATAATCACCGCAACTATAATATTCGAGTGGTTTGTATGAGTTTTGGCAGTGATCCCCTCGGTTATAATGACCCCATCATGAATGGTGCTGAAGCGCTTTGGAGGGCAGGAGTAGTTGTGGTGGCGGCTGCCGGTAATAGTGGACCTGAAAGTCAAACGATAAAAAGTCCTGGCGTTTCTTCGCAGATCATCACAGTTGGTGGTTTTAATGACAATAGAATAGATGAAGAAAATGCAGAGAAGAACTTTTTTGAGATGGCTGATTTTTCTTCGCGTGGTCCAGCATTTGCACGCTTTAAGCCAGACCTTATAGCACCCGCCGTCGATATCATTTCATGTGGCCGAGAAAAGCCTTATGTGATTTTGAGCGGGACATCTGTTGCCACACCTATGGTTGCAGGACTTTCAGCACTTATAATAGAACGACAGTCTAAAATCTCGCCGATCGAAGTGAAAAGACGCCTTTTATCCTGTGCCACTCCTATTTGTTTTAATCGCAATTTTGAAGGCTATGGCTATCCCCAGCTCAACAAGATTTTACGCGGATGAAAAGCGGTCAATGTGATTACTTGAAAAATAAAACCTTCCATTTATAAAAGAATTTCAATATTTTTTCAAAAAAGAGTTGCAATTTTTTGTAAGGCGTGTTATACTATGCTGAAAATGATTTTTAACAATGGAGGGCTATTATGAGCAGAACATGTGATATATGTGGAAGAGGCAAACTTACAGGAAAACAAGTTTCTTTCTCTAACAAGAAATATAACAGAACTTATGAACTTAACCTTCAAAAGACTACTATAAATGTTGACGGTCAAGAGAAAACTGTAAGAGCATGTACAAAGTGCATAAGAAGTGCAAAGAAAGCGTAATAGAAGATGATAATCACGAGCGGTTGAATATCATTAGTTTTTATTAAAAACTTAAAGAACAGTATACTGTTCTTTTTTTATGCCTTAAAATCTCGGTAAAACTCCGTAAACTCTAGTTTTATGTTTCAAATACCTTATTTATGCAGGTTTTTGTAGATAAAAATAAAAAAGTTTTCGCTATTATCAAAAAAATGTTGTAATTTTTTTCAAATTATAGTATATTATTAGCGTAGTCACTTTATGTGGCAAATTTTGTATGCGCGTTTTTTAGGAGGAATCTTGACAGTCGATACAAACAACTATTATGGCAATATTTCTATCTCAGATAATTCTATTCGAATTGTCGCTGGTTTTGCCGCACTCGATTGCTATGGCGTTGTTGACCTTGTTTCAAGATCTATTAAGGACAGCGCTAGAGAGTTATTTAAGAAAGAATCTTATTCCAAGGGGATCAAGATTAGTCATATAGACAACAGAATATATATTGATGTTTACTGTATTTTAAAATACGGTGTTTCTATTAGTGCAGTGGCAGAATCACTTCGCAAAGCGGTCAAGTATAGCGTCGAAAACTTTACCGGTATGCTTGTTGACGCAGTCAATGTTCATGTTGTCGGTGTTAGAGTTTAGGAGCTATTAATTTATGATAAAAACGATAAATGGAGCCACCTTTCGCAAGATGATCGTTGCGGGGGCAGGGTTACTTGAGCAAAATAAAAAATATGTCGATTCATTGAATGTCTTTCCAGTGCCTGATGGCGATACTGGAACAAATATGTTTTTGACAATGAAGAGTGCAGTCAGCGAGGTTGCACAGGTTATTTCAAATGACATCTCATCACTTAGTGAAGCATTTGCCAAAGGTGCACTTAAAGGTGCAAGAGGCAATAGTGGAGTTATCACATCTCAAATTTTCAAAGGATTTTGTAGCGAAGTTGGCAAGTGTAATGAAATCACTACCAAGATTTTTGCAAGAGCAATGCAGGAAGGTGCAAATATTGCCTACAAGGCAGTTACCAAGCCAAAGGAAGGTACAATCCTTACAGTCATTCGAGTAATGGCTGAAAATGCAGTCAATGTTGCAAAAAAATGCGATGACTTTGAAGTTTTCTTCAAGAAGGTACTTGAAACTGGTGAAGAGATCTTGAAACAGACACCAGAAATGCTGCCTGTGCTTAAGAAAGCAGGCGTTGTTGACGCTGGTGGAAGGGGAATAATAGTCATCTTTACAGGCTTCTATAAGTTGATAATGGGAGAAGAGGACTTTGAGTTTACCTTTGATGACGAAAAGAAACCACAGACTGTTGATGATGTGATTGCTGATATCAATGCTCTTGAGGATATTCAATTTGGATATTGTACAGAGTATATGATTATCCACATGAAAAAGAAAACAACTGAGGCCGATATTGACAAGCTTCGTGAAAAACTTGTAGAGCTTGGCGATTCTGTCATCTGTATTGGTGATCTAAACCTTGTCAAAGTCCATGTTCACTCAAATGAGCCTAACAAGGCACTTGAATATGCTCTTGAACTTGGTGAACTTTATAATCTTAAGATTGAGAATATGAGAGAACAAAACCGCGAACTTAAGAAAAAAGCGGTAACTCAAGAAGAAACAAAAGAACTTGGCATGATTGCTGTCGCACCAGGAGATGGACTCAATGCTATCTTTAAAGATCTCGGTGTCGACGAAATGATCGTAGGCGGACAAACTATGAATCCATCTGCTGCCGACATCGCTGCTGCTGCAGATAAAGTGCCTGCTCGCAATGTCTTTGTATTCCCTAACAATAAGAATATAATCTTGGCTGCATCTCAAGCAAACGATCTTACCAGCAAAAATCTCATAATCATTCCAACTCGCTCAGTACCTGAGGGTATAAGTGCGGCTATTGCTTTCAATCCAGATGGCACAATAGAAGAAAATACAGAGGCTATGAACGATGCTATAAAGGGTGTGAAATCAGGCTCTGTAACCTACGCCGTTCGTGATACTCATGTCGATGGCTTTGATCTATCTGTCGGTGAAATCATTGGTCTTGACGATAAGGCAATTCTTGCAAAAGGTAAACTTGTATCCGATACAACTGAAAGACTTATTGAAAAGATGATGAGCGACGAGGTGATGAATATAACTCTATTCTACGGCGAAGATATCCGCGAGGATGACGCCAATGCACTCGCTGAAAAACTTTCTTCAATCTATCCAGATTGTGAAGTTACTGCAGCCTATGGCGGTCAACCTGTATATTACTATCTTGTAAGTTTGGAATAGTTTTATAAGAGGGTTTACTTTCAACTTTTATGAAAATATTTATTAATTTTGATATGACTAAAAGGCATAAATTCACTTTAAAAATTATGCCTTTTTATTTTTGCTTTAATTTAGTTTATTCGAGTTTTATTTTTAACGATACGACTTAAAGATATCTTATTTCAAAGTACTTTAATTATTAAATCATAACCTTAATTAAACTCTCATTTTTGTTTGAAATTCATTTTTAAAGAGAGATAAAATTTGGCAATTGTTTGCAAATTTGAGTAGCATTGACAACACTTGTTTAATGTGCTATACTATATCTCGAAAAGGGGTAAAATATGCTTAAACTGAAAAATTATGATGAACTTGAAAAGGGAATAAAATATCTTTTTGAGATAAGCAGACAGAATATAGAAAGCGCGACACCTTATGGCAAATCTTCATTACATGAGGATGAAGAAAGTGTTAATGTAGGAAGCTTAAAGTGTAACGACGAGATTTTTGAGATATTAAAAAAACTCATCTATCAATCAATTTATACTGATGAAGATTATGTGATGAGTGCACCTATTTCAAATCATGAGTTTAATCTTTCAATCAATACTCTTGCTAAAAAGTATGATGAGATGATATTTGCAAAGAAGGTTGCACATCAAAAATCTAAAAGTAAAAATAAAGATGAAAAACTTACTCAGTATATCAAAGACATTAAAACTGAATTTAATGACGAGTTATACAATAAAATCGATGAAAATATCTTAAAGCCACTTAAAAATCATTGTTTTAATAATGAACTTTTTGGTCGCGAAATTTAAAATGTCAATTTGGAGAATGCCCATTTTGGCATTTTTTATTTAAGCAAATTTTTAAAATAAGTTGACAAGCAAAGCAAATTTTTTCAAAATATATAAGGTTGAATATGGAAGAAAGACTAGATTTAAGATTATCTAAAATGTACGGTCTGACTAGAGCCAAAGCGCAAAGTTATATTAAAAATGGCTCAGTTTTAGTAGACGGAAAGGTTTGCTGTAAACCTTCCTTTTTGGTAGATGAAAATTGTATAGAATTGGTTAGCAAAGAGCGCTATGTGTCACGCGGGGCATATAAACTACTCGGTGCTATAGAAGATTTTAAACTCGATTTTACAGGCAAAGTTGTCCTTGATATAGGTGCGTCTACTGGCGGTTTCACTCAGGTGGCACTTTTACGTGGTGCTTTAAAGGTGTATGCTGTTGATGTAGGTGAAGATCAACTTGATAAAACACTTTTAGCAAGCGAAAAGGTCGTCAATATTGAAAAGACAGATTTTCGTGACATTACATTATCTCAAGTTACAGACACTGATATAATAATTGGCGACATTTCATTTATTTCACTAACAAAGATACTACCGAAGATTAAATCGCTTTTTGGAAACGAAAAAGAGATGGTGCTTCTCTTTAAACCACAATTTGAATGTGGCAAGCAGTTGGCAAGAAAGGGAAAGGGAATAATAAAAGATAAAAAGGTACATATCTTTTTATTAAATGAGTTTTTGAATTTTTGCAAAGATTTAGGTTTTACTGTTGTCGATATTTCGCCATCTTCTATCAAAGGTAAAGGTGGCAACATTGAATATCTTATACATTTCAAAAAAGACAATAATTGCGAAAATTTTACTAAAAATATTGAAAATATTGTGGATTTTGCCTTTAAAAACGCAAAATAAGGTCAAAATTGCAACTTTTTTTGATAATTTTATATTTTAAAGTTTAGTTTGAAAACAAATACTTTTTAATTTACTTTTAAAAAACTTTTCAGCATAAGCATAAAAAACACCTAAGGTTTTAATTTTACCTTAGGTGTTTTCAATTAATAGATTTGTTAAAGTTTTTTGCTTTAATATCTATTTAATTGTGATGCAGTTGGATAGAGTGGAAGGTCTGCAAGGCCTTGACATGCTTGACAGTTTTGACATGCTTGGCATGGTGGAATTACAGGATATCCATAAGATGGAACGAGTAAATCAACGAGGGCAGTTACCTTCAGTACAACTTGTAAACAACCAGTGACGGTGAAAGTATTTTCGCCAGTATAAGTTCCTATTTGGCTTGAGAACACTGCGTTTGCCTTGATTTCAACAGGTGTGAATGATGGTTGTGGTACAAACAAGACTGCACTCTTTGTGAATGTTATCGAACTTGTGCCTGTACCTATCACGCCATTTGCATCTCTATAGGTCACTGTTAATGGAATAGTTATTGTCATAGATACATTTGCATAATTAGAATTTTGATCTATTCTATCTATCACAATATCTGAAACCGTTATACTAGAGCCTATTTGATTTGTTGCCGATATAAAAGTAAGCGGTTGAACAGGGTTTGCAGGGTTTTGGTTTGTTACAACGAGTACGACACCTGTTTCTGTTGTTTGAGATACGCACGCGTCAAATACTTTAGTTGTTTCGATAAGTACTTTTTCACAAATCCCACCCATAGCGTTTCCTGATATTGGCCCCGGTCGGTTTGGATTTGTGTTGTTGATATAAAATGACATTTTTACCTCCATTAAATTTTTTTGTGTTTACTAGTTTTGTAAACCCAACTACTAAAATTATATGTAAGCAAGGATAATTGTGTTACTCAAGGCTTAAGTAAAATTTCATTTGTCGACACATTGAAATTTAATTTTTAAATTACCTTGAAATTTTTGTTAAATTATCTTTTTAAAAAAACTTTGAAAAATATAGAGAATTTGATAATATATAAAAGAAAAGACTTTTATTTATTACTTGTCTTTTTATAGATAACTAAAAGGAGTTAATATGATTATTGATAATGTAAAAGAAAGACTATCTGTTTGCAAAAGCGAAATAGATTTTATTAAGGAGTGTCTTTGACAAGGCAAGTCTTGAAAAGGATATAGAGGAGCTTAAAATTCAGCAGTCTGAGCCAGATTTCTATCTTGACAGTGCCCGCGTGACTAAGGTTGGCAAGAAGATCAAGGAGATTGATGGCAAACTTGATATGATAAAAGGGCTTGAAAGCGGTCTTGATGACTGCAATGCCTATGTTGAACTTATCGAAGAAGGTCAAGACCAAACTCTTGGAGATGAGCTTGAAAGTGCACTTCACTTGCTTGAAGAAAATGTGGAGAAAGCCAAAGTGCAATCATTGCTTCGCGGAAAATATGACAGCTTTGATGCCATTATCACCCTTCATTCTGGAGCAGGTGGAACGGAAGCACAAGATTGGACACAGATGCTTTTTAGAATGTATAAAATGTATTGCGAGAAAAATGATTTTAAACTTAAGGTGCTTGATGTTCTTGATGGAGATGAGGCAGGAATAAAATCTATCACTTTTGAAGTCTGCGGAAGCTATGCTTACGGTTTTTTGAAAGCAGAGAAGGGGGTACACAGACTTGTTCGAATTTCGCCATTTGATTCAAATGCAAGACGACATACATCTTTTGCTAGCTGTGAGGTTATGCCAAAGATTGAAGAAAAACCAGATATTGATTTACGACCAGAAGATTTAAAAATTGATACCTTTAGGGCAAGCGGAGCAGGTGGTCAGCATGTCAACAAAACTGAAAGTGCAATAAGGATCACACATATTCCGACTGGTATTGTAGTTGCCTGCCAAAATGAAAGATCACAAATTCAAAATAGAGAAATCGCTATGCAGATGTTATACTCAAAACTTGTTGAGCGTGCCTATGAAAAAGAAATGGAAGAGATGGCAAAGGTCAGAGGCGAAGTAAAGAAGATTGAATGGGGAAGTCAAATAAGAAGTTATGTTTTCTGCCCTTATACTCTCGTAAAAGATCACCGAACAGGCTATGAAGACAGCAATATTCAATCGGTTATGGATGGCAATATTCAAGAATTTATCAATGATTATCTTAAAAAAATACAGATGTGACTATAAAAACTTGTTTACATTGATATGACAAAGAAGTGAAATTTTAAACGCGTTTAAAATTTCTAGTTTTTGCGGATGTAACGCAAAACCACTCGCTTTTTAAGCGAGCACTTCTTTGTCAGTATAATTTTTATTGCTAGAAAAGAACAATAATGAAAGTTGTTTTATACAAAGGAGATGTATGAAAGAAGAAATAATTTTCACAAAAAGTGATTTAGATAAAATTGACAGGGCTTTTGAATTTGCAACTATTAAACATAAAGGGCAATACAGGAAGGGCACAAAAATACCTTACATTGTCCATCTATATGATGTATATATGTTGCTAAAAGAAGAAAACGCGCCTATAGATGTACTAATAGGAGGAATTTTACACGATACAATCGAGGATACTGATACTCAAGAAGATGAGATAATAGAAAACTTTGGCGATAGAGTTGCAAGTTATGTAAAATGTGAAAGTGAAGACAAATCGCTTCCATATATGGAAAGAAAAAGACAGCACATGGAAAAACTGTCTAAGGAAAATGACGAGGTTAAACTTATAAACTGTGCCGACAAACTTTCAAATTTGCGTGCTATTTATCTTGATTATTGTTATATTGGCGAAGAATTTTTTAAAAGATTCAATGGAAGCAAAGAAGAAATTAAGACCTACTATAGCCTAGCCTTATCCGCATTAAAATCTTTGAAAAGACGAAAAATATATAAAAAACTAAAAAGATATTATAAGTTAACATTTTGTAAATGATTTATGTCAAAAATCAAATTTTTTAAGTGACAAATGACTTTTTTAAGTTGATTTGTCATTTTTTTTGTTTTTTTATGCCATATAATATTCAAAATCAATAAAACACCTGCAAAGTTGTTGACAAGCGGGGGGGGGTATTTGGTATAATGAATTAAAGAAATAAGATAATAAACTTGTAACAACGCGGATTTCTTTTGCTTTGGCTATTATTTGGGAGAGTGGCTTATGAAAAAGAAATGTTTTTTTGGAATATACTTGTTATTGTGCATAGGCATAACTATTGGACTTACTTTCCTAATGGTTAATTTTATTCAGCACTCTGTTGTCAATGTAATAACAAATGCAGATACTACTCCATTTCACATTAATACAAGGATTTACGGATTAGGCAGATCTGGGAATTTAACCAATAATGTTCAAGTACACTATGAAGTTGCAATTGCAAAAAGCGATGGAGATAGAGATAATGGACAAGAAATATATGTAAATAATTGTAGTTTGTCAAATAATGAGGTTAAAATTGATGCAAATGTAGATGCAAGATGGGGATTAATTTGGACACGGCGAGCTTTAAAGGTGGAAGAGATTACTTTGCTATCATCTAGCACAAGCAGACTTTATAGTGTATCTCGTGTAGACTTGTCTTTTGTACATGATGATGGTGGGAATGCATGGGCACAAAGCAGCATAACCTTAAATAGTTTCTACTATGGGGATTCGGATGATTGGAAAAGGGGATCTAATTGGACTGCTTCAATATATTTTACAATTCAATGTGCAATCAACAATCAAAGTGGGTCTGGTAGTTCCAGTGTTAGATTCAATACAGCGACGAATTCTGTAACAACTTCTTTAACTAGACCTACAAGAACAGGTTATACTTTTAAAGGGTATTACACCGCAATTAATGGAGGCGGTGTTCAAGTTATAGATGAAAATTTAAACTGGAAATGGGCGATATCAGATTGTTATCCTACAACACTTTATGCCAAGTGGGAGCCAAATACATATACTGTTAAATTAAATCAAAATGGCGGAAGTGATGGAACGACTTCAGTTACAGCTGCTTATAATAGTACCATGCCGTCAATAACTATTCCTGCTAGAACAGGATATAAATTTTTAGGTTATTATGACACAAGTGCAACAAGTGGCGGTACACAGTATTATAAATCCACAGGTGCAAGTGCAAGGACATGGAATAAGACAAGTAACACCACACTTTTTGCTAGATGGGAACTTATAGATTATAAAATATCTTATACACTAAATGGCGGGAATTATGGCACATATCATCCAACAACCGCGACATATAATGACGTTATAAATATATCAAATCCAACAAGGACAGGTTACACATTTAAAGGTTGGAGTGCTAGTGGGCTATCAAACACAGCAATGACAGGGACAAGTAGTTCTTTATCAAAATGGGATGGAAAATTAACTAAAAATACATATTTTGCAAATTTGATCACCAGGGATAATGGAACAGTAACACTGTCTGCACAGTGGCAAATTAACAACATAAAAGCGACTTTACGTCGAAATTATTTTAAAAACGACGAAACGACCATAGGTTCTCCTCCTTCATCTAATTATGTGTCCACAGGTACAACATTTAATAATTTACCTTCACCGACAAGAGAAGGATATAATTTTATTGGATGGAATACCAAAGATGATGGAAGTGGCAGGTATTATAAATCAAGCACGAATTTCAACGATTTAACGCAAGTAGAAGCTGGACACTGCGTGGCAACAGCAAATGCTGGGAATATAGAGTTTACTCTCTATGCGATATGGGAAGCGAATGATTACAAAATAAATTATAACTTAGCTGGT
>ERZ1643247.2930-NODE-2930-length-12716-cov-7.963589_pt1 | contig 12716 bp, 9 predicted proteins | sample MGYA00579264_ERZ1643247 | MGnify/ENA primary metagenome ERZ1643247 (study PRJEB29033, sample SAMEA4952262) | chicken gut metagenome | biome: Broiler Chicken; feature: Gastrointestinal Tract; material: Caecum | place: Ireland | collected 2018 | study: Broiler... | reverse complement strand
TTACCAAAAAGGAGCCATTTTTTACCAAAGCCACAAAGTTTTTTACACTACCTCTTGTTCCGGGTCGCTGTTCCCTGAATATCAGTCTTACATTTTTCCTGAAAAATAAAAAGCACCCTGCATTTTAAATACAGAATGCCTATTTTTCATTATGTTGCTATATATATGAGACAATGCCGGAAACTTTTTCACCGCCGGGCTTTACGCCCCGGCACCGCAGATCACTTACCGACCTCTCTCCTCGCCCTGTATCCGGGGATACTGTCCGAACCATCCCGATCCACTTTGTTTCCAAGATAGCTCCATCTTCCGTCCGTTTCTTTCATAGTCACTTCATGCCTGAAAGAGCAGTCTGTGCCTTCTTCCACAAACACTCCTTCCACATATAACGTCCAGGTTCCGTCTCCGTTTTCCACACATTTTACAACCTCCGGGAACGGCTGGAACTGCTGGACCCGGTTCCAGGGGCCAATGGCCTCCCAGGGATATACCCCCTTCTCCGTGTCATACCGGGCATATACCTCCAGGTTTTCCACAGAAATATCAAAATATGTCCGTACAACATTTTCAAATTCTTCTTTCGGAATCCCATTCCGGTACTTTTCTTCATCCGGTTTCTCCCCGTATTTCATCTCGTACAGGAAATCAAACAGATCATTAAACTCTATATTTTCCATGCTGTCCGCGTCCCAGTCTGTCAGAAATAAATTGTTGCAGAAATAACTGACCGGAAGAATATAAGCATTCCCCAGCTCTCTGCATTTCTCATCCAGAGGCAGGATCCGCACAAAGGTATGCATATCCATTTCCTGATTTCTGGATAATGCCTTTTCCCAGATCAGCCATCCTTTCTCCGTATATTTCCAGTCGTATGCAGAAAACTTTTCCATCTCCCGGATCCGGCTCCCGCCATTTTCATCATAAACCGCGGCTGCATAGGAAACGGTCATCTCCTTATCCGCGAATTGAAGATGAAAATACCTGAAATACCCCTCGGGTGTAATCACGTAAAACATGGTCTCCGCTTCTTTTCCCGCTGCCGCTTCCCTCAGCGCTTTGTCGGTTTCCTCATAATTCAGCATATTATAATCATAACTGCCGCAGGTTACCGCCGTGCCGTCCGCGGAGGCCGCCTCCGCCATCTGATGGACGGTTTCTTCGCCCGGTCCGGCGTTGCCGTCACTTTCTCCTGATGCCCGGCTGTAAATATCCGTACATTTCTCCATCACGGAGAAAAGCTGCTTTTCTATTTCATCCTTTTCATTCTGATCCATATCAATGGATTTCACGTCATAATCATCCGGAGCATGTTCCGCTTTTTCCGCGCTCTCCGGCTCCCCTTCTCCGGAACCGTTCCCCATCCCGGCCCGGCTTCTGTCTGATGAAGCGCATCCGCCGAGCATTGCCAGACACAGAAGCAGAACCATCCCTTTCTTTGCTCTGTTCATCCCGTTTTCCCTTCTGCTATCGCGCCGCACCGCTCCGGGTCAGGAAAGAAGTTCCCGCACCATCTCGCCGTCAAATGATACCGAGTCCACATGATCCACTTCGATCTGATACAGGGCATTGGCTGCAAGATGCTCCGCCGCCTGCTCCAGATCACGGATCCCGCTGGTATCCCGGTGCAGGTCGATAACGGCATCCAGTCCGTCAGGCGTGAGAATACACTCATTTTCTTTCATGCCGATACGCTTCAGGACTTTCGGAAGCGCATATCTGGAAAAGATCACCTTCTTTTCCTCCTCGGTATAATCCGGGATCTCGATTACCGCAAATCTGGACATCAGCGGCGCGCTGATCTGCTCTCTGTCATTGGCCGTGGCAATGGGATACACTCCTACTGTAGGAATCATGCATTCGATATAATTATCGGTAAATCCCAGATTATCCAGAAGTGTCAGAAGGACATCTGCCGGATTGCCGTTTCCTTTTCCGGAGGACGCCTTGTCCAGCTCGTTAATAATAAATACAAGATTGGACTCTCCGGCTACCGAGAACGCATCCATAATAATTCCCGGTTTTGCGTTGGCATAAATGCGGGAACTGCCGGTAAGCTGTTCCGGATCATTGATGGAACTCATATCCAGCGTTGTCCACGGCAGTTTTAAAATACGCGCAACCGCATAGGCGATCTGGGACTTTCCGGTGCCTGCCGGCCCGATCAGCAGCAGACCGTAGGCGGGCAGCGTATGGGTCCGGTTGATCTGGATAATCGTCTCGATAATCCGCTGCTTCACCTGCTCCATGCCGTAAAGCTCCTCGTCCAGAATCCGCCGCGCCTCCTGGGGATCAATGGCTTCAAAATAGTGGCCTTTCCACTGAATATTCATCATAATCGAAAGCGCCCTCTGGGCATGGCGCCGCTCTTCTGCAGATACTTCATGAGACCGGGCAACCGCCAGATTCCTTCTGGCCCAGAGACGGATATTGTCCGGCAGTGTTCTCCCCGCGCAGGTAATAAAATCCGTAATACTCTGAATACTGGTCAGCTTCATGCTGTCTCCGGTCTCTTCCTCATCCTCATCCGGAATCTCTTCAGACGGAGCGTCGCTTGAGAGAAGCCGCTCAATCATGAACTGAAGGAATCCGTCTTCGGCAGAAAGCTTCACGCCGCCTCCGAAGGCAATCTCCCGGATCTTATACACCGCATAGCCGTCCTCCCGCACAGCCCCGGAAAGACGCACATTGATATGATTTTCCCCCAGCCACTTCAGAAGGCTGACAAACCGGGCGTCGATCTGCAGGATATCTTCACTGAAATTCTCTTCTCCGTCCTTGAACTCGAAGGCCGTCCTGCGGATGGGATTTGTAAACACACCGCTGGAATGGTGTTTCAGACGTCCCGCCCGGTTTCCCAGGATCAGAATCGGATGTTCGGCAGACGTCTCAGACTCGTTGGAATAAAAAACTTCATAAGTACATTCCGGTTCTTTTGAATCAACCGGAGAATTGTTAAAATCAAAAACTGGCATAGCACACTCCTGTCATATTATCAGATTTTCCGGCAGTCTGTAAATCAGCATAGACTGCCGGCCTTCTCATCTTTAAACCTTATCATACAGCCTGATTTTTTTCAATAATTATACGCCGATCATTCCAAACAAGATCAGCGTCCGGCCGCTTAATCTCTAGCCGGGCTGGAAATCAGCCGGCATATCTGTCAGGCAGCCGGCGTCAGAAGACATAAAAAACCCCGCCGGTCCAAAAACCGGCGGAGACAGCTTCTGTATTATTTTATTTTCCTGAACTTCTTCGCCCATCTCCCGCATATCAGACAGAGCGCCGCTCCTGTTCCCAGGCAGATCCAGGGCATAAAGTCTGTCAGATCCCCGGTTCCGGGGCTTGCAGTCTCATTTACCACAGTCTTGCCCTGCACGGCAGAGGGCTGAGCTTGCGGCTCGTCTTCTTTGTCCGGAACCGCTTCATTATCCGGTGTCGGATCTCCGCCCGGCGCTGCTTCATCAGCCGGTATTGCCACATCCGGCAGCCGGTAACCGCACGCCGTACACTCCTGATGTTTCAGCCCGGATTCTGTTCCTGATGCTTCCCGGTCAATAATCCATTCCAGAGAATGGGGCTCCTCATCCAGTCTGGTTCCGCAGACAGAGCATTCTTTCCAATGATTCTGATCATCATACTTCCAGTCCGCTCCCGGCGTATGCGAAAGCAAGGCAATATCCTGTTTTACCCGTGTCTGAGTCTGTGCCCACCCGCTTTCAAATACCGCCGTATAGGTGGTGCTGCCCATGACAGTACAGGTGGCTTCTGTTGTAACAAGGGCCGCCACGTCCGCTGTTTCTTCTTCCACATGTCTGGCATCCGTCTCACATACTCTTCTGGCGGTACATGTCTTCCCGTCTTCTGACCATGTGTAGGAAGGCGTTCCCCATACATGCCGGTGTTCTTCAAACGTCCAGTGTCCTGTAACCTGCAGGACGCCGTTTCCCGCAGAAACAGTCCAGCCGGAAAAATTCCATGTTCCCTCTTTTCCGTCTTTTGTGCCCTGTACGGCAGTCTGGCCGGTAAATGTTTTATCTACAGCTGCCTGCGCGGCTTTCAGGCTGTCATATACATTTGTGTCAGAGGGGAGCTGCTGGCCTTCCGGGACTTCTGTACCCCAGTCATAATTTATCGTATATTGTTCCTTTTCTTCTGTGTAAACACGTATTCTGAGACTGCAGACTTTATAGTCGCCCTCTGTTCCTACAGGCAGATCATAGTCCAGCGTTACTGTCGCGGACCCTTTCACCTGAGTGAGAATGATTTCATTCGTCTGTCCGTCATAGCTGACCTGGCAGTCCTCACTGTCACTGTAGCTTACTTCCGCGCCGGCAAAGGAAACCGGCCTTCCGTCCGGCCCGATATACGGATTTTCAATTACCAGCCTTCCGTCTTCCGTTTCAACCGGTTCGCTCTGGCTTCCATAATAGTAAGTTTCTACCGCCGGAAAACCTTGCGTTCCTTCTGCATGACGCAGCGAGCCTGCCGTCAGTTCAGGCAGTTCTCCGATAAAGGAAAAGTCCGTCACATTATTGTTGCCCAGTCCAAGCAGAGTCAGGCCACTAAAACGGCTGATATTGCTCATATCGCTGATATCATTTCCATGAAGACTGAGCTGCTGCAGAGTTTCCGGCAGATCAGCGCAGAACTGCGTACTTGTAATATTATTCATGTTCAGGACAAGCGTTTCAAGATCCGCAAGCGCTGAAAACATTGCCGTATCCTCATCCGTCACTTCGCAGTACGGCATATAAAGAGTCCTGAGCCCTGTCAGCGAACGGATCGTTTCCTGATAGTCTTCCCTGTTCTCCTCTGTTACCGTAATTTTTTCCAGATTCAGGTACTCCAGGCCGAAATATCCCTTAAGCGGAGTAATGTCCGTTATTTCCGAGCAGTTCTCCAGAGTAACTTCCCTCAGCGCCGGACATGCATGATTGCTCAATGCGGAAATATCGCTCAGGTTCCCGTTATTTGAGCAGTCAAGATCTTCAAGCGCCGGCTTATCGCCGAATACGGAAAGTGTTTCCAGATTGGAATTCCGGTTAACAGACAGAGATTTCAGCTTTTCAAGATCTTTTATTTCCGCCAGGCCTGTTATATCCCCGTAAACCCGCAGAGATGTAAGATTGGATGCGTACCGCAGTCCTGTAAGATCTTTCACACCCTCGCTGCTGTTAATAACAAGAGAAGTAAGCACCTCCATGTCCGCGCCGGTAACAGGCGCGTTATCTTCTCTGTCTGTATGCAGTTTGCCATTCAGAGTCTGGTTAATTATTTTCTGCAGTCCGGCATCCGGAATCACATTTTCCGCGCTCTGTTCCGCGGCAGAATCTCCTGCCGGCTCCTGCGCGAAAGCCGCAGCCGGAACAGATGTAAACAGCATCACTGCAGATAACCCCGCACATAATAATAACCCTTTTCTTTTCACAATACCCTCCTTGAAAAAGGAAACCATTTCTTTCAATCATTTTCTGATCTGAATCCTTTTTCCGGTATTCAGTTTATCACTCCCGGCCATGCCAGTCAATTTTGTATTTTTCTTTACGGATATTCTGTATTTTTACCGATAAAAATCCTTTCTCTGTTTGACAGTTCTTTCCGTTCTGCTGTATAATATATTTATTACACATGTAAGATTTAGGAGGAATAACTATGCCGGATTTGCCCCAGATATCAGAAGCAGAATTTGAAGTTATGAAAATTGTATGGAAATATGCGCCGATCAACACAAATGAAATTACAGAACGGCTGCTTAAGACCACTGCGTGGAGTCCGAAAACAATCCAGACGCTGATCAAGCGCCTTGTAACAAAAGGAGCGCTGACTTACGAAAAGCAGGGCAGAGTCTTTGTCTATACTCCCCTGGTCGGGCAGAACGAATATGTAAGCCAGGAAAGCTCTGCCTTTTTAAACCGGTTTTATAACGGCAACATCAGCGCCATGCTTTCTTCCTATCTGGAAAATCACCGTCTGCCGGAAGAAGAAATCGAGGACCTGCGAACCATCCTGTCTGAAAATACAAAATAAGGAGGCAGCCCTGTGACAGATTTTATTATCCATTTTCTGATATGCAACCTTTTCATAGGCGTTATTATCCTCCTGCTCTTGGGGTTAAAAAGGCTGTTCCGGAATACGCTGACCGGCAGGGCGCAATACAATCTGTGGTTTCTTTTTCTTGCCCTGCTGGCAGTTCCCTTTCTTCCCGCCCCTTCCGGGCAGCTGTTCTCTTTCTTTGCCCGGCTTCCTTTCGGCAGCCGGAGCGTCCTCTCCGGCGCGGCAGGAAGGGCCGATGCTGCCGCAGGAGCAGGCTCCAGGGATACAGCCGCAGGATGGATGAATGATTTTGCCGTCTCCGTCAGCAGCCGCACCCCCTCCATACTGGGACTGATCCTGACTCTCGTATGGGCAGCCGGCATTCTGATTATGATCCTGCTGGTAATCCGCGCATCCCTGCACCTGCGCAGAATAAAAAAATCTGCACTGCCTCTTCAGGACCGGGAAGTACAGGCAATTTATAACGGCTGTCTCAGAGACATGAAGCTGACGAAACCCATCCCCATATACAGCACTGCTTTTCTGGAATCACCGGTTATTACAGGATGCCTCCGGCCCCGTATCTATCTGCCGATTCACCTGATCGCCGACTGTAAACCGTCAGAGATACGCTACATCCTGCTTCACGAACTGCAGCACGAACGGCATAAAGATAATCTGGTAAATTATCTGATGATTCTGGCCGGAATCCTTTACTGGTTCAATCCCCTTGTCCGGACCGCATTCGCGGCAATCCGCAGCGACCGGGAGATCGCCTGCGACACCTCCGTACTACGCATGCTGGACAAAGACGATTATCAGGAATACGGATTTACACTGATCAATTTTGCAGAAAAGCTTTCCCGTACCGGCTTCCCGTTTTCTGCCGGCCTTGGCGGCAGCATGAAGCAGATCAGGCGGCGTATTCTGAATATTGCCGCCTACCGGGAACCGTCTGCTCTGAAGAAAATGAAAAATATTGCCGTCTATTCTCTCACCGCTGCTCTGCTTGCAGGGCTTTCCCCTGGATTGTTCTCTTACGCGGCGGAAGATGAGCATTATCAGTGGAGCATTTCCGGGCAGCACATTTTCTTCCTTGATCTGGCGGAATATTTTGACGGTTATAACGGAAGTTTTGTCCTCTACGATCTGAACAATGACCGCTGGAGTATCTATAACGAAAGTCAGGCCTCTGTCCGGGTCTCGCCGGACTCTACCTACAAAATCTATGACGCGCTTTTTGCTCTGGAGGAAGGCATTATTTCTCCGGACGATTCTGTTCTTACCTGGGACGGAACCCTGTATCCTTTTGAATCGTGGAATCAGGATCAGACACTGGCATCTGCCTTATCCGTTTCCGCAAACTGGTATTTTCAGGAGCTGGACAGGCAGATGGGTACAGACGTAATCCGGTCCCATATCCGGGAAATCGGCTACGGCAACGAAGATATATCCGGCAGCCTTGACGCTTACTGGATGGAGTCAGGACTGAAGGTTTCTCCCATCGAACAGGTGGAACTTCTGACCGGCATGTACCGCAACACCTTTGATTTTGCTCCGGAAAATATCCGTGCCGTAAAGGATGGCCTGTGTCTGTCCTCCTCTCCTGCCGGAATCCTCTACGGCAAGACCGGAACCGGGCAGGTGGACGGACAGAATGTCAACGGCTGGTTTGTGGGCTTTGCCGAAACCGCTGATAACACCTATTTCTTCGCAGTGAATATCCGGGCCGAAAGCAATGCTTCCGGAAGCAGCGCAGCGGAAATTGCCCTGGATGTATTGGATGAAACGGGCATCTGGAAACAGCCGGATGGGACCAGGGAGGACTGAAGCTTATATCATGGCGATGAGCTCTGATCCGGACAGTTCTCCCGCTCATACCATCTTGAATTATTTTCCATCAGCTCTTCAAGTGTTACCGGGTGATCATTGATATCAAATCCGGCGTTCAATGCGCAGGGCAGATGCTCTTTAATATAGTAATATGCCTCGCCTTTCAGATCATGGATATGTCCGTGAATCAGCCAGGAATATCCTTCCGGGCTGTATTTTGCATATCTGCTCTGTGCCCATTCCAGCATAGGATAATGACAGATTGTAATCGTCTTCTTTCCTTCTTTAATCACCTCCATGTACGAGACACTTTCAAAATATTTACTCAGCTGGATCTGTTTCATCCACTTAATATCATGATTGCCTGTCACCAGATGCTTATGCCCTTTCATCCGTTCCAGATAAGTGTGCACCGGCACCCTGGAGCGGTAAGAAAAATCGCCGGGAATCCACACGTCGTCAGAATCGTCTACATGCAGATTCCACTGATGTATAATATATTCATTCATTTCTTCTACATCCGCAAATTTTTCTCCTCGTTCTGACATCTCCAGAATGTGGGCATGTCCGAGATGAAGATCACTTAAATACTTATTCGCCATAATCTTTGCCTCCAATCTTTAAATTACGATACAGATCGCAGTTTCAGAATAGACGATACAGTCAGTATTTCTTTTTTCACTCTTTCCCCTGTCTCTCAAAACACTCCTGTATCAATTAACGCTCTGTCTGGTATTTACCGTCCTGTCTTTTGTTCCATGGGAAATCAGGGCGGGGCTATGGGAGGGTCTTCCTCCATTACACTGACCGATCCGTAGTCATCGATGATCCCTTTTACTTCGGGTGAGATTCTGTTGTCTGATTCTTTTTATTTTCAGCAGACTTAAGGGAGTTCCTTCTCAAGGAAAAGATCCAGAATACGGATGCTCTCATTGTTCTCCTGTTCCTTAAGCCATGTCCCGTAGATTTCCCAGTTGTAATCTCCAACCAATGGGATTGCCCTTACATCTGTCAGGTTCTGATCGGGGAAACGGGGGCAGACCGCGACCCCGAGGCCGGCGGTACAGAGCCGGTAAAGTGTGGCGCCATCCATAGTTTTGGCAATAACCCTGGGTTCAAATCCGTGAATCCGGCATGCCCTCAGAAAATCGTGGTAGATCTGAAACATTTCATTCATGAGGATCAGATTTTCCTCCTTCAGCATATCAAGGGAGATAATCTCTTCTGAATACAGGGGATGACCTTTATACACCAAGAGAACAACCGGACAGATACAGCGCAGACGCTGGCTCAGTCTGTCCCGAAGGGTCTTTCCGACGATAAAACCGTAATCCACCTCTGATGCAAGGATCTTTTCGAGCAGTTCCGGATTGTGGTATTCGCACCACTTCACCTGAATCTTCGGATTCTCTTCCATAAAACGGAACAGGACTTCCAGCGGGAAAAGCTGCAGGGTGCCTGTGGCAAATCCGATCCGGATAGAATGGCCCTTTTCCTCCAGCTGCCTGATTCGGGAGCTGAGAATGTCAAATTCCTGTGATATTCGGATACACTGCTCATAGAAAAGAGCTCCTTCCTCGGTGGGGAAAACTCCGTTTTTTGTCCGGGTAAAAAAGGATGTCCCGAATTCATTTTCCATGTTCTGGATGATCCTCCCCAGCCCTTGAGGGGTAATAAAGAGCTTTTTAGCAGCGGCATGTATACTTTTCTCTTCGTAAACAATGCGGAAGTATTCAAGATGCTTTGTGTCCATTTCCTTTATCTCCATTCCTTATCAATCAGTCTTATCTTAACATTGTTTTCATGCGAAAAAAACAAGGATTTGGGGAATCGACAGGGATATCCGTACTTTGATTCGCCGCTGCCCCAATCACCGGAAGTGGTAAACGGCACATTCCGGGACTGTAAGCGGTCGCCGGCACAAAAAACCGCTTCCGGGAATGACCCGTGAAGCGGTTTTGTTTATTCTCCTGTTTCAGTTCAGATATGGTTTGCGACTTCGAATGCGTCCCAGATGGCATACATGATATTTGAAACTTTTTTTGCGTCGCCAAGGAGATAGATTTCGGGAACTTCAAACTCAAGCTCCTGATAAAGAGTATTTTCCTCTTTGTATCCCACAGACAGGATCACGCTGTCGCAGGGGATCTGTTTCTCCCCGTTCTCTGTAGAAACGGCAAGACTGCCGTCAGCATATCCGGTCACTTTTGCGCTGGTGAGGATATCGATGCCGTTGAACGGCAGCAGCGCTTCCAGCATATCCTTGTTAGCGTGGCAGAGAGGACCGTTGACTGCCATGATCCTGTCAAGCGCCTCTACGATTGTCACTTTCTTTCCGTGCTGCGCAAGCCACAGGGCGGTCTCACAGCCTACCAGTCCGCCTCCTACGACGACGGTCGTGCTGCCGCAGTCTTTCTCTTTCAGAAGGACCTGGGAAGCGGTGTATACATGCTCATCATCTCCAAGAGAGAATACCTTCGGCGTGGAACCGGTGGCAACGATCAGCGTATCAAATTCTGCCTTCAGAACATCATCCTTTGTGAGTGCGGTGTTCAGATGGACCGGCACGTTCAGACGTTCCAGCTCTCTTGTATACCAGTCTGCCAGCGCGATATCGTCTTCTTTGAACTCCGGTGCACCTCCCGGGATCAGATTTCCGCCAAGGCGGTTTCCTTTTTCATAAACTTCAGGTTTATGTCCTCTTGTCGCCAGCACCCGGGCCGCTTCGCATCCGGCAACTCCGCCGCCAATGATCAGGACTTTCTTCGCACGGAGGACCGGTTCATACGCTGTGAAACGTTCCCTTGCGGCCTGAGGATTCACAGCACAATTGATCAGAGAATATTCCGCAACACGTCCCATACAGCCCTCCTGACAGGAAATGCAGGGACGGATCTCGCCCTGACGTCCGGAACGAAGCTTATTGCAATAGTCCGGATCAGCAAGGAGCGGACGGCCCAGATCGATCACATCACAAACGCCGTTCTCCGCTTCCATATCATACCGGACAAAACCGCCTTTATCCAGAACCGCAAAAACCGTAGTCTCTGTATTTTCTCCTTTCCCGGCTTTCACACAGAATTCATCCACCTGCCTGTAATTCGTCATATTTATCTGATTCTCCGCATCAACCGCCGCATATCCCATCCGGCCAAGATAATCTATAATATCCTGCTTCAGATCAGACGAATCCAGCACCCCCTGCTCCGCGGCCTGCTCATAAATTTCCCGGTATCCTTCTGCCAGATCCTCCGACTCTTCCGCTGTCTCCTGCTGTTCGGAACCGCCGCTTTCCCTGCCTTCTGTATCTGTTTCTTCATGCCGGTACGGACTGCAGCCCGTACAGACTGCCATAAGAAACAGAATAAGAATTATTCCCTGCCACACACCTGTGATACAGCATTTCCCCGCCCCGACTTCCCGGTGCTGTCTTCTGCCTTTTTCTTTCATATGCATTCTGTCCTTTTCTGAAAATGTAACAGCAATTATTCTTATATTACATATGTAAGATTTAACTGTATAAAGATTACAACTGTAAGATCAATCTGTCAAGTGCCGGTTCTTCCTCTCTCTTAATCTGTCTGATTCCGCCCCTATACATAGAATTCCCTGCTGTCATCCAGCCTGAGACAGGAAAGCCTTCCTCCTGCGTCACGGCGCTCGTTACCGGTGTCGATATCCGTATATCTGCTTCCATGATATATCCTGGCTGTTCCTTGATCCGGCAGAAAAATCACCGGGTAATGCCCTACTATGATCTTCCTGTCAAACCGGACAGATGCCGGGATAAAATGAATATCATTTGAGAACAGATATCTTTCCATATCTGCCGCAGCCGCCTGATCCACGGACTTCCGGATATCGACCAGGCCTGTCTCCGGATCTCGGACAGCATAATCCGCGTTATATCCTGAGTGGGTAAAAAAATACTGTTCGCCCTTTACTGTTATGATTTTATATATGGGAAGGGCCTTCAGATATGCCAGTAATTCTGTTTTCTTCTCTTCCGGAAGGCGGTCCGCCTCGCTGCGGGTCGCGCGGCCTCCGCAGGCGTCCCACAGTGAAGCGGTTATTATGCCCTGGAGATATCGCTCAAAAAGATACTCATGATTTCCTTTGATCAGACATGCATTTTCCATATGGCGGATGTACTCCAGCAGATAAAGATTGTCCGATCCTTTATCCACCACATCCCCAAGGATGTAGAGATAATCAGAAGATGAGAAATCTATCTTTAACAGCATTTTATAAAAGGAGGGATAATCTCCATGGATATCGCTTATAACATAAATCATACGGCATGCCTCTTTTCTTATTCAGGTAGTGTGGGAGCTGTGCTGGTTCCTTACATCTGCAGATGATAAAAAGATATAATTCGCTCATCTGTCAGCTTAAAATAATCAATAATATTTTTTAACTCTCAGTCCGGTATTAAAAATGTTATTCAAATACATTTTTCCGGACCTCCTTTTGAATAGACTAAATAAAATCCCCCGCTTTGCATCTTCTAAGGAATAAATGATCTCTCCGATGTTTCCAAAAGTGGACTCATTCTGGCCCCATTATAACATTGTAGATACGACATAGGAAACTTTGGTAAGATTGAGCGTGGGATTCAGCATATCACAGGTATGCAGCTTCGTGAAATGCAGGACTGTCCCGGCACAAATTATAATGAACTGTTGAGATAGGCACAAACTGCTTTATATTAGAACCAGACAGATATAGATGTTTCTTTTCCTGGCATCCTGCATATGATAACAAAGAACTGTATTTGCGAGATTGACTTTTCATATCAGTTTTGCTATATTTAGTTCAGTGATCGTACTGGAGAAACTTGTGAAGCCTCC
>ERZ1643247.2927-NODE-2927-length-12731-cov-28.999053_pt1 | contig 12731 bp, 6 predicted proteins | sample MGYA00579264_ERZ1643247 | MGnify/ENA primary metagenome ERZ1643247 (study PRJEB29033, sample SAMEA4952262) | chicken gut metagenome | biome: Broiler Chicken; feature: Gastrointestinal Tract; material: Caecum | place: Ireland | collected 2018 | study: Broiler... | reverse complement strand
AGGACTCACGGGATGTGGGAGCGGAGACGGCGGAAAAGAGTCTGTGCGTCTGATGGTCTGGTCGCCGCAGGGCGATCAGTCGGTTGATCAGGGACAGTGGCTGCAGACCTGCTGCAATGCTTTCGCTGAAGAACATCCAGAGTGGGATATCACATTTGTCTACGGTGTAGCGGATGAGGCCAGTTCTGCAGGCCAGGTTTCACAGGATGCAGATGCGAGTGCGGATGTATTTCTGTATGCAAATGATAATCTGACAACAATGACGGACGCAAATGCTCTGGTGAAATTCGGGGGAAAGTACAGGGAGGAGATTGAGGCGACAAACTCACAGACGTCTCTTGATTCAGTGACAAAGGACGGTGAGATATATGGTGTGCCGTTCGCTATCAATACATGGTTTATGTTCTATGACAAGAGCGTATTTTCGGAGGAGGATGTCAGGAATCTAGATACCATGTTAGAGAAAGGCGTTGTGTCATTCCCGTTTACGAACTCCTGGTATCTGGCGTCATTCTATATCGGAAACGGCTGTACTCTCTTTGGAGACGGGACGGACGCGTCTGCCGGGGTTGATTTCGGCGGCGAGAAAGCACAGGAAGTGACAGATTACCTCATTGATCTTGAATCTAATCCAAACTTCCGGATCGATGCGGATGGTTCCGGTATCGCGGGAATACGTGACGGCAGTATCAATGCCATGTTCACTGGATCCTGGGATGCGGCGGCAATACAGGAAGCGCTCGGCGATAATATGGGTGTGGCGGCTCTGCCGACATATACTCTGAATGGGGAAGAGAAACAGATGTATTCTTATGCCGGAACAAAAGCAGTAGGAGTGAACACACAGAGTGATTATATGGTACAGGCTGTAGAACTTGCCATTTTCCTTGGAAATGAATATTCCCAGCGTCTCCACTATGAACTGGAGAACGTAGTTCCGTGTAATACCAAGCTTCTTGAAAATGAAGATATTATGTCAGATGAAGTTGTGGCTGCGGTCAATGAAACATTTAACCGCACATCGATCCTGCAGCCGAATCTGGCTGAGATGAGCAACTGCTGGACGCCGGTGGAAAATATGGGAAAAGGAATCCGAAACGGATCGATCACCCATGAAAATTCGGCAGAACAGACCGAACAGATGAATGAAGCAATGAACAGTAATGGAATCTGAGAATGAGGTGACGAGGATGGGAATATTAAAAAAGAGAGTAAATGAGTTTCCGACTCCGTATACATGCACAAATGCAATCCGCAAGGGCGGGCTTGAGACAAAGCTTTCCATGGTGCTGATGGGGCTGGGCAATATTGTACACGGACAGATCATAAAAGGTCTGCTGTATCTGGCCGTGGAAGTGGCATATATCGTATTTATGGTTATGACAGGAGCACACTGCCTTGCAATGCTGCCGTCGCTTGGAAGTGTTGCACAGGAAGAGGTATGGGATGAAGCGCAGCAGATTTACACTTACACAGAAGGCGATCAGTCTATATTGATCCTGTTGTTCGGTGTGGCTACCGTGCTGATCACATTTCTTATGGTGTGCGCATGGAGAGGAACTTTAAGGAGCGCGTACAAGGCCGAATGCCTTGCAAAAGAAGGAAAGCATGTCAATAATTTCGTGGAGGATTTAAAGACACTGCTCCATGAGAATCTGCAGAGACTGCTCATGACACCGCCGATGTTTTTTGTCGGAGCATTTACGATCCTGCCGCTGGTTTTCATGATTTGTATGGCTTTTACAAATTACAGTAAGATTGATAGCCATTTGATGCTTTTTGACTGGGTGGGACTTGATAATTTCAAGGCGCTGTTTGATTCATCGAGTATTCTTGGAAGTACATTCTGGTCAGTGCTTGGTTGGACTCTTGTATGGGCGTTTTTTGCAACATTTTCAAATTACATATTCGGTATGATCGTATCTCTGCTGATCAACCGCAAGGGAACAAGGGCAAAAGGATTCTGGAGATTCTGTTTTGTTCTCTCATGTGCAGTACCGATGTTTGTTTCTCTTCTGATCATGAGAACGATGCTGCAGCCGGAAGGTGCGATCAACGTGCTGCTGAGAAATCTGGGTCTGATCGCTCAGGATGCAAGCCTTCCGTTCTTCACAGATCCGACGTGGGCGAGGGTGACTGTCATCGTAATCAATGTATGGGTTGGTGTGCCGTACACACTTCTGCAGTTGACCGGCGTACTGCAGAATATCCCGGCAGAGCTTTATGAAGCGGCAAGAGTGGACGGGGCGAATGCACTACAGATTTTCACTAAGATTACGCTTCCGTATATGCTGTATGTGACGACACCGTACCTGATCGTTACATTTACCGGAAATGTCAATAACTTCAATGTCATATACCTGCTGTCCGGCGGCGATCCCGTTACCGATCTGTCATCCACGGCGGGCAAGACGGATCTGCTTGTTACATGGCTGTACAAACTGACCATTGACAAACAGTACTACAATATCGGTGCTGTCATAGGCATCCTGACATTCGTCATCCTTGCTGTAGCGGCACTGCTGACCTACAGAAATACGAAGTCATATAAAGAAGAAGGAGGGTTTTAGGCATGGCAGGAAAGAAAATACAGTCAGCAAAAAGAAAGCGTTTTATAAACAATTCGATTGTCCATGTGATTCTGGCAATCCTGGCAGTAATCTGGGTATTCCCGATCGTGTGGGTGGTACTGACAAGTTTCCGTGCGGAGCAGGGTTCCTATGTGTCAACCTTTCTTCCGCAGTCCTATACACTGGACAATTATATAAGACTGTTTACTGACACGACGATCCTGAATTTCCCGCAGATGTTTATGAATACACTGTTTATTGCGGTCTTTTCATGTATTCTTTCGACATTTTATGTGCTGGCAGTTTCTTACTGCCTGTCAAGGCTTCGCTTTAAGCTGAGAAAGCCTTATATGAATATGGCGATGATCCTCGGATTGTTCCCGGGTTTCATGTCAATGATCGCAGTGTATTTCATCCTCAAGGCTATCGGCCTTACAGAGGGAAATCTGATCAAACTGGCGCTGATCCTTGTGTACTCGGGAGGAGCGGGTTTGAGCTTCCAGATCGCAAAAGGATTCTTCGATACTGTTCCGTTCGCAGTGGATGAGGCAGCTCTTCTGGACGGATGTACGAGGTGGCAGATCTTTACGAAGATCACGCTTCCGTTGAGCAAACCGATCGTCATCTATACAGTACTTACATCTTTTATGTCACCATGGCTGGACTTTATCTTTGCAAAGGTTATCTGCCGTGCAAACTCAGACCAGTATACAATCGCTATCGGTCTTTGGAATATGCTTCAGAAAGAGTATATCGATAACTGGTATACTTGTTTCGCGGCCGGCGCGGTACTGATCTCGATTCCGATCGCGGCATTGTTCCTGTACATGCAGAGATACTATGTAGACGGACTGTCAGGAGCGGTCAAAGGCTAATGTAGAAAAGTAACTGATATGAGATGGACAGTCAGGTGCTGTGTGAACTGTAACCTGTGTTCATCTCATATTCTGGCATATAGAAGACTGCCCGTTTCGGGCGGAAAAATGTAATAATACAAGAAAGGGCATGATATATGAAGACAGCATTAGAGTGGAAAAAGTATTATTCCAGCCCGGAATTCCGGGAACATTATATATATGAGAAAAACGATTTGGGGGTGAGCTGTACGGACAGCGGGACTTCTTTTAAGCTGTGGAGTCCTTCGGCAGACAGTGTCACCCTGAATCTGTATCAGGAAGGAAGCGGATGTGATGCATACGCCCGTATTGACATGGAGAAAGAAGACAAAGGAGTATGGAACTGGTCTTCTGATAAAAATCTGCACGGGGTCTATTATGACTATACGCTGATGTTTGAGGGGGAGACAGTGCGCTCCGCGGATCCTTATGCATATGCCTGCGGCGTCAACGGCAGGCGGAGCATGGCGGTGGATCTGAAGATGACGGATCCGGAAAACTGGGAAAACGACCGTGCGCCTGAAAAAGGGACGGAGCAGATCATCTATGAGCTTCATATAAAGGAATTTTCCTGGGATCCGTCCGGCGGTTTCCCTGAGAAGTACAGGGGAAAGTATAAAGCATTTACATGCCCGGATACGACTCTGTTCGGAGACGGCATCCATCCTACGGGAATAAGATATATGAAAGATCTGGGCGTTACACACGTACAGATCATGCCGGCTTATGACTATGGTTCAGTCAATGAGGCGGGAAAAGACACAGAGTTCAACTGGGGATACGATCCGGTGAACTATAATGTACCTGAAGGGTCCTACTCTACGGATCCGGCACATGGAGAAGTGCGCATCCGGGAGATGAAAGAGATGATACAGGTGTTTCATTCACAGGGCTTCCGTGTTATAATGGACGTGGTCTATAATCACACATATTCCCTGGATTCCTGGTTCCAGAGAACAGCTCCGTGGTATTTTTACCGTGTGTTTGACGACGGACGTATTTCCAACGGCTCGGCATGCGGTAATGACGTGGCGAGTGAACGTGAAATGTGCGCGAAATACATTCTGGAGTCGGTTTTGTACTGGACGGAAGAATATCATATCGACGGCTTTCGTTTCGATCTGATGGGACTGCTGGATGTAGATCTGATGAACCGGATCAGACGGGAACTTGATATCCGTTACGGCAAAGGCGAAAAGCTGATTTTCGGAGAACCGTGGGCAGCGGCGGAAACTGCCATGGAAGGAAATGCGGTGCCGGCATTGAAGAAGAACATCGGGCTTCTTGATGAGAATATCGGAATGTTCTGTGATGATACACGAGATGCGGTGAAAGGCTCAGCCTTAAAGATTAAAAGACCGGGCTTTATCAACGGTGCAGCAGGAAAAGAAAAGGATATTGTCCGGAGTACTCAGGCATGGTGCGAACCGGAGCGCGGCAGTGCAGATACAGACTATATAGATGCAGGCAGTACAGAAACGGGTGGTGACGCCGTGACACGGGTTAAAGCGCCGTCCCAGGTCATTACATATGTATCGGCTCATGATAACCAGACGCTGTGGGATAAGCTTACCGAGACGCTGCCGGAGTCGGACGAGGCGGAACGTATGCGCCTGAACCGCATGGCGGCGGCGCTCTATATGACATGTCAGGGAAATCTGTTCTTACTGTCCGGAGAGGAGTTCGCACGGACGAAAAACGGACTGGAAGATTCGTTTAATGCGCCTATCGCGCTGAACCGTCTGGACTGGAAACAGGCATGGGAGAACAGGTCTCTTGTAGAATATTATAAAGGACTTATTGCCCTGAGGACCAGGCTCCCGGGCCTCTGTGACAAGTCCGCGGGCGCGGCGGATCGGATCGGCAGTGTGGAAACATCAGACGGGCTGGTAAGTTTTGAGGTGGATAACCGGTCAGAATCAGGAGAGCAGAAATGGGATCGGCTAAAGATCATATACAACAGTACCCGTGAATACAGGCATGTTGCGGCAGAGGGCGGCATCTGGACAATTCTCTGTGACGGGGAGGACAGCGGACTGTGGACATCCGTAAGATATGCGGATCCGGACCTTCAGGCTGCTCCACAGAGCGTGCTTATTCTGGGCAGACTTGCGGCGGAAACGCAGAGAGGCACAGGATCCTGCGGGGATGAAGAAGAGACAGCGGAAAAAGAGACTTGGGAGAAGAAAGCGGTATGAAATGGATATATGGGAAACAGGATTGGAAGACATTTGAGAGAGGGCAGGAAAACTGTTATCTTATGACAAACGGGCTGGGCGGATATTCATCGCTTACCATGACGGGATCTGCGGCCCGCAATGACCATGCATTTCTTATGGCATGTACGAAAGCGCCGAATAACCGGTATAATATGATCCACCGGCTGGCAGAACAGCTGGAGACAGGACGGGAAGTTTACACCATGTCATCTCAGGAATTTGCGGACAGGAGCCGCGAAAAAGGTTATCGGTATCTGACAGAATTTGTCTATGAAGATACGCCTGTATGGCGCTTTCTTATAAATGGCGTGGAAATTGAAAAGGAAGCGGCGCTGAAACAGGATGAGAATACAGCTGCAGTCTGTTATAGAGTGACCAACCGGAGCGGGAAGGATGTACGCCTGACGGTGACGCCGTTTTACCAGTTCGCTCCAAAAGGCGGGGGAGAGGAACTGAATGGAACATTCCGTCACCTGGCCGGCAGGGTGGAAAACGGACATCTTGGACTGTACTATATGACAAACGGATGTGTGACAGAGATTCCGGAGACTAAGGAGCAGTATTATTATTCATATGATGCCTGTGATGGCAGAAAAAGTACCGGTTCAGCTGAGGCGTGTCACCGGATCAGCCTGGATGTTGAGAGCGGTGGCAGCAGTACATTGTCTGTTGTGTTCAGCGTGGAAAGGGATTTTGCAGAAGAACAGACGCGAAGCGCTGTTGACGTGGCAGAATCTGTCATACAGGAGATGAAAGAAGGACGAAAGAAACTGGAACTCCAGTCGGGGTTATGTGATGAGACTGCACGTTTCCTTGTGAAGAGTGCACACCAGTTTGTTTCCCGCCGGAAATCTACCGGGGGGAAAACAATCCTGGCGGGCTTTCCTTTCTTCGAGGACTGGGGTCGCGATACGATGATCGCTCTTCCGGGAGTATGTCTGTCTACACGTCAGTATGAAGACGCCAGATCGATCCTGAGAACATTTGCGCGCTATGAAAGACAAGGACTTATGCCAAATCTGTTTCCGGAAGGAAAGAATGAGCCCCGCTATAATACGGCGGATGCGGCGCTGCTTTTCATTAACTGTGTCTGGCTGTACTACAGGGCTTCATCGGATGCGGCGTTTATAGAAGAAATGTATCCGGTTATGGAGCGGATCATTACCAGCTATCAGAATGGAACAGATTATGATATACGTATGGACGACGACTGTCTGATCACAGCGGGCAGCGGTCTTGACCAGGTCACATGGATGGATGTGCGGGTAAACGATATCCTTCCCACGCCCCGCCACGGAAAACCGGTGGAGATCAATGCGTACTGGTACAACGCTCTCAGAATCATGGGAGAGTGCGCGCGCCTGCTGCGGAAAGATCCGTCGGCGTATGAAAGGATTGCCGCGGGGGTAAAAAAAGCATTTACAGAGAAGTTCTGGATGGAAAGCCGGCATTGTCTGAAAGACGTGTTATCGGGAACCGGGGCGGATGCGCAGATACGATGCAATCAGATATGGGCAGTGTCCATGCCGTTTACGATGCTTGACAGGGAGAAGGAGAGACAGGTAGTGGATACCGTATTTGAAAGGCTGTATACTCCGTACGGACTCAGAACTCTCGACAAAGATGACCCCGAATTTCAGCCTGTATACGGAGGCGAAGTGCTGAAAAGGGATCTGGCCTATCATCAGGGCACCGTGTGGACCTATCCGCTGGGCGCATACTATCTTGCATATCTGAAGGTCAACGGATACAGTGACGAGGCAAAGGCATATATCAGAAAGCAGATGGAAGTGCTTGAAAACGCTCTTCGTGAAGGCTGTATCGGGCAGCTCCCCGAGATCTATGACGGAGAGAATCCTGTTTCGTCAAAGGGGTGTTTCGCGCAGGCGTGGAGCACAGGCGAGCTGCTCCGGGTGTACGAGACATTGGAAAGAGGAGGAGACGAAAATGGATTTTGCAGCAGTATATCACAAGACATCAGAACAGATGAGCTACGCGCTGGATGAGGAACGGCTGGTAGTTAATCTGAAAACGGGATACGACGTAAAGAGAGTGTTTATTATCCACGGAGATCCATTTGACGCCGGAATTCTGGGCGGGAATGAGAGATGGACAGGCAGGAGAGAGGAGATTGTCTATAAAAAGCGTCTTCCCCATCAGATCTGGTGGACAACAACACTTGTGCCGCCTTATAAACGGTGTAAATATTACTTCGAACTTCATACGGAAGATGAAGTCTGGTATTATTTTGAGGATGGTTTTCTCACAGAAGAACAGGTCAACATGCCGGGGCGCCTGCTCCAGTATTTTATTGTGCCGTGGATGAACCCTGCGGATGTGAACAGGACGCCTTCTTGGGTCAACGATACGGTATGGTATCAGATCTTCCCGGACAGATTCTGCAACGGCAGACCCGGCCGCGGAGACGAGGGGATACTGCCATGGCAGACAGGTCCGGTGACAAATCAGGAAAAGTACGGCGGTGATCTGGAAGGAATCCGACAGAAGCTCCCGTATTTAAGTAATCTGGGGATCACAGGCATCTATCTGACTCCGATCATGGAAGCTGAGACAAATCATAAGTATGATACAAAAGATTATACGAAGATAGATCCCTCTTTCGGCGATGGGAAAATTATGACAAAACTTGTGTCCGAAGCTCATGAACTGGGCATCCGGGTGATGGTGGACGCGGTGTTCAACCACTGCGGAAGAAAATTTGCCCCCTGGCTGGATGTGCAGGAAAAGGGAGCGGCCTCGCCTTATGCGGACTGGTTTATGGTCAATGACTGGACACAGATTAAAAAGAGAGAAGATACAAGAGACGGCAGGTTCTATTCTTTTGCCTTTGCAGACTGGATGCCGAAGCTGAATACGAACAATCCGGAAGTGATCGGATATTTCTGCAAAGTATGCGAACAGTGGGTGCGGGATTTTGACATTGACGCTATCCGTTTTGACGTGGGAAATGAAGTATCGCACCGTTTCTTGAAACAGATACGGACACATCTGAAACAGATCAAACCGGACATTTATCTGCTGGGAGAGATCTGGCATGATGCCAGCCAGTGGCTGACAGGAGACGAGTATGACTCTGTCATGAATTATCCGCTGATGAGCGGTATTCACGATTTCTTTCTGGACGCCTCTATGGATAAAAAAGAGTTTGAGTACATGGTTAACCGCTGTTATACTATGTATATGCAGCAGAATAACAATGTGTTGTTCAATCTTCTCGACTCTCATGACACGGAAAGGCTGATGAACCGGTTCCATGACCTGGACATTTTTTATCAGCAGCTTGCCGTTCTGTTTACCCTGCCGGGAAGCCCATGCATCTTCTATGGTACGGAGATTGCCATGGAGGGCGGATTTGATCCGGACTGCCGCAGGTGCATGCCATGGGACGAGATCGGAAGCGAGGAAAATCAGGAGAAGATCCGGTCCATGAGACAGCTGATCCGGATGCGGCAGACAGAAGAAACGTGCAGAAGTCCGCATTTCCATTTCCCGAACCATTATGCAGAGAGCAGGTGCGTGGAGTATATCAAACTCGACTCGGAGAACCGGAAGCTGGAGGTCGTCCTGAACTGCTCGGAAGAACCGGTTTCGGTAGAAGAAGGCGGAGAAATCCTGTTTGAGAGAAATTATGACGGCGGCATTCTGGGAAAGAATGGTACGCTGATCAGAAAGAAAGAGGTGTAATGATGACAGAAAAGAAACAGCCGTGGTGGAAAAATGCAGTAGTCTATCAGATTTATCCGAAAAGCTTTCAGGATTCAAATGGAGACGGAATAGGAGATATTCAGGGGATTATCAGCCGGCTGGATTACCTTGAAGACCTGGGAATCGATGCGGTGTGGATTTCTCCCATGTACTGCTCTCCTCAGGATGATAACGGTTATGATATTTCCGATTATCAGGACATCGATCCCATGTTCGGCAGCCTGGATGATATGGAAGAGCTGATCGCGAAAGCGAAAGAAAAGAATATACGGATTATAATGGATCTGGTGCTGAACCACACTTCAGACGAACACCGGTGGTTCCTTGAGGCAAAAAAGTCAAAAGATAATCCATACCACGATTACTATGTGTGGAGAGACGGCGAGGAAGGAGTATATCCCAATGATATGAAAGCTACGTTCGGCGGTTCGGCATGGGAGTGGGTTCCGGAGCTGAAGCAGTATTATTTTCATCAGTTTTCTGTAAAACAGCCGGATTTGAACTGGGAGAATCCGAAAGTCCGCAGGGAAATCTATGATATGATCCTCTGGTGGATGGACAAAGGTGTGGGAGGATTCCGTCTTGACGTGATCGATCAGATCGCCAAGGAGCCGGATAAAATGATTACCAACAACGGCCCCAGACTCCATGAATTCCTGCAGGAGATGAGCAGAGAGACATTCCAGAAAGGAGATCTGATCACTGTGGGCGAGGCGTGGGGAGCTACTCCGGAGATTGCGAAGCTCTACAGCAATCCGGACGGAAGCGAGTTTTCTATGGTATTTCAGTTTGAACACATGGTAATGGATCAGCAGGAAGGAAAGGAAAAGTGGGATCTTGCGCCTCTTCCATTTGTAAAACTGAAAAAATGTCTGGCAAAATGGCAGAATGAACTGTACGGGAAGGGCTGGAACAGCCTGTTTTTCGATAACCATGATCTGCCCCGAATAGTCTCTCGGTGGGGTGACGACGGCAAATACCGCGAAGAATCTGCCAAGATGCTCGCCCTCGTGCTTCACGGAATGCAGGGAACGCCCTATGTCTACCAGGGCGAGGAACTGGGCATGACAAATGTAAAATTCCCGGACATCAGCTGTTATGAGGATATCGAGACGGTCAACATGTATCATGAGAGGCTGGGAGCAGGATATAAGAAAGATGACATCATGCGTTCCATTTACGCGAAAAGCCGTGATAACGCCCGTACGCCGATGCAGTGGAGTTCCGAAGAAAATGCAGGATTTACAACAGGCAGGCCGTGGATCAGGATGAATCCGAACTATACGGAGATTAATGCAGAAAGCGAGAGGAAAGATCCGGATTCAGTGTACCATTTCTACCGGAGACTGATCCATATGAGGAAAGAATATCCGGTTTTTGTAGATGGGAAATTTGAACTTCTTCTCCCCGACGACGGGCAGATCTTTGCTTATGTGCGCAGGGACGACGATTCACAGATGCTCGTCTGCGCCAACTTTACCGGTGAACCGGCAGAGTGTACGATAAGCGCGGAGTGGAAGGACGCACAGGTGCTGATCCATAATTATAAAGATAGTGCGCCGGAGCAAACTGGGGAGTGCCTGAGGTTGAGACCTTATGAGGCGTTTATATTATATAGGTGACTATGAAGAAAAATAAAATTATTTCACCTTGACACGGTTGTACTGCCTGGGGTAGAATAACCGATGTAGAGAAAGCGTTGAAGAGGACAGTAAGCTGTCTGTGCATCGACAGAGAGGGATCGCGGGCTGAAAAGATCCTGTTGTACGGCATGTCTGAAGACCACCTCCGAGCGGCCCTAATCAGGCACGGTGATTCCGTTATCATCATATGAATTAAGATGGTTTTCCATGGAAAACAAGCAGGGTGGAACCGCGGGAATATTTCCCGTCCCTGTGTGGAGTGTTTCCGTGTGACTGCATAGATTTCAGAAAAGTAAGAGACATTCCGTGGAATGTCTCTTTTGTTTTCTATAAAAATCTTGCGGACAGGACTTTTATCTGCGTCAGCCGGAAAACAAAAGAGATAAACAGAGAAAGGAAGAGAAAAATGAAGATCACATTAAAAGACGGCTCATTTAAAGAGTATCAGGAACCAAAGAGTGTATATGAGATCGCTGCTGATATCAGTGAAGGACTTGCCAGAGTTGCTACATCCGGTGAAGTCGATGGAGAAATCGTTGATCTGAGGACAGTGATCGATCATGACTGCGGGCTCAGTATCCTGACATTTAACGATGAAAAAGGAAAAGGAGCGTTCCGCCATACTGCTTCCCATATTATGGCGCAGGCGATCAAGCGCCTGTATCCTGAGACAAAACTTGCCATCGGACCGTCGATTGCAGACGGATTCTACTATGATGTAGACAGAGAGACTCCGTTTACGGCAGAAGATCTGGAGAAGATCGAGGCGGAGATGAAGAAGATCGTCAAGGAGAACCTTGAGATCAAACAGTATACGATGCCGAGAAATGAGGCAATCGAGTACTTTAAGGAGAAAAACGAGCCTTACAAAGTAGAGCTGATCGAAGATCTTCCTGAGGGTGAGACAATCAGTTTCTATTCCCAGGGAGAATTCACAGATCTCTGTGCAGGTCCTCACCTTATGACTACCAAACCGGTAAAAGCTTTCAAGCTGACAAGCCTTGCAGGCGCATACTGGAGAGGCGACGAGCACAATAAGATGCTCCAGAGAATTTATGGTACTGCGTTCCCGAAGAAAGCGGAACTGGAAGAGTATCTGACTATGATCGAAGAGGCGAAGAAGCGTGATCACAGAAAACTCGGAAAAGAGCTGGGGCTGTTTATGATGCGTGAGGAAGGACCCGGATTCCCGTTCTTCCTGCCGAACGGTATGGTGCTTAAGAACACACTGCTTGACTATTGGAGAGAGATCCACCGCAAGGCAGGATACGTGGAGATCAGCACACCGATCATGTTGAGCCGCCATCTGTGGGAGACTTCCGGACACTGGGATCACTATAAAGAGAATATGTATACAACAGTGATCGATGATGTGGATTTTGCTATCAAGCCGATGAACTGTCCGGGCGGTATCCTTGTCTATGAGTCAGAGCCGCGTTCCTATCGTGATCTGCCGATCCGTATGGGTGAGCTCGGTCTGGTGCACCGCCATGAGAAATCCGGACAGCTCCACGGACTGATGCGTGTGCGCTGCTTTACACAGGATGATGCGCATATTTTCATGACTCCGGAGCAGATCAAGGATGAGATCAAAGGCGTTGTAAAACTGATCGACGAGGTATACAGCCTCTTCGGATTCAAATATCATGTAGAACTTTCCACACGTCCGGAGGACAG
>ERZ1643247.2926-NODE-2926-length-12737-cov-7.114493_pt1 | contig 12737 bp, 8 predicted proteins | sample MGYA00579264_ERZ1643247 | MGnify/ENA primary metagenome ERZ1643247 (study PRJEB29033, sample SAMEA4952262) | chicken gut metagenome | biome: Broiler Chicken; feature: Gastrointestinal Tract; material: Caecum | place: Ireland | collected 2018 | study: Broiler... | reverse complement strand
CAGCTGGGTGATCGTTCCTTCAGGGGTGGATCCCATCACCGGCTTGATCTTCAGGGCGCTGGCTACGAAAGCTTTCAGGTTGCTGAGTCTGCCGTTTTTTCTCAGAGTCTCCAGATTTTCAAGGACAAAATATGTGTGCTGGGACGCAATATACCGATCCACAGTCTCTACCACATCCTCAAACTCCATACCTGCCTGTTCGCATTCTTCAATCTTCAGAGCGATCAGGGTCTCTCCAACTGAAGCAGAGCAGGAATCAAACACATGAATCTTTTTCTCCGGTTTACTTTCCAGCAGGAGATTTTTCCCAAGCTCGGCGCTGTTATAAGAACCGCTGAGATTAGAGGAAAGGGTCACGGCATATACATGCTCCGCCTCACAGTCAAAAGCCTCCCTGTATTTCTCCGGAGAAGGACAGGAGGACTTTGGACAGTTGGGACTGTCTGCGACCTTTCTCAGAAAATAGGCCTGGTCAAAAGTCTCGTCGTCCACAATATCCTCTCCGTCTACGGTCAGCGTAAGAGGCGCCCTTTCAATATTTTCATCTGTCTTCCATCTTTCTAAAAGCTCTCCGCAGCTGTCTATAATAATTTTATAACTCATTTTTCACAACCTCTTTATGTAGTTTTTAATACTATGTTTTATCATAACACACCCACTTCTATTTGAAAAGGTTTTTCATGGAAAACTCTAGGATTTTTTTTACTTTTCGTTTATACTGTTATTGGTTCGGTCAAAAAAGTCTTCTTTTGAAGGCCGTCCTTCAAATTTATAGGAAATGAGGCCTGTATTTATATGATTGCTGTAAAAATTCAGGATATTAAGGATTTCATGTCAAAGCTTCTGATCGGCAGTGCTTTTGACTCTTTCTGGCTCAGCGAAGCCTCTGTGACTACTTCCGTGACCTACACTGTAGATGGAGTCCTGCATGAAGATTTTTTTGATACGGAGGAAAATCGGAAGCTACAGGAAGAAGGGCGGGACTACGCCCTGTGGAGAGATATGAAGCCATTTTTCTTTACGATCATAAAAGGGAAAAAGACCCCCCTCCATTTTAAGATCATATTCCGTCTTTCCAGAAACAACACCCAAAAGCTTCTTCAGGGCAGCGGTCTGTCCTATGGGATTGAAGAAATTTTCGGCCTGTTTTTAAACTTTCAATATGACGGGGCTTCTCTCACCTGCACTACAGGCACATCCCTGAAGACTTTTACTCTGGACAAGTCCCTGGACCATGCCTGGGACGAGCTTGTCCTGAAATATTTCAAACAGCAGCAGATTCTCTGGGAATCTGTATAAAACGGAGGTTATAATTATGATCCAGGATCTTGGCAGCCACTGCTATCACAACGAATATCATCCGGTGCCTCCCAAAGGCAGGGACTGTATCCTTTTCTTTCAGGGCCGGAAAGCATTGGTGAAGGTCACCGGAGACAGTTTTTCTTTCCCTGACTTTCAGTATACCGGAGAATATTATCCCCAGATCTATACATCTTATACCTATTTATTCTCCATTGACCAGGTAAATTATTATCTTATCCGGGAGGAAGCTCTGGACAGGCTCCCCGGATATACTATGGAAGACATTATCATTTTCCGGAACCTGGGTCCCCAGGTAAACGGTTTCGCCCTGATCACCGGTTATCAGCTCCATAACTGGTATGAGAGCCGGAAATTCTGCGGAAAATGCGGCCATCCCCTGGTACCTGACGCCAGAGAAAGGATGATGTACTGCCCCCACTGCAAAAATACCGAGTACCCCAAGATCTCTCCAGCGGTGATCGTAGGCGTGCGAAACGGCAACCGGCTGCTGATGTCGAAATATGCCGGCGGCACGGCAAGGCGTTACGCATTGATCGCAGGCTTTGCAGAGATCGGGGAAACCCTGGAAGAGACGGTAAAGCGGGAAGTAATGGAAGAAGTGGGACTGAAGGTAAAAAATATCGAATACTATAAAAGCCAGCCCTGGTCTTTGTCCAGCAGCCTGCTGATGGGCTTTTACTGCGACCTGGAGGGCAGTGATCAGATCGTCCTGGAAGAAGACGAGCTGTCCGAGGCCCAGTGGTTTGAAAGAGAGGAGATCCCCTATGACGACTATGACGTGAGCCTGACCAGAGAGATGATGATCCGCTTTAAGAAAGGGCTGGCCTGAAGGGCAAAAAAATGCTGTCTTATTAAGCAATATCGAGAATATTTCTGCTATTGCTTAATGACAGCATTTTTATTACTTATTTTTAGATTTTCTTTTTGCGGTAACTGCGAGAAAAAAAGTCCCTCCCGCCAAAAAACAGATACCAGCCCACTTTCCTATAGAAGAAGCGTCATCTGTCTGTACTTTATATACCGGACGACCTGGAGTATTTGACACGGGTGTATCTGGTTTTTCCGGCTTCTCCGGAACCGGGGTTTTCTGTGACTCTGCCTTAGGGATTAGGTTCACATCATATATCCATCCGATCATGGAACCCTTTTCATCCCGTTCCTGTCCCGGTACACTTACCAGGGAAGCCTCTGTGATACCATAATTGCCTTCCGTACCTCCCAGCAGGTACATGCCTGGCACGAGCTCCCGGAAAGAAACTTCTCCCTGACTGTCTGTAACGCCGCTGACTGGAGCAATCCCACTGTCCGCCACTGTTTTTTCAAGAAGTTCTGCTGCTCTGCGTACCTTGTCTCCAGTATCCAGATCATTCAATTCCACATTGGAATCCGCCAATCTCTCATCCAGATTCCAATAAAGATTTCCCTGATCGAGAAACGGATCCGCCACTTTATACAGATTAAATTTCACCTGACTTCTGTCCGTATCCAGATCCTCCAGCTGAACAGTCACACTGCCCCCTCGCTCCAGATCCAGATCATCTGCAGAAACCGGAACCGACATACCCAGCAGAACAACTCCTGCAAGGAGCAGAGCCGCCAAAGGTTTTTTTCTTACAACTATTTTGTTTCTATTACGCATCATAGAGGTTCCTCCTTTACTTTTCACCGGTACATCCCGGTCTGTTTATTAACTTCCCTTTTTATGCGAAATCTCCTTTAACATAATCCAACAGGTATTTTCTCGCCTGTTCTGCTGATACAGGTTTCCTATCTGTAAGATATTCACAGGTATCCAGCCAGTCTCTGTCCGAAAAATTTCCTGACAAAATCTGTTTGCTCAAAACATAGCGAAATTTTTCCCGTTTCAGATTTTCTGGCATCCGCAGATCCGAGACATACTCAAGACCCATCTGCCAGGCAAGATAATCTATCAGAGATATTTCTTTCATTTTCACTTTCCTCTCTTATGAGAATGAATCCGTTTCCGTATCAGAAGGGCGGCTAACAAGAAAAGAACTACTGCCGCTATCCCGATCAAAACCAGCGCATCACCGGAGATCACCTCTACATCTGCGGGCGTCTCTTCCTCTGATTCCAGATTGGGAATCCGATGTCCTCGGACAAGAAGCCGATGGGTATTAATCCCATAAGGCGTACAGGTAACCAGGGTACAGTAGTCCTGATCCGGATCAATGGCAAGAGGCTCCATATCGTAAGGATCTACAATCAGAATCTGATCCACCTGATAGGTCATAGTCCGGTTCAGGATACGGAGAGTGAACACTTCTCCCTCCTCCATTTGATCCAAATCTGTAAAGAGCCTGGCGCTTGGCAATCCTCTGTGACCAGACAGCACACAATGTGTCCCGGCTCCCCCTGTTGGGAGAGAACTTCCCTCCAGATGGCCTGCCGCCACCTGAAGTATCCCTTCCTCAGTGGTATGGTAAATCGGCATAGATACATGTATGGATGGAATATCCAGATATCCCATCATTCCTGTATCCGATATATCCAGCAGCCCTTTATATCTTTCTTTTTCTTCACGGGACATTGTGAAGCGGTCTGGATTTTCTGCCAGGGACTGGTTATAAGCCTCTGCCGCCGCCCACATGTCGTCATATTCCTGTTGTCCCATCTCCTCCACCTGTTGGGTATAATCCACAATTGCTCTTGACTGATGAAGGGAGTTCCAAAAATTACTGACAGTGGGATACAGCAGTAAGGACAGCCCTGCAAGAAAAATCACAAGCAATAGGATCGTTGTTATTTTGCCTTTCTTCATGCAAGGTTCTCCTTCCTGTTGTATATCCTTTTTAGATTCCCCCGGAGATATGATCTCCGGGAGAATCCCAGAAAATTTTCTGGTCATTTATGTACTCTTATTTTTCAGTGTTTCTGCGGCTGCGGAGTATAAGCAGAACTGCCGCACCTGCTACCAGCACACCGCCGACAATATAGATCACGGTTGTACCCATGCCGCCTGTGCCAGGAAGCACATCCCCAGCCTTGTTTTCGATATGTACGCCGCCGTTCTCCCATGTACCATCATTGGAAACAGACGCTTCCAGATTGCCCTCTCTTACAGCAATCTCCACACGCTCCGCCAGCTTGTTGTATCCATCGGGAGCTTTGGTCTCTTCCAGATAGTAATTGGTGTTGGCGTCAAAGCCCTTGATTTCCAGCTGACCATTTTCTGTGGTGATATATTCCACACCACTCTCATCAGCAGCTTTTGCAAGACGGTAAAAGCCATCGGACTCTTTAACTAATGCGATCTCATGGCCGTCGGTCTTTTTATCGTAGAGCTTGAACTGAGCGCCATCGAGAACTTTTTTCTTGTCATCTGTCTTCACAACGTCAACTTTAAAGGTGTAGGTTTTTGTTTCTGACGGAGGAGTAAATTTATCTTCCTGGTTACTTGCCTCGCCATACTCCAGCTTGGTTTCATTCGGATTGGGTGACGGAAAAACCTGCGCCTTTTCATTTACCACTGCACTGTATGTAACCACGATATTCGTATTCGTTGTGATCTTATCAAGATAGGACTGGTGGAACACAACCTCGAACGTACATCCGTCTGAAAAGCCGGTCGTTACAACATGATAGTCTCCGCTGTTTGCATCCTGTCCCTTTGTCACTCCGACAGGTTCCGCAACAGTAATGCTCTCAGGATTAAGAGTCAGGCCTGCAGACATCACATCGTGAAGAATATAGCTCTGTGCACCCGGTTTTGCGTTGATCGTAGTTCTGTAATTTACGGTATCCCCGATCTCAGCTGTATTTTCACTTCCCCAGGATCCATCGGAATCTTCCTGAACTTCCTTTGTCTGAGAGGGAACCTCGTTCTTCTCCTCCATCTCCACATTCGGTGTTGTTGTGTTCAGAGAACAGAGTGTACCAAGAGTCGTATCTACCAGATAGTAACCAAGATTCAGACCTGTAAACTCAACAGTTCTGCTGTCTGCTGTTCCTGTAGCATCAGGATTAATACTTGCTTTTTTCGCGTGAGCAAGGGCTTCTTTTGCAAATGCTGCCGGATCTGCATCTTTTACCCATGTCACATACCCCTGGGCATCAATAGATACATACTGAGTCTGGCTTCCCAGCCAGACTTTCCACTTGTCATTAGCTTTGTAAGAATACGCACCAACATCTGTGTTGTAGCTTTCCAGTACCAGAACCTGGTATGCATTGTAAGTATGTCCTTCAACTGCATCATTAATCGTAATGGAACCGCTGTTATCATTTGTTCCCTGTGTCGCAAAGGCTACTGTTGACATGGAAAGTACCATGATCATGGCCAGCAGCATGCCTGCTAATTTTTTAAATAATTTCATATTGCTGTTATCTCCTTTTCTGAATCTTTTTTATCTTTTCACCCAAATGCTTAACGCATGCCTTTTCTTTTCCGGTATGTAATGCCCGCATACGCAAGCCCCATCAGGAACATGCCGCCGAACACAAAGAGCGTCGTACCTGTACCGCCGGTGTTCGGAAGTTTGGGGCGGAAGGTATTGGTGAAGACGACGCTGCCGTTCTGGCCGTTCTGAATCTGACCATCGGCGGTTACGTCGTAATCGACCTGTCCGCTGTTCACCGTATTGCTCACCGTGCAACCACCAGACACATTGGTCTCGGTGATGGCGTACTTGGAGCCATATGGCAGGTGGTCGATGATCACGTATTCATTGGCCTTGAGCTTGAAGGAGCCCTTACCACCCTGAATCAGCTCGGCCGACGTACTTCCATCCGTGGCGTAGCGCATGATCGAATAGTCATCGATGAGCGCGTTGCCGCTGGCGTCGGTCAGCATAACGTCGAACGAGAACTCCAAGTTCTCATCGGCAGAACCAACGACCTGCTTCTGGATCTTCAGCTGGCCGGTGTCATGGGTGATCGGAATGGAGGACACAGAAGGCAGGGTGAACTGCATGTAGCAGCTCGATCCGGAAAGACCGCGCTCGGTATAGAAGAAGGAAAGCTTGTACTTGCCTTCCGAACCCTTAGCGATGTAATCCCACAGGTTCACATATTCGCCGAGCGAACTGTGAACGCCACCGAGATCGCACACGAGAGTGGAGTTGCCCTGCGGATCAGTCAGGAAAACCCACATATCGTCATCGCCGAAGAAGTAGTATTCCAGCGGGCCAACATAGTCATCGGTCAACTCGAACTCAACGGCATACTGCATGCCAAATAGGTTGTTGTGAGGAATGCCATCATCGCTGGCAGGATAGTTGGCCGTTGTTCCGCCGCTGCTGCCGGTGTGATATTGCTCAGACGCCATGGCATCGCCGTCAGGATCGTAGCGATCAAACGTGCCCGTCAATCCATCTGCCCCGGGATACCTATCCATCGGCCAGAAGTTGTTCGTCCAAATATGGTCGTATAGCTTATCGGTGTTGTGCGGGTGATTGAACTGGTCAAGCCCAGTCAGCAACGTCTGATTATTCGCGTCACTGACCATGCTCAGCGTATAGGTATCACCCGAACGATCAAACCCAAGTTTCCAGCCGTTATACGTCGTTTTCCCCGTGGCATTGCCCTCGCCGAACAGCGGCAAATACATAATGCCGTCGGCGTATTGAAGGTTGCCGCTGCTGTCGAGGCCTTTCACGAGCCCAAAGGTTGCTCCCAGCAGGTTCTGCTTATCGTCAAAGGTGTTGTTATAGTTAAACGCATTGAGCGTTTGACCGTTCCATTTGATCTCTCCAAGCCCCGTACCGGTGTTCTTGTTGCCAAACGCAAACTTTACGCCAGTGCCCTTATAGTTTTCGGCGCTATTGATACCCTGAGGCGCCTGGATGTTCATGGAGGTCACATTCCCGTTGCCATCAGTGATGTCGTAATCGTAAAACACGGCATCGTTCTGGTGCATCGCAGTAGTTGACTCTGCGACAAGTCGAATCACCGTACCATCGGAAATCTGGATGGTATTACCGCCTACTGACGCAGAGCTGTTGGTGAAATGCAGCGTCCCGTCATTTGGATAGATGGTCCAATCGCTCCGATTCGTGCTGTTGGGGTCACCGCCCTTGAGCACCCACACCTCTGCAATCTCATAGTTGTCGTTCTTGTCGAGAATATTGAAGTAGTCCAGACTCGGCGCATTGTAATAGTCGTACTCATTCTGCTCGTAGAGTTTGGTGAGCTTTTTCTCGGTAGCGATTGAGTACTTGTTATTGCTCTCGTCCTGCAATACAAGACCCTTTGTTGTTACTTCAACACCGTTTTGCGGAAGCTTGCCGTCCGTCGTGTCGATAACTCGAAGCGAGCCGCTATCATCCTGCTTTACCACATCAAGGTTCGCATAGTACTGCACGGTGAAGTGGGGGTTCAGAGCAGAACGTGCCACCAGCTGCAGCATGGGTTTTTGCGCATTAAGAGCCAGTGTCATAGTAGGAAGTGTCTCTTCATCCTTCTCCAGGATAACGCTGTCTGCCTCCTCTGTTCTTCCTTCCCCAGTACTTTGAAGAGCAGCAATCTCTACGCCCACTTCTGCCTCTTCAGCAATCTCCCCTTCTACTTCTATGGCATCGGCTGCTTCCTGCAGCTTATCTGCCGGTGTTACTTCTGCAGCAATCTCACAAGAAGAAACATCCAGAGGCTGTCCCTCATAAATAAATTCCAGGCCGATTACTGAGACATTGATTACATTTTCGTCACCGCCGTTTTCTGTAATATAAGATGTAACCTCCTGATATTCCGGTTGATCCTCAGTAAGAGGAGTAACATTCATAGAAACTTCCCCGGCAGACGTCCCATCCAGGGAAGTTTCCTTCTGCTCTTTCACAGCATCTCCCTGTATGGTGATTTCTACATGGATGTTTTCATCCGCATAAGTAAACTGATTATCCAGCTTCAGATGTTCGTTCTCTGCCGCCGACTCCTGTGGGGGTAGAGATGCAGATCCCAGGATACGGGGGTCAGTCCAAAGATATTCGTTAGCTTCTACCTGATCCTGACTGTCTCCTTCCACTACAGTGACCTTCGCCGGAGCATCTGCCGTGGCTTCTGCCACTGCTGTGATGATTCCTATATGGTCTGCCGTATCGCCATCCTCCTCACTGTTGTGGAAAAAGATCAGATCGCCGGTCTGCGGAAGTTCTCCTCCCTTTACACGATACAGGCTATCCTTCATTTCTTGGAGAGCTTCTACCCATTTCTGGCAGTCCTGATCCTGGGGCATATTTTCAACTCCACTGTAATAGAGACAGAAGGATACAAAGGAACTGTCCCATTTTCCGTACGCATCTCCACTCCAGGCTCCATAACGGGTATATCCCTGTTTTTCGCCGTTATCCGTCTGCTGGAAATTTCTCCGGCTCTCTTGATAACCAATCTGGCTTTCTGCCACGGCAACCACTGCTTCATCCCACTTTTCAGGAATCGGCTGGGGCAATGTTTTCTCCCATTGTTCACTGGTCTCTACATCTGCGCTTTCATCCGCTATTTCTTCCTGCTGCCCGGCTAAGTCTGTCTCCCCCAAAACTTCCGTTCCAGACGTCACATCTCCGGTCAGTTCCTCTGGTTCCGAGGAGATTTCCTCTTCTTCAGGTGAGTCGGATGCTTCTTCTGATGGGAAATTTTCATTTCCCAGGTCTTCCTGAAGGGACTCTTCCTCTTCCATATTTGAATCACTATTCTGTAGATTTTTGTCCTCGGATCCTTCTTCCGAATCGTAAACCTGCATCGGTTCATCTTCTATCGCTTCTTCTACTGTCTGAGATTCATCTAGTCCAGTTGCCTGAACATTTATGGAAAGAGTTCCTCCGCAGACGTTGCCTGCCAGTATTGCTGCAGTCAGACAAGCTGCGGCTGTTTTCCACCTGGGTCTATGCTTTTTCGCCTTCGGGCTGTATCCCAGTTTATACAGCCTTTCTTTTTTCATGATTTCTCACCAACCTTTCTATTTCTATCTGTTTTGTTTCTTTCTATATCTGATCAACTCCCATCCATGTCTTTATATCTGCAGCCTTTTTCCCTGTATGATTCCATATCTCAGTACCACATAATATCAATTATGTAGTATTTCAATCCGTTTTCCGGGCATAAAAAAAGAACGTATCTCCTAAAAAACAGGAACTATGTAAGATCCCATACTTTAGAAGAACGCCGTTTCAAATAAAATTCAGCATAACTCCCCATGCGGACATGAAGATATTCGTCACTCATAGCCGTTGCCAAAAGATTTTACAGGTATGTCTGTATGCCTCATCATCCTCAGAAAGAAAAGGACGAAGTAAGCCGGAAAAATTTCCCCTCTCTTTGCTTGATTTTTTTCTGCCGCTGTGCTATTATTTACAAAATGAATTTAATAGTATGTACTGCAGCGTTCCTGAATACTACATAATTGATATTATGTGGTATTTTTTTCGTACAACAACCCTATACCACTAGCCCCAATCCTTCCAGTTTTTTCCTGTGCTCAGAGCCTGTGCTGACAATATAGATCCGGGTGGTGTTGATATTGCTGTGGCCCAGGATATCTGCCAGCTTAGCGATGTCTTTTTCAATTCCGTAAAAAGTCCTGGCAAAAAGTTTTCGCAGATTATGGGGGAAAATTTTTGCCGGTTTTACACCTGCGATACTACACAGTTTTTTCATCTGATTCCATAGATTACTCCGGTTCACTGGTTTACCGCTTTTTGTCACGAAAATCCTGCCCGTAGAAATTTTTTGTCTGCCGGCATAAGCCAGGAGATGTTTTCGCAGGTTCCGAGGCAGCAGGATTTTGCGGTTTTTACCTTTACAAGAAACCGAAATTTCACCGTTTCGCACCCTTTCCACGGTAAAATACTGAAGTTCGGATACCCGGATTCCTGTAGCGCAGATGGTCTCGATGGTCAGATACAGCCGCGGCTGGTCTTTTGCCGCCTTTAACAAGCGCAGATACTCTTCTTTCGTTAATTCTTTATCTTCTTCCGTATAAATCTGATGCTGCATTTTCAGACACTTTACCTTACAGTCTTCCCATCCCATGAAAGTCAAATAACTGTTGATACTTGCCAGCATAGAATTCACAGAACGTACCGCATACCCATCTGCAATCAATTGCTGCTTATAATCCATCACCAGTATCTTTTTTACCTCTCCACAATCCGCAAATTTCATAAACGCCTGGATATCTCTGATATATTTTTCGACAGTGGCGTTGCTCTTTTCTTCCTCTACTAAATATTCCTGGAATTTTTTTACGGAATATTCTGATAATCTTCTCTGTTCCATTTTTCTTCCTCCAATACGTTTCAGAATATTTCTATTATTTCCAATTCTATGTTTTTTTTGCTTTTCCAATAAAAATTTTTCGCAGAACAGAAAAAGCCAGGGAGGACTTCTCTCGTAAAAAAGTCTTCCCCAGCCTCTATTTTTCTGGTATATAAAATTTTACATAATATTACTGAGCCAGCTTCAGCATGATCGCATTGCTTCTGGCTACAAATTTTGTCATTTCTTCAGGAGTGAGCTGTCTGTGGCTGATCAGCGCCAGGTCGTAGAGCTGTTCACAGAACATCTGGATATTCTCCTCATCCTTATGCTCCAGTACATACTGTACCAGTTTATTATTGGCGTTTAATATCAGTGTCTCCTGTCCGCCGAACATAGAAGGATCCATGCCGTACATGTTGTACATTTTCATCATTTCCTGCATACGGCGGCTTTCCTCGGAGATCGTCATCATAGAAGATACATTTTCGTTTTTCAGGCTTTCTACCTTTACTGTGAGATTATCCTTGTTTAAAGCTTTCTTAAAGATTTCAGACAGTTCTTTTGTCTCCTCTTCCAGATCCTTTCCGTTGTCCTCTTTTACTGCATCCGTTACATCCGCGTCAATACGGAGGAATCTTACATTCTCTTTTATCTGTTCTACATGGGAGATGAAAGGAGAATCGATATTGTGCTTCAGGATCACTGCATCCAGTCCCTGTTCTTTGAACATATTGATATACTGGCTCTGCTGCACTTCGTCCGTCACATAATAGATGTTGGTCTTTTCCGGCTCTTTTTTGGCCTCTTCCACAGCTTCCTTTGCAGTCTCTTCTTTGTTCTCCTCGGTTACCTGTTCCTGCTCTTCTTTTGCCTCTTCCTCTGTTTGCTCAGGGGTATTTTCCTTTATGCAGTCTTCCAGGGTGAGGTATTTTCCATCCAGATTTTTATAAAGGATATAATCCATCATTCTTTCCGAGAATTTACTGTCCTTTATGCAGCCGAACTTGATAAACGGGCTGATATCATCCCAGTACTTCTCATAATTTTCTCTGTCTGTCTTGCACATTCCAGTAAGCTTATCTGCTACCTTCTTGCTGATATAGTCAGAAATCTTCTTCACAAATCCATCATTCTGAAGCGCGCTTCTGGATACGTTCAAAGGCAGATCCGGACAGTCGATAACACCCTTTAACAGCATAAGGAACTCCGGGATCACCTCTTTAATATTATCGGCGATAAATACCTGGTTATTGTACAGTTTAATAGTTCCCTCAATAGATTCATACTCCATATTGATCTTCGGGAAATACAGGATACCCTTTAAGTTAAAAGGATAATCCATATTCAGATGAATCCAGAATAAAGGCTCCTTATAGTCCATAAATACCTTCCGGTAAAATTCCTTGTATTCCTCTTCTGTACATTCGTTTGGATGTTTCATCCAAAGAGGATGGGTATCGCTTAAAGATACAGGACGTTTGTTGATCTTCACCATATCTCTGGCCGGTGAAACCTCTACAGTCTCTTTCTCGCCCTTATCATTTTCTTTCTCTTCTGTCTTGGCATCCTCATGGATGTGCTCTACAACTACATCATCATCCCTCAGTTCAGACTCTTCGATAGTTTCATATTCCTGAGGAGCGTTGGCTTTGGAAAGATAGATTTCCACAGGCATGAAAGAACAGTATTTTTCAATCACTTCTCTCATTCTGTATTCATTGGCAAACTCCAGGCTGTCTTCATTTAAGAACAGGGTGATCTCCGTACCAACCTCTGTACGGTTTCCTTCTCCCATCTCATATTCTGTGCCGCCGTCGCACTCCCAGTGTACAGGCTGGGCTCCCTCTTTATAAGAAAGAGTATCAATATGCACTTCATCAGCAACCATAAATGCAGAATAAAATCCCAGTCCGAAATGTCCGATGATCTGGTCGTCATTGGTCTTATCTTTATATTTTTCCAGGAACTGGGTAGCTCCGGAAAATGCGATCTGAGTAATATACTCTTCTACCTCATCCGCGGTCATACCAAGACCGGTATCAATAAATTTCAGGGTTTTCTCTTCCGGATTTACGATCACATCGATCTTATTTTTATGTCCTTCCGGAAAAGTATAGTCTCCCATTACCTCCAGTTTTTTCAGTTTTGTAATAGCGTCGCAGCCATTTGAGATCATTTCACGTACAAAAATGTCATGATCGGAA
>ERZ1643247.2923-NODE-2923-length-12754-cov-19.833530_pt1 | contig 12754 bp, 15 predicted proteins | sample MGYA00579264_ERZ1643247 | MGnify/ENA primary metagenome ERZ1643247 (study PRJEB29033, sample SAMEA4952262) | chicken gut metagenome | biome: Broiler Chicken; feature: Gastrointestinal Tract; material: Caecum | place: Ireland | collected 2018 | study: Broiler... | reverse complement strand
CCCCTTCGGGTCTTTCCTTACCTCATCAGCCATGCTGTACTCCTTCCCCAGAGTGCGGTAAGGAAATCATAACACATTAGTGTTGAATATTCAACATTATTCAACAGCAATAAAGTGGCTTAAAATTTCTGTATCTTGACAGAAACGCTCTCTAAAACGCCGTATTTTGCGTTTTAAGCCGTTTTATCACTCCAGCAATAAAAATATCGTAATAACACACAAAAAGCCGTCAAACAGCATTTCTGTGCGTCCAACGGCTTCGTGTATCACAAATCATCTATGTAATTGTATTCTTCGACCTCATCCAGCCCACGGTCAACCAGCCTTTGATAATCCATCTCATCCATCATCAATGGCGATTCCCACAATCTCGCTTGAATCTCCTCTGCACACTTATCCATCAAATCCGGATGTTCCTGCATTGCCTTGTCCAGTTCTTTTTCCGTCCCATGTATCACCAGCCGATTAAATTCCCATTGCTCCATAAAATCCCCCCTCTTTTCTCAATACCATTGTCGGTGTACCGACAATATTTTATCACACTTCAACATATAATCTCAATAGAACCATTGATTTTATTGAGAAAGAGGGTGTCGGAATGACTTACGCAGACGCAATTTCACATAGGCTTCTTCAAATCTGCAAAGAGCGTAATATTACCGTCCATCAGTTATCGACACTTTCCGGAATCTCACATACTACTATCCATGATTTAGTCACCGGGAAATCTAAGAATGTGACGCTGAAAACATTGCATAAAATCGCTGTAGGTTTGAACATAACGGTCTCACAGCTTCTTGACTTTCCGGAAATGAATGAAACAATCTTTGAAGATGAATAGAAGAGCAGAGAAAAACGCCCACAGAAGGCGTTTTTGCTTTCTGAAGGCGTATTGATTTATTTTTTCTCATATAAAATTTCTAACCCCTTATCCGGATGATACGTCCAACTTATTGTGAACCAGCTTCCTTCATACGTTTGTCTTCCTGACAATGCGTTTGTCTGCTCCATTTCTACTAAGACACTATCCGGTACTCCCATCAATGAATGAATGTCTTCAATTCCAGTTTCAGCTATAACCGAAAATCCGACAGAACTCAAATCAAATGGATTTGAGTCAATAAACATATATGACCCATCATCCCCAATTTCTACATATAAATTATCTTGAAAATATGACGCAGATGATTTTTCATAAATTTTTTCAAAATTATGTGTCGGCAATGGAATATATCCGCCATAGATTAAGAACGTAAACAAACACCATAACAGGAAAAGTCCAATGATAACACTAAGAATCCAAAAAATATTTCTTCTAACCCACTCCCAAACCCTTTTCCCTTCTGGAATGTCATATGCATCCGGCAACTGCATTTCATTCTCCTGGTAACATTCCCTCTGCTTCCTCGCTTCAATCTTTTCCAGCAAAATCCGTTTCTCTTCCTCCGTCACTTTCACCACATCCTTCCTTTAAAATCTCAATCCTTCATCATCTCCGCCTTTGCTCCAATCAATATGGGACAAATCCGGCAATCGGCGCTCATCTTTCTGAAATGCCACTCTTTGTGCTTCTACCTTTGCTTTCTTTTCTTCTTCCTGCCTTTGTCTTATCTTCTGTATCATAAGCTGTTCTACCACCGTTCTCGGTCGTGTCCGCTGCTTCGTTCCCTGTTTCTCCGGCACTTTCGCAGCCGACTTTTCAGCTTTTTTCTTCACAGGTTCAGCCTTCGGTTTCGGTGCTTCCTGCACTTTTTCAGGCGCTTTTTCCGCAGGCATTACAGTCGATTCATTTGTTGTAAGCTGCTCTTTTGTCTGCTCGGCTCGCTGATTCATCCGCTGTTCTTCTCTTATTCTCTGCCGCTCTTCTTTCCATTGTTTCTCAAATTCATCTCTACGCCGGTACGCATCTTCTAAGTATTCTTTATAGCTGTCAAAATCAGCCCTATTTCCACCAAAGTCATACAGAAAATCTTCCATCTCCCGTTGTTCGTCAATCCATTTTTCCTGCATCTCTAATGCCCATCGTCTACTACCATCGCAGTGCTGTTTCCATGTTTTATCAAACAATTCATCTAAGTGCGGAATGTCATAATCTCTTCCAAGTTTATGACCTTTCGCTTTCAAATTTTTAGGAATTTTCCCAAGTTTCTTCATCAATGTCGGCGTGTCAAAAAATTCATAAACAATATATTGTTCGCCGCCTCTTTTCGTGCGAACCTCAGCTTCAACACCGTGTTCCCTCAGTTCATTAAAGAAATCCGGATAATTCCTCACTGACTTAGCAGCTTTCAGAATCCGTTCTTTCAAATCATCTTTCCAGATGTATTTCAGCGGCTTCTGTTTCTCCGGCGGCAGACTTTTATTCTCTTCACGAATCCGTTCGTTTTCCTGCCGCTTCCGCCTTTCGTTCTGGGTAGTTTTGTCCTTTGTATGCTGTCCGGTATCCAGTTCAAAATACTGTCCAGCAACTTCATTTGTCCACTTCTTTACAAACGCAAAACTTTTCTCTTCATCCGTAAATCCTCTGTATGTTTCCATGTTCACATTATTCACAAGCACGTGATTATGTATCAATCCGGACTCACCGTCAATCTGCGTAAACACCACTGCCTGAAATCCCGGATACGCCCGTTGTGCGAACTCAATTCCGATTTCATTCGCTTTCTGAATATCATTCGGGTCATCCGGATTCAACTCCCGTTTTGAAAACGACTGGATGACACGCCGCACCTGATTCTTATTTTTTGCAGACGCTCTGTCCCAATATTTCTGCATTTGTTTCTCATATGACAGCACTGTTTCCGGAAGCATGTTCACTTCACTGATGACCATGTTTCTCACTTTTTTATTATTATGACCTTTTCCTTTGCCACGACCATAACCAATCGCATCTGCGCCATTTCTTGTGCCTGTTATGCGAGAATACGCCATAATGCGTCACCTGCTTTCTTCATGGACTCGTCCACCTGCTTAATCGCCCTATCAAGCAGTGCCTGATTCAATCGGGAACTGCCTGTTGCAATCGTGCCGCCCCTTTTCAGAATGTAATTCTGATTCTTAATCTCCTGATTGTAGTTCACACCAATACGGCGCAACTCGGTTTTCACAGCAGTCAGTTCATTCATGAGACGCATGATGTCCCGCCGTATCTCGTCACCCTGTTCCGGGTCAATGAATTTAATAGACCCAAGATAATCGTTCATCCGATTATCCACAATGTAACGAATCAACTCTGCCTTACTGATTCCGTTTTCTTCTGCAATTTCGTCTAACGCCTTATTTGCTTCAGCCGTAAACCGTACCTCAGTCCGCACGAGTTTTTCCGCTTCACCTCTCTGTGAATCGTCTCTGCCTCTTCCCATCGCCGTTCATCTCCTTTCGTTCCATCATTCTCCCTGTCGTTCCGCCTGTCGAGATGGGTCTATTTTCAGAATGCAAGTAGCCGGTACCAACGGCGCTTCGCTTGTGTTGGAACCGGACGCAGTGTTTACACACTGCTCTACTTGCAATGGGCTGTCAGCCCCTTGACCCTGACAAAGGGGCGCTGCCCCCTTGACCCCCGTTCATCCGGAACATTAATACTGTCCATACTGATTCTGATAACCTGTCTGATTCCATCCAGTCTGATTACCAGTATTTGTTCCGGCTGTTTCTGCTTCCGGTTCCACTGTTTCTTCCATCACAGTTTCCACAGCTTCAGTAGATTCTTTCGCAGCTTTTCTCCTAGCTGCTCTCGCTTTTTTCTTCTCCCGCAACGCTTCGATGTCCCCGCCGGATTCCGCAATAATGCTTCCCATATTCCCAGCAATATGCTTCGCAATCACTCTGATTTCATCCTTACTGTACCCGTCCAGCACATTGCAGACCGCTTCATCTCCCAAGAGAACTTCGCTGATTGCTTCAATAGAAGGAGCAAGCTTTTCTTTCCGAAGTTCCGCTTCTTTTGCTTCCAGTTCCTTACGCATTTTATTGATTTCTGTTCTTACATTTCTTAATTTACTCATTGTCGTTACCTCCATATTTTCTTTCTAAATCAAATACTGAAAATATTTTTTCAGCATAAGTTCCTTAATGTAATCTTCCATAAACTGATAATCTGGTTCTCCATCATCTCTCACAGGAAGCATAACTTCTGTATTCTTTAAACGAGAACCTGTCCAACTATGACCATGTGAAAATTTTTCCTTATTGACGCTTAAACATCTTGCAAGAAAAATGCCAACATACTGATTTAGCTTTGAAGAATATCCGCACGAAGTCTTCCCCTTCATCCCTATAAAATCCATAGGTTCATAATATGCCATACCAGCAGCACCATCTCCCAACTGAATAAATACAATCGCATTCCCCTTTGAAATCATATTCCTACAGCTTTCAAGAGTATACATTCCAGCATATCCATTATTAGTTTTAGAAGCTGCTATATATGGAATATCTTCTCCTTTTACAAGTTCATTCGTTGTTCTTCCTTTTGTTGGAACAATAGAATCAAATACGTCTTTTACTTTAAAAGCTTTCCATTTTCTATCACTTAACTGCACATTTCCCATCCTTTCTGCAACAAAAAAAGCGGCACAGAAACACAGAATAATCTGTATTTCTGTCACCGCTTTTTTGTACACAGTACCCTTAAAACAGGCATTAGTGGATGGGTGGCTGTATGCGGAGCCTATCTACTTTTTCCACCATGTTTTCCCACCACATGGCTTCCACCCGGAATTACAGGGACAACGTCAGGAACCCCAACCGGAACCGCACTTGCAATCTCGTGAACAGTCTCTTTGTATTCAGTTTTTCATTTCTTTTATTGTATCAGATAATGCCAAGAACGCCAGATACTGAGAATACTTATTCGTCATCATCTTACGCCCAAACTCTTCCATAAACTCGTAATCCGGCTCTCCGGTTTCTGTTACCGGGAGCATTACCCTGTCACCTCGTAAATGCTGTTGATTTCTTTTGTATCCATGACTGTATTTCTTTTCAATCAAATCTTGTGCAGCCACAAAAAACAAACCCGTATATTCATTCAACCAATCAGCATATCCGTAAATCACATCACTTGTAGAAACAAATGATTCTTTCTTGTAAATCGCAAATCCAGCAGAACCATCTCCATTTTTTATAAAACCAATACAGTTTCCTTCTTGTGTTATTTTGCGAGAAGCTATATCATCTTTCACAAAACACATCACACCATTATTCCGATTCGTAGCACCAATATAGGAAACACCATGTTCTGCCAGATTAAGATGATTTAATCCTTTACCTCGTCCGGGTTCAATCCGATTAAATAATTTAACAATAGGAATTGCTTTCCACTCTCTGGAATCTAAACTCTCTCTATACCCCCCCGATAATTTTCACGTCAACACCTAATTCAGTGAGCCGTTTTTCTACAAAATCACGATATTGTTTCCGCTTTGCAATCATCAGTTCACGCATATAATCTTCCATAAACTGATAATCCGGTTCTCCATCATCGGTTACGGGAAGCATGATTCTCATCTTCTTAATTCTCAAATCGTTAATTTCACGATTAAAATTAAAATTTGAACTCTGTTGTTCCAAAACAGCCGTTAAAAACAGATAAATATATTCATTTGCATTATCGCACTTCAGACTTGTCACATGGTCGCTTGCAACAAATGCAAATGGTTCATAAAAAGCCGTACCGACACTTCCACTATTTGCAAGGCTGATACAATTTTTAAACACACGTGTTCCTTTTGTTGCTTCAATATAATCATCTACACCATTATTATTTGCAGTAGAAGACACATACGGAATAATCCCCGGAACATGGTCTGCATTTTTCAATCGCTTCCCACGCTGAATATTTTGGAACACATACGGGACAGCAAAATCTTTCCATTCTCTATCACTCAGTTTCATCCAGCGCACCCCCTGTGAACAGGTATTCCCGATTCTGCATCACCATCGAAAACTCAAAACTCAAATAATCGCCAATAGCTTTCTCAAAATCTGCTTCCGTCGGAATCTCATCATTGAAATAATAGAAACTATGCAGCCATTCATCTTCTGGCTGAACTGTGGACTCTACACAGAACTTTGACGGTGCTTCTACACGTCCGTTCCACACATCCAAAAGGTGCTGTTTCTTATCCTTTGCACTATCACCTTCTACCAGCCCGATATGTGCCCGGACTTCATAACCATCTTCCCGGAAGTCAATAAATTTACAAATTTTGTCTTCCGGATGTGGCTCGTGCGCTGTAAATACAGCAATCACTGGATTTGTGCCGACACCGTAAAACGTATCTGTGTTACAGGTAATAACTCCTTCCAGTGTATGATGTTTCATAATACTTACTTTAAAAGCCTGCTCTGCTTTTGTCTTTCCAGTCATGGATGACTGGGGAACAATCACAGCCGCCCTTGCACCTACAGCAAGAGAGTCCAAAAGATGTTCTACAAAAGACATCTCATACTGAGATGGGTCATCCTTTGTCCCCTGACTGTATGGCGGATTCATCATACCTACAGTAGCACCTTTCAACTGAACCTGCGCTGGATTCTGCTTCAAGAAATCCTGACACTGAATATTGCTGTTTCCGTCTTCTCGAAGAATCATATTTGTACAGGCGATAGCAAACATATTACTCTGCAATTCATACCCATGTAACTGCCTTTTCCGAATGTTTTTTCTCTTTGTTTCATTATCTGTAGCTGATACCATGTGGTGCATAGCCGCCACCAGAAAACCGGCGGTTCCACAGCATGGGTCAAGAACAATATCATCCGGCTGTACATCCAGCAAATCACAGAACAATTCGCAGATGTGAGCAGGTGTGAGGACAATACCAAGAGTCTGTCCATCCCCACCAGAATAGCTCATAAATTCTCCGTAAAAGCGTCCAATAAAATCCTCTGCCGATGATTTATACTTAATGTTATCAAAAACATTCTTTTTCAGAAACTCAGCGTAATATTTCAATGGTGTCTTTCCCAGTTTATCATCCACTTCATTCAGCCTTGCGCTGGTTCTGATGATTGCAAATTCGCTCATCAGCTTATCACGCTTCGCATCCGGACCGACATTAGACCGTTTCAGACGCTTCTTAATAGCGTTATAAATCTTATCGCCGTCCGTATCCACATCATCCCCGGTCAGAGAGTCAATCGAAAAGCTACCGCTTTCAATTTCATCCAGCGCAAGCAGAATACCGGACACCACCAACGGCTTGTCCTGGTCTTTCAAAGAACCATATGTACGCAGATATTCATGAAGCGTAGCTGCATCTTTCAAAATCTGTTCTGTAGTCTTCTCAACATCCGTCTGCTCTTTCAAAACATTGCGGACATAGTATTCATAAATATTCAAGCGGCTGAACATGGTAAAGGATTCCACGTCCTCTAACTCAAGATAACCTTCCCTGTCATCCACATACAACGGTGTGATTTTGTGGTGCTTACTGTCACCAGACACACCAATGGCAAACACCTTTTTAAACGGACTGTTCTGTGCGATATGTTTTGCGTAAAAATACGCTCCGTTCAAGGCGTAATCCGTCACTGCTTTTGTCGTTGTCTCCAAGATTGCCGTGTCTGTCAACTTCTCATGCTTTGACAAATCTGCCTTGTCCTCAATAACAATCACAAAATCATTCACTACAGCCACATATTCCGGATAACCAGCGTTCCCGGTTCCCCGCTTAGACGCTGTTGAAAGAGCCTCGTTAATCTCTTTCACATCACTACCTTGTGGCGTAAACTGAATCCCACATTTATCTAACTGATTTGCAACCCACAAATCGGTCTTCACTTCTTTTTTAGCCATCTAAATATACTCCTTTGCCTACCAATCATGATTCTTAATATATTCATCCGCAGCCAACCGGAAGAACGCCGACAAGCTCAAACCATGTTCCTGCGCTTTCTCCGTAAGACGTGCCTTCTCTTTATCCGTCATAGATACAAGGGCTGTTGCTCTTGTACCGTTCTTCTTCCTGCCTACAGCAGCACCCACAGCTTTTTCATGCTTCACTGTCGTTTCGCTTTCAAAACTGTCCAGCAGACCACGCATATCTTTTGACATTCTATCATCTCCATTCTGTAACTATTCTGTATCAACTCTATAGATATATTATAGATACGAAATAGCTATTTTGCAACTAATTTTTTGCTTGTCGTCTGCTGTTCCGTAACCGGAATCCCGGCAAGCCGACTGGCACGTTCACAGAAACGGGATACGGCGAAAGCAGCAGGAGAGTGGCGGTTGATTTCCACCGCAGAACAGCTATACGCTTCTGCCTGTACCATCACCTCTGCTTGCGGTATCGTCATCACTAAATCCAATCCGGATTTCTTCATGTAGCCATCCAGCCATTCCATGAATGAACGGGTAGCCGAGAAGCGGTTCCCGCCGTTCACGACAAGGAAAATAGGGCAGGACACATTAGATTTTACAAGAGCCACTGTCCGGGTAAACGCTTCGATATTCCCGGCGGTCGGACGTGTCGGGACAACTGCAAGGTCAGCCCCTTGCAGGGTCTGAACGGTCTTGTCATCCATCAGCCGTCCCGGTGTATCAACAACCGCTACCTCTGGATTATCGGACTTCTTGTCCGCTGTCCTGTTTTTGTACTGACCGTCAAAAGAGTACAATGAAACCGGCACGCCGGTTCTCTGATAGAAATAGTAAAGTTCATCCGCTAAACGTGTCTTACCGACACCGCCTTTTTCCGATACGAATACAATCGTCTTCATGTGTACAATCCCCTTTCTGTATATACTTTATATCTACTGAATAGATAATTAATATCTATTCAGTAGATAAATTTTGAATATTTAAGCTTGTCTGTATGGAATTACACGCTTACTACTGTTCTTGCTCACCGGATTGACTCCAGACCGGATAATCCCATATTTCCGTCTCATATCATCATAATCCGACAACAGCATATCCTTTGGTTTGATATTGTGAGACTGACAATACTCCCAAACCTCTTTTCGTACAATGCCACGAGAATATTCGTCACTATAGGTTCCCACATTTACATCGTGTACTTGATAACCGCCATCCGGCAACTTACACGTAGTCCATGTTGCCACATTGAGACGAACACCTTTTCCGTCTGCCCCTTTCGGCTGTAACCATCTACCGGACTGAACACCGACCTCAGCCAAATGCTTCAGGAATGTTCTTTCCGCTTGCAGCGAAGTAGTAGGACGATGTTCAGTCATCCATCGTTTGTATTCAAACCAAGCATAACCATTTGGGATAAAGTCCAAATTTCCACGGTCTTCAATAACCTCAAGAAATTCCAAAACAGAATCATTTTCCGTCATGACTTCTCTCTTCAAATCCATAGCCATATTCGGTTCCGGCAACTCAGTATATGTGTCCCACTTAACCAATGCCTGATAAAGCGCATACTGGCAAAATTCTTTAGAAACAACCCACTCAGAACTAATTGTAGGGTCTGCCACACCGGCAAATTCTCCTGTAAAAGGCACATACAAATTCCGTCCCTGCCATGCTGGTGTTTTATCCTTTGTTTTCGGCAAATCATTAGAGGCACTAATAATCATGCAATGCGGCGTATAATTAAAAGAATCCAGACCCTTTCTTTCTACAGAAACAGGGTCATGAGAAATAATACACTTTACACTTGATGTAGACCTGATATAAGTTCCGGAATCAGAATCTTCACAGGTAATCAGCATAGTCCCCGGCAAATTCGCCAATCCAAACTGAGAATCACATAATCTTTCCAAATTAGATGACATCACGCTGCCCTTCCCAACACACGCTTTCAGCAATCGCAGGTATGTACTTTTTCCGTTCTTACCATTTGGATTATACAATGTTATCATGACCCTCCACACATGCCGATTCCTCATCACTGCTCCGATTAACTTAATCAACAGGTCACGCCCGCCGTCATACGGAACAAGAGAATCAATCCATTCCCAGAAGTCAATCCGAGTCCCATCAGGCTTGATATGTACCGGTACAGGAGGTTCCATATCCGGTAGCTCAACAGGGCTTTTCTGCAAGGTTACAATCTCCGATGAAAACGGCATCAAATCTCTTGTCTCATAATCAAAAATACCATTCTTCAAGAACACATACTTCGAATTCGTACACTCACAGACCCGTTCCGCCGTATCTTGCAGCGTTTTATAAAATTCTAATCTCCATTTCGTTTCTACTGCCCCGGCAAGCTCAAAAGCCATTTGTGTCACAACATCCATGCTCAATTCTCGGTACGTCCCCGCATACTCACCCTCTCTCTGATACAGTGCAAGCACGCCCGAAGCCACCGGACTTGCCAAATCATCCTCAGTACAAACCAGCCGTATCGTCTCTCTAGCCTGAACAATCAAAGCCCCCTGAACAGGTGACAGCACTTTCGGAACAGTCCACTTACGCTTGTCAAGAATGTTAATCAATTTCACTTGCCCTACCATCTCTGTCAAAACAATGTCCCCAAGGTCACTCAATGATAAACTATCAAGCTGACCATTAACCTGTAAACGTCCAACCATCCCTTCTGTCACTTCATACTCCAATTTTTTATAACTGTCCCCTTGAAAAAGCGGAAGCTGTATGTTAACATTAGGAATAGGAGATTTTAAAGAGGAAACGGTTCCAGCGGCAGGCAAAGCAACGGAGCCGTTCTTTTTTTCTTCACTCATACTTGTCACCTCTATTTCGTCTTATCTGCCAAATTTCCAGCTAAAATATATTCCTTGAATTTTTCCCGTGAAATCATACGGAATTTGCCATTTGGAACCACAAAATCAACATCTTCATGATTTACAATGTTATACAGACGATTAATGCCAACATTGAAATATACGGCAGCTTCCTGAACAGTCAGAAAATCTTTCTGAGCCAAACCAGCCATTAAAGAAGCATAGTCTGTATAACTCATGGTTCCAAGTACAGTCTTTCTTAACTTCTCTTTCTTACACTCTGTTTTTGTCATCTTTACATCCTCCTTGCTAAACAAAAAAGCGGCGAACAGGCACAAAAACCCTTTCGGATTCTCAATGCCTGTTCACCGCTTTCTATAGTTTCCGTGACAAAGCAGTATGCGTTCTATCACGGTTCGTCACCATTCACACCCGTAACAGTCCCGGAACGCATTACATGGGAATTTACGCTGACTGCCACCCAAAACGTTTCCATCGCATTTATCTGTGAACATGTTTATTAAATTCTTTACGTTTTCAACAATAACACAATTTTTCACGACCGTCAACACCTACGATTCCGTATTCATTATGCAATACGCAAAAAGACGGGGACGCCCTACCTGACGACTTGACATACTTAACATGAATCTTAACATGGTCTTTAACAGTTATAAAGAGCATTGTAAGCATCACTGCCACTTCACCACTCACTGCCACTTTAAAAATTACGAAGTGGCAGTAGACGTGGCAGTGACAAAACGCAATGCCAGCTTGACATTTCTAACAAATCCATACCTTCCACTGCCACTCTGCCACTTCACATCCCATTCTCCGCTTTATATATCTGTTTTTATTAACATTAAAAATGTATATATCAATATAAATATCAATAATGTTAATTATACATATGAAAATTATTTTTTAAGAAATCTAATAAATGAAGTGGCAGAGTGGCAGTAAGAATAAACAAATCCTTACCCACAGTGGCTTCCCCGTCTGCCACTTCACTCGAATGAAGTGGCAGTGAACCCTTGCTCAAATCAGCTAAAAATTCATTTAATCTCAATCTGGGAGCGGAAATGCAATCACTGCCACTTCAAAAAATCACGAAGTGGCAGTGGAAGTGGCAGTGAACACGCTTTTGTTCAACTTGCACAAAAATTGTTGCTTTCTCCGGCGTCCCCGTCCACCGCCATCCATGCAGCACAGCTTTGCTTGTATTCACCATCGGAGCAGGGCAGCGCCCTGCTCCTTTCCTGTCTGGCGGCTCCGCCCGCCAGACCATACCCGTTCCACGGTCGAATGACCGTGGAACTCTTACAGACATTGAAATCCCTTTGCAGAACCCGTATAATAGAGGAAAAGCAAAGGGAGTGTGATATTTAATGGAATACCTCTATCATTACACGAATCTAATCAACATGAAAGACATTCTAAAATCCGGAGCCTTAAAGCTGACGCCCAGCAATCTAAAGAAACCAAAAGATTTGCATAGAGGCATCAACCAATTTGGAAAACATGCATTGATTTCAGAAACAGATTCTTACAAACCTGTTGTCTGGCTGACTAATTCTGCTTCTTCGCAGCAACATGGTCTGGAATTGCCAATGCCATCCATACCGCCAGAATATGACAAAAAACGTATTCGTTTTGTTCTTGAGAAGAAACCGGATTATCAATGGTGGCACACATGGTCTGACCAAAACCGTATGGATAAATCCTATAAGAAAAGACTCACAACCGGAAGGAACTACGCTTCATGGTATATCTGTGAACATGAAATCCCACTATCGGACGTTCTGTATGTAGAAGATTTGAAAACCGGGGAAATTTATTTAGACAACCGCACAGAGACAGAATAACACAGATTCCCCGGTCAATCGACCGGGGAATCTCTATAAAATACACGAAACAAAGCACCGCACTCTGTATCAACTTTTCTGTGTTATAAATTGTGTTATGAACACATCCGACCGGATTAAATCCATTGCCAGTGTAGGAATAAAATCTTTACATCTTGTTGCCGTGGCATACGAAAAGCACTCGTATCATATTTTAAAGTCCTCCTGATTTGCGTTAGTTTGCC
>ERZ1643247.2922-NODE-2922-length-12756-cov-4.473034_pt1 | contig 12756 bp, 10 predicted proteins | sample MGYA00579264_ERZ1643247 | MGnify/ENA primary metagenome ERZ1643247 (study PRJEB29033, sample SAMEA4952262) | chicken gut metagenome | biome: Broiler Chicken; feature: Gastrointestinal Tract; material: Caecum | place: Ireland | collected 2018 | study: Broiler... | reverse complement strand
AATATAAAAACAAAATCAATGCAGAATTAGAAAAACATTTAATAAAAGAAAATTGTTACGAAAAAAAACTAAATAAATCTATAGAGTATAGTTTAATGGCAGGAGGAAAAAGAATAAGACCAATTTTAGTTTTGGCAACATATAAATTATTTTATGAAGACTACAAAATATGTATACCATATGCAGTAGCAATAGAAATGATACATAATTTCATCTTAATTCATGATGACTTGCCAGGAATAGATAATGACGATTTTAGGCATGGAAAGCCAACAAATCATAAACAGTTTAATGAAGCAACAGCAATTCTTGCAGGAGATAGTTTACTTAACTATGCATATTTGACTATAAGTAGAGATATGCAAAAAGAAATGTTAAATGAAAAAATATTAGCATTTTATGAAATATCAAGTGCAGTGGATAGAATGATAATTGGAGAATATGTTGATACAGAATATGAAGGAAAAAAAGCTTTAGAAGATGAACTAGAATATATGCACAAAAATAAAACAGGTGCTTTAATAAGAGCTTCTGTAAGAATAGGGGCAATTTTAGGAAGTGCTAAAGAAAAAGACTTAAATAATTTAACTTTATTTGCTGAAAAAATAGGATTAGCATTTCAAATAAAAGATGATATTTTATCTGAAATAGGAAATGAGAAAATTTTAGGAAAACCTGTAGGAAATGATAAAAAAAGAAATAAATGTACTTACGTTAGTAAATACGGACTAGAAAAATCAATAGAAGAATTAGATAAAAATATAAACGAATCTCTAATAATATTAAAAGATTATGGAGAAGAAGCAGAATTCTTAAGAAAATTGGCAATTTACATAAAAGATAGAAATAAATAAGCTTGACAAATTTAAAAAATAAAAATAAACTATTATAAGACAAACCAAAGAATGGACTGGAGGAAAGAGAATGGAAAAATATAATCATGAATACGGCGCAAACCAAATACAAGTTCTAGAAGGTTTAGAAGCAGTAAGAAAAAGACCAGGTATGTATATAGGAAGTGTTTCTAAAAGAGGATTGCATCATTTGGTATATGAAATTGTAGATAACTGTGTTGATGAAGCTTTAGCTGGTTATTGTACACATATTGAAGTAAAAATAGAACCAGGAAATATAATATCAGTACAGGATAATGGTAGAGGTATTCCAGTAGATATACATCCAAAAACACATATATCAGCAGCAGAAACTGTATATACAGTTTTACATGCTGGAGGAAAATTTGGTGGAGATAGTGGTTACAAAGTTTCAGGAGGTCTTCATGGAGTAGGTGCTTCTGTTGTAAATGCTTTATCAGAATGGACTGAAGTTACAATTCAAAGAGACGGTGGAATATATCAAATGAAATTTGAAAGAGGAAAAACCGTTGAAAAATTAACAAGAGTTGGAGATTCAAAAGATACAGGTACAAAAGTTAGATTCTTAGCAGATAGTACAATTTTTGAAACTACAGAATACGATTATGAAACACTAGAAGATAGATTTAGAGAAATGGCATTTTTGACAAAAGGTTTATCCATAAGTATAGAAGATTTAAGAGAAGAAACGCCTAAAAAAGCAGAATTTTGTTATGAAGGTGGTTTAAGATCTTTTGTTGAATATTTAAATCAAAATAAAGAAAAATTAAATCCAGACCCAATATATATTGAGAAAACAGAATCAGAAGTTCCTGTTGAAATAGCAATTCAATATACTACAGCATATAATGAAAATATTTATTCATTTGTAAATAATATTAATACAGTAGAGGGTGGAACTCATTTAGAAGGATTTAAAAGAGGTTTAACAAAAGTTTTTAACGAATATGCTAGAAGTCATAATATAATAAAAGAAAAAGAATCTAATCTTCAAGGAGAGGATATAAGGGAAGGATTAACAGCAGTAATTTCAGTAAAGGTTAAAGAACCTCAATTTGAAGGACAAACTAAAACAAAGTTAGGAAATAGCAATGTGACCGGTATTGTTCAAGCGATGGTTGTAGATGCTTTAGCAACATACTTAGAAGAAAATCCAAATGTTGCAAAAACAATTTTAGAAAAATGTGTAAGTGCATCAAGAGCTCGTGAGGCTGCAAGAAAAGCTAGAGAATTAGTTAGAAGAAAAAATGCTTTAGAAGTAACAACTTTACCTGGAAAATTGGCAGATTGTTCTAGCAAAGTTGCAGAAGAATGCGAAGTTTATATAGTCGAGGGAGACTCAGCAGGAGGAAGTGCAAAACAAGGAAGAAATAGAAAATACCAAGCAATATTACCTTTATGGGGAAAAATGTTAAATGTTGAAAAATCAAGAGCAGATAAAATATATAATAATGAAAAATTAAAGCCTGTTATTCAAGCAGTTGGAGCAGGAATTGGTGCTGATTTTGATATATCGAAAATAAGATATGGAAAAGTAATAATTATGGCAGATGCCGATGTTGATGGTGCTCACATAAGAACTTTATTATTAACATTTTTCTTTAGGTATATGAGGCCACTTTTAGAACAAGGGCATGTATTCTTAGCACAACCACCCTTATATAAATTATCTAAAAAAGGTATGCAAGACATATATTGCTATACAGATGAAGAATTAGACCAAGAATTAGAAAAAATAGGAAGAGATAATGTTTCAATACAAAGATATAAAGGTCTTGGTGAAATGAACCCTGAACAGCTTTGGGAAACAACAATGAATCCAGAAAACAGAATTTTGATAAAAGTTACAATGGATGATGCTATGAAAGCAGATAGAATTTTTACAATACTTATGGGTGATGAAATAGAACCAAGAAGAAATTTCATTCAGGAAAATGCAAAATTTGTAAAGAACTTAGATATATAAAAAGAAAGCTTTAAGAGTTACAATTCACATAGGAGATTATGATGAAATATAAGAAAATAAAAAAAGATAGGAAATAAAAGTTTTATGAAGAAGATACCAGAAAATATTAATAAGGCTATTAGTGAATTTATTACATCAATAAATAATAAGTTTGGAAAAAGAATAAAGAAAATTATTTTGTATGGCTCTTATGCTAGAGGTGATTTTAATACAAGTTCTGACATAGATATTATGATTTTAACAGATTTTACAGATGATGAAATAGTACAATATAGAAGTGAAATAGTTCAGTTAGCATATGATATTGAGTGGAATAATAAGTTTGATATTCATTTATCACCATTAGTTAAAAATGTAGATAGATTTAATTATTGGTTAGAGGCATTACCTTTTTATATGAATGTACAAAAGGAAGGAGTGGTGTTAAGTGAGTCCTAAAATATCAAAAGAATTAGCAAAGCATAGATTAGAACAAGCAAAAGAACTTTTTAAGTTAGTTGAGCAATATATAGAAAAGCACTAAAAAATAAACATAGAGGAGCACTAAAAGGTGTTCCTTTGTTGTATATACATGTTAAAAGCTTAAAAACAATATAATTGACGAAAAATGTCGAATTTTGTCGTACGATTTGTGTTGACAAATAATGGAAAAAGGTTTATTATAGAAAATAAGAAAGGAGAAGAATGAAATTTGAACAAATCCATGCTGTTCAAGATTGGTTGCCTTTTGAAAAGATTTTAGATAAAGGAATAATAAAACTAAAAGATTCCTCCTATATAAAAATACTAAAAATAAAACCAATAAATTACAATCTAAAATCTGAATTAGAAAAAGAGGCAATTTTAAACTCTTATAAAAATTTTATTAAGAGTTGCAATTTTAATCTACAAATCTTAATTCAAAGTAAAAAGGAAGATTTATCTAAGCATTTAAAAAAAATAAATGAAATTAATTTATATCCAGAAATTAAAGAAGAATATATTAATTATATTAATTCTTTAAATCAAAATAAACAATCTTCGAACAAAAATTTTTATATCATTTTAAAAAAATCCACAACAGATTTAAACAATATTGAAAATATAGCTATCCAAAATTTACAGGAAGAATTTTTTAAAATAAAAGAATTACTTTCAAGATGTGGTAATGTTGTATCTGAATATACAGAAGAAAATGAAATAAAAGAGATACTATTCTCATTTTTAAATTCAAGAATATTTTTGGAAAAATAACAAAAGAGGTGATTTTATTTCTAGCAATCAAAGTTATATAGGAGGAATATTTAATAAAAAGGATTATTTAAGTCCATCATATATAAACTTAAATAATCCTAAATATATAGAAATAGATGGAATGCTATATTCAGGATTATTAGTAGTTAATTATATAAGAGAACAAGATGATTTAATATTAAAAAGTATAATAGATTCTAATATAAATTTATATCTTTCTATGTATTATGAAAAACAAGATACATATAAGGTCATAAAAGACCTAACATATAACATAGGAAATGTAAAAGTAGATTTAGAAAAAATAGGCGAAAATAGGCAAGATGCCGAAATAGCAGCTTTTACATATAATGATGCTAAATATATTAGAAAAGAAATGCAAATTAATAATGAAGAATTATATTTTCTATATATGTATTTAATGATATTCTCAAAAAATAAGGATGAATTAGAGTACAATTTAACAAAAATAGAAGGCTTTTTAAGAAGCAGAGGTATGCAAACAAAAAGAGCATATTTTAGACAAGAACAGACTTATTTGTCTTGCCTACCACTTATGCAAAATCATACAGACGTGAAAGAAATTACAAAAAGAAATATTTTAACAAATTCTATAATTGCCACTTATCCATTTATTTCTTCAGCAGTATTTGATGAAGAGGGTATTTTTATTGGAGAAAACATATATAATAATTCATTAATATTTATAGACAGATATGACTCAAATAAATATAAAAATGCTAATATGTGCATATTTGGGACAAGTGGTGCAGGAAAATCATATTTCACAAAATTAATGATTTTAAGATATGCTTTATTTGGATTAGAACAATATGTTATAGATCCAGATAGAGAATATTCCGAATTAGGTAAGGCGTTAGGAGCCACTATAATAAAATTAGGACCAAGCTCAAATACATATATAAATATTTTAGACATTAGAGAAGAAAGCTTAGAAGATGACCAAAAAGGATATTTGGCGACAAAAATAGAAAAATTAATAGGCTTTTTTAAACTAATTATCCAAGATATCAAAGAGGAAGATAAATCTCTTATAGAAGATGCAATAATAAAAACATATAAGGAAAAAGAAATAACATTTAAAGATGAAAGTCTATATAAAAATGGAAAATTTAAAGATACAAAAGATATGCCAATATTAGAGGACTTATATAATAAATTAAATAAAAAAATGAAAGCCAAATTATTTCCATTTATATATGGCTCTATGAAATTTTTTAATAATTATACAAATGTTATTTTAGATAATAATATAATAATTGCAGACATATATGAATTGGGTGAAGAAAACATAAAATATGGTATGTACGCTTTCATTGAACTTTTTTGGAATAAAATTAAAAAAGAAAGAATAAAAAAGAAGGCAATATATTTAGATGAAATATGGAGACTAATAGGAGTAACATCAAATAAAGAAGTAGCAAGTTTTATATATAAAATCTTTAAGACAATTAGAAAATATGGTGGAAGCGGAATAGCCATTACTCAAGATGTTTCAGATTTATTTAGCTTAGATGAAGGCACATATGGAAAAAGTATTTTAAATAATTCAAACATCAAAGTATTTTTTAATCTAGAAGAAGAAAATATTAAAGTATTAGATAAATATACAGAATTATCCAACAAAGAGAAAATAGAAATTAAATCATTCAAAAAAGGAGAGTGTCTAATGTTTGTAGGACAAGAACATATTTTAACCAAAATTATTTCTGCCGACTTTGAAAAGAGAATAATAGGAGTTAATTAAAATAAAAAAAATCATAACGGCAATAGGTAAAAAAGGTCTATATAATAAACTACAAGAAAACAGAATAGAAAGTATAGGTTCAGATATTCAATATAAAGAAGGTATATTGGAATATTTGGAAAATGACACAAATATAGATTATATAATATTAAATGAAGAATTAGATGGAAATATTAGTACAGAAGAATTAATAAAAAAAATAAATTTAATTAATAAAAATATAAAAATAATATTAATTTCGCCTGCTACAAATGATGAAGAAAAAATAATAAATTTAATAAAAAATTGTTTAATAAAAAAAGATAATGTTCCATCAATAAAAAATAAAGAGAAAAAAACTAATTCAAAAAATTCAATTTTTAATCAAAAAACTTTACCACTCAATAATTTAATTTATTCTGATGAAATATCACCAAAAGAAAATTCAGAAATAATTTGTATTTTAGGAACAAATGGAATAGGAAAAAGTGTTTTTTCAATTTTATTTGCACAAAGTATGAAAAATAAAAAATGTATAATAATTGATTTTGATGTTTTAAATCAAAGTTTACATACTCTTTTAGGTATTAAAAATTATGAAGGTAAGATAAAAAAAGGAATAAAAAATAATGATTTAATAAATCACAATCAAGATTTTAGAAAATATATAATAAAAAATAATACAAAAATAGATTTACTTTCAGGGATGAATTTAATATTAGATTCCAAGTACAAATTAAGTAGTAAAAAGATAAGAAAAATTAATGAGGAATTAAAAAAAGAATATGACATTGTCATATATGATACATCTTCCGAAAGCTTTTTAGATTATACAAAAGAAATAATAAACTTATCAGACCAAGCAATATTTATATCGGGAGCAAATTTACTAGAAATAAAAAAATCAGAAAAATTATTAGAAATTTATAATAAGGAGTGGGGAATTAGCAAAAATAAAATAAATATTATATTTAATAAATGCACAGCTAAATCAATGGATGAAAATATATTAAGAGAAATATTTAGAAAATATAATATTTTAGGAAAAATACAATTAAATGATTATTATGATTTATTAATTAATAAAAATATGACATATAAAACTAAATTACATAAAGAAATAGAAAAAATAAAAAAACAAATAATAAAGGAAAAATACTATGGAATTAGCTAATAATATTGAAAATAATTTATCAATTTCAAGTGATGTAACACTAGAAAAACAAAAAGGATTTTTAGAAACAACATTGGGAAAAGTAGTAAATACTGCTTTAGATACTGGAATAAGAGCATTACTTCCAGATATTATAGAAGAACAAATTATTGATGTAAAAGATGCAATAATAAATAATGGATTTAAAGCAGGTGTAGAAGAGGCAATTTCTTCCGCTGTAGATTTAGGTAAAAGTGCAATAGGAATTTTTACTGGAAAATTTGAAAACGTAACACAAGTAAGAAATGCTGTAAAAAGTGGAGGAATAATAGATGGAATTTCAAATGCTCTAGATTATGCCTTAAACTTTTGTTCAAATTTTGGAAAAATTCCAGCTACAATTTGCTCAATATTAAAAAGTGGTAAAAATGCATTATTAGATACTATTAGTAAAAATATAGAGGACGAATTTAATAATCAAGTAAATTCAGTAGAAAAAATAAACAAGTATTCACAAAACTGGAAGGAATATTATAATGATAGAAATTTTGAAAAGATGGATAGAGAATATAAAAAGTTGGAAAATGAACTGGAAAAAATTGTACCATTAGAAAGTACAATAAAGGAAGCAAGAAATATAGAAAATTTACATATTTTAATTAAAAATAAAGGAGGGGATTTTAACCTTTCAAATGAAGAAGTAGAACTCGCGAAAAAGCTAATAAATTAATATTTTTTATACATTTTTCCTTGCAAATTTTTATTCGGTTTAGTATAATAAATAAAGTAAAAATAGCATGAAAAGAGGGATACAAATGGATAAAAAACAAGAGCCAGAATTTACAGAAGGAAAGATAATTGAAAGAGATGTTGAAGCAGAAATGAAAACTGCATATATTGATTATGCAATGAGCGTTATTGTACAAAGAGCTCTTCCTGATGTAAGAGATGGTTTAAAACCAGTTCATAGAAGAATACTTTATACAATGTATGAAGATGGACTAACAACAGACAAACCATACAGAAAATCGGCTACAACGGTCGGAGACGTTTTAGGTAGATATCATCCACACGGAGACTCGTCTGTATATGATGCAATGGTTAGAATGGCACAAGATTTCTCATTAAGATATCCTCTAATAGATGGACATGGAAATTTTGGATCAATAGATGGAGATGGAGCTGCTGCTTACCGTTATACAGAAGCAAGAATGTCAAAAATAGCTGAAACAATGCTTACTGACATTGAAAAAAATACGGTAGACTTTATGCCGAACTTTGATGGAATTAGACAAGAGCCAACTGTACTTCCTGCAAAATTACCAGCATTATTAGTAAATGGTTCTTCAGGAATAGCTGTTGGTATGGCTACAAATATTCCACCACATAATCTAACAGAAATATTAAATGCAATTATTAAAATAATAGAATCAGAAGATGATTTATCTGATGAAGATTTATTTAAAATAGTAAAAGGCCCAGACTTCCCAACAGGAGGTATGATATTAGGTAGAGAAGGTATTAAACAAGCTTATTCTACAGGAAAAGGAAAAATCACATTAAGAGCTGAAGCAGAAATAGAAGAAATGAGTGGTAATAAGCAAAGAATAATTGTTTCTTCATTACCATATCAAGTAAATAAAGCAAAACTAATAATGGATATTAGCCAATTAGTAAGGGACAAAAAAATAGAAGGAATCTCAGAAGTAAGAGATGAATCTGATAGAGAAGAAAAGGTAAGAGTAGTTATTGAGCTAAAGAGGGATGCAAATGCAAAAGTAATATTGAATCAATTATATAAATATACTCAAATGCAAGACTCTTTTGGAATAATAATGTTGGCATTAGTTAATAATGAACCCAAAATTTTAACATTAAGACAATGTCTTGATTATTACATTGATCACAGAAAAACAGTAGTTTTGAGAAGAACAAAATTTGATTTAGACAAAGCTTTAGCAAGAGCTCATATATTAGAAGGTTTAAGAATAGCAATAGACAATATCGATGAAGTTATAAAAATAATTCGTGAATCTTATGATGATGCAAAAGAAAGATTAATGGAAAGATTTGGCCTAGATGATATTCAAGCACAGGCTATACTAGATATGAGGCTAAGAACATTACAAGGCTTGCAAAGAGAAAAAATAGAAGAAGAATATGCAGAATTAATGAAGTTAATAGCACATTTAAGAGAAATTCTTGCAAGTGAAAAACTAGTATATGATATCATCAAAGAAGAATGTCTAGAAATGAAAGAAAAATATGGAGATGAAAGACTTACAAAGATAGTTGCTGCAGAAGGAGAATTCAATGAAGATGACCTTATAACAGAAGAACAATCTATAATTGCTCTAACACATTTTGGTTATATAAAAAGAATGCCACAAGACACATATAAGAGTCAAAGAAGAGGCGGAAAAGGAATAACTGGAATGACAACAAGAGAAGATGACTTTGTAAAACAAATTTTTAGTGCATCGACTCATGATATAATATTATTCTTTAGTAATAAAGGAAAATTATATAGATTAAGAGGATTTGAAGTTCCAGAAGCGGGAAGAACGGCAAAAGGAACAGCTATTGTTAACTTATTATCTCTAGATGCTGGAGAAAAAATAACAGCTGTAATACCAATTAAGAATTTTGAAGATGGTAAATTCTTGCTTATGGCTACAAAATCAGGAATAATTAAGAAAACACCTCTAAAAGAATATGATTCAGCCAGAAAAACTGGATTACAGGGAATTAACCTAAAAGAAGATGATGAACTTATAGATGTAAGGTTGACTGATGGAGAAGATAATATAGTTCTAGTAACTAAAAAAGGAATGTGCATTACATTTAGCGAAAAAGATGTAAGACCAGTAGGAAGAACGGCACAAGGTGTTATCGGAATTAGATTAGACCCTGAAGATGTTGTTATAGGAATGGAATCTATAATTACAAATAGCAAAGAAACATTACTAGCAATTACAGAAAACGGATTCGGTAAAAGAACAGAGCTAGATGAATATAGAGTACAAACTAGAGGTGGAAAAGGAGTTATCACATATAAAGTTACTTCAAAAACAGGAGACATCGTAGGTATTAGAATAGCAAATGAAGAAGAAGATGTAATGATGATAACCGATAATGGTACAGTAATCAGAATTAAAGCTAAAGAAATTAGTGTTTTAGGAAGAAATACTCAAGGTGTAACTTTAATGAGAACAAACGATGGAGGAAAGGTTGTAAGTATAGAAACAATCAAAGAAGATACCGAAGATTTAGAAAATGAATAATAAAATAAATTAGAGACTATTTTAAATAGCCTCTAATTTTATTAAATTAAAACTCCTCAATAAGTTTGGGGAGTTTTATAGAAAATCAATTATTTGCAAATTTCTTTTTTATACGAATGTCCTCTCCGAAAAAGTAACAAGCTTTATAATTTCCAATAATTCTGGATAAAATACGCTCTTCATATGCACTATATAACTCTTGTAGGGACAAATTAGTAGAAATGATAGTTTTTGTAATTCTATTGTTTTGATTTAATAATCGCGAATTAAGAATATTAAATAATTCGGTAATCTTTAAATTGTTTTTAGCCTCAGTTCCTAAATCATCTATTATAAGTAAATCAACATTGCTAATAGTTTTTACAATATCATTATTAGTTTTTCCAAATTTATAATCAATAATATTATCAAGCATTATAGGAGCAGTTTGATATAATACAGTTTTGCCTTTTTTTATTATTTCATTTGCTATACATGAAGATAAAAAGGTTTTGCCAAGACCTGGACTACCGCAGAAAAGTAAATTATTTTCTTCAGGATTATCAAAATTTTCTATAAATTTATCACATAGCTCTTTAATTTTTATCATATTTTCTCTAGGAGAAATTGCAGAATTATATTTATCCGGATCAGGTGTATCCGCATAATAGTCAAATGTAAACTTATCGAAATTTTGATTTTCTAAATCATATATATTAGAATTATTATATTGTATATTATATAACCTTTGTTTAATACAAGGACATAAAACTGAACCATTGGAAGTTTTTATATATCCAGTATCATTACAATTTGAACATTCAAAATGTGGAGATAAATCATTTAAAGATTTACCCGCATTTTTTAAAATCTCTATTTTTTTACCTTTTAAAATATTCAATTCTTTTTGAAGTTCTTGTGGAGCTTTTGAATTTTGAGTTGTTAAAATAGACTTAATAGTAAGAATAGAAATTGAGTTAATATCATTATCTATTTTTTCTAGTCCAGGAATTTCAGCATATAACTCAATTTTTCTCTGATCTGCTTCAACAATAGCTCTATTTCTTTTTTGGTCATATTCAATTAAAAGAGATTGCAAATTTTGCGCATTCAAATATAATCACCTCTTTATATATTACTATAAAAATTATTTAAGTTAGTATATTGCCTTTGTGAATAATTGGACTCTTTTTTATCAGGAATACTCTTATTTTGAACTGGTATATTCTTTTGAGTTTCTAAGTGTTTATTAACTTGTTCAGGAGTTTTTAAATTCCTTTCATGCCAATCAGATATTAATTTGTCCATATATTCAAAGCTAAAATTAAATTTACCTGCTGATTTCTTTAATGCTATTTCTATAATATCCATTCCATATCCATATGTAATATTCCATTTTTCAACATAAGCTTCTTCGTAAATATTAAGAGGCCTAGGTAACCTTAATTTTTTCTTTATAGAATTTTGAATAGTTTTTACTTTTTCTTCTTTTTGGAAATATAAATCCAAATCATTAAAAGTTTTTATTTTATTTTTATACCAAGCTTCAGCAACTGTTGAAACATAGCTTCTATGAAGAGCAGATTTATTAAAACAGTATCTAAATAATGCTATCATTACTTCTTCATCAAAAGCATATTTTTTAAACCATAAATCAATATCTCCATACCAAGAAGGAGACATTATACCTTGGAAAAATTCATTATTTATAGTATCAATTGCTTTAGCTCTATATTTATTTTCGGCAACTTTTTCAATATCAGAAGGAGCAATTGTAATTTTAGGTTTATATATTTTATTTAATTCAATTTCCTGTATATTAGCTACTATGAATCCTTGATTCTTTCTAATAAGTAAACCTAAATCTTCCCAATATTTTATTGCATCTTGAATTGTTTTTAATGGTAGTTCTAATTTTTTAGACAAATCATTAATTTTTACTTCTTTATTATATTTAGATAAAAAATACATATAAAGATAAACTTTTATAAAATCTCCATTTGCCTGAGATAAATACTCAGTAAAGAAAACATCAGGGATAGAAGTGGTTGAAAATATTAATGATAAATCATTTTGCTCTAACTTCATATTTACCTCCTAAACTATCGATTATGTCGAATTATATCATTTTTTGTCGACGTTTACAACTATTTATATAAATAAATCTTAGGCTTAAATATAAACTTTATCATGTACCAAAAGAAGTAAAGGATATTCTCATGATTAAAATCAATTACACTTATAAGAAATATAGGCAAATAAAAAAGTATAATAATTATTATCTTTATTGTTAAGTTAGATATAAAAATGTTAGTTAAAATGTAAACCAACAAAAAATAGATTATATTAAAAATAGCAGTAGGGTAATCAATTATACCTAATAATTTATTTTTAAAATTAAAATTTTGTGGAAAAATAAATTTCATAAATATCCTTTCATATTAATTATTCGCAGATGTTATAGAATCCTTTAAAATTGTATATTAAAAGATTTTTGGTTTCTTACTGTCGGACATAAA
>ERZ1643247.2921-NODE-2921-length-12758-cov-8.127686_pt1 | contig 12758 bp, 4 predicted proteins | sample MGYA00579264_ERZ1643247 | MGnify/ENA primary metagenome ERZ1643247 (study PRJEB29033, sample SAMEA4952262) | chicken gut metagenome | biome: Broiler Chicken; feature: Gastrointestinal Tract; material: Caecum | place: Ireland | collected 2018 | study: Broiler... | reverse complement strand
GTTCGTTTGATAAGACAGACCGCCGTATCTATCGGCTGGATCGGAAAGACTTTACGCAGCAGGAGATCGCGCGAAGGCTGCATCTCGATCAGGCAACCGTCTCGCGTCGGCTGGAGAAAATTTACATGCGCCTGGACCTCATGCGGCTGTTCGACGGCGAGCGAAGCAAGAAAGAGCTTGCCTTTGAAGCCGCGTGGGAGGAGTTTCTGCGTACCGGGCATATGCGGGGCGATGCAGACGTCCGGGCGTTCGCTTTCTTTCTGCGCGCGCAGGGGGAGCTTTTGGCGCTTTTGTACAAGTGGTTTTTTACCCCGGGCGAGCTGCTGCGCTACGCGGCGCGGCATCTGATGGTGGGCGGCACGGAGACAAAAGGGGAGCTGCTGGAACAGCTTTCAGGTTATGGGCAGGCATTTTTTGCGAGACAGAAATTTGCCGACGAGGTCGAAGAGAAGCTCTGTTTGCGGCTCTTGCGGGAGGTCGAGCGGCGCGCCGCGACCATCCCCGAACCGTCCGGCAACGCCTTCCACCGCTATGAGGAAGAGATCAAGGAGCTCGCGCATCGCCGCAGGCTTCCCTGCACGTTTTACTTTGAAGAGATCCTCATGCGCAAGTACGAGTTTAAGCGCATTTGCAAGACGCTTTCTTACGCCAAACGCATCGCTTCCCGCATGCGGAATGTCGCGCAAAAGGCTGTTTTGCGCAGGGAAATTGCCATATTAGAAGCGGAGCGCGTTGCCCTTCAACGCCTCCTCTCCCGCCTCGCCGAGCGCTATGCGGTAAGGCATGAGGAAAATTCGAAAAGATAAAAACGGTTTTTGCATGGCGTTGTGTTTTGGAGATAATGTTTTAACTTCGTTGATCAATTTTGTCGGAAGTTATATTTATCCATTGATTTTATCGTGCAAATCGATTATAATAAAATAGGTGGTCCGTAAACACTGGAGGTTTGAAGATGTCGCGATTAGAAGAGGTAACGGTTGGTTGTCAAGTGAGGGGGATCGTTGCTAACGAGCCCGTCACAATCGTTGCAGTTCAGTGGTGTGGAAATACGGCATTGGAGGTAACGTTCAAAAATAGCAAAGGCCTTCCGGGGAATCAACTGCTTTATAGAGAGAATGAAGACGGAATAGAGGTTTTGGGCAACCGCTCCCTATGGAGATTTGATGCTGACGGAAATACACTTCGTTTGGTTTCGGAAGCGTATCGCATCAATTTAGCCCATATTTTTGATCCGTATCTTGCAGTACATACGTCAGCGATTGAACCTTTGCCACATCAAATCTCTGCGGTTTATCAAGAGATGCTGCCCAGGTTGCCGCTGCGCTATATTTTGGCGGATGATCCCGGCGCCGGTAAAACGATCATGACAGGCCTCCTCATAAAAGAACTGATCGTGAGAGGGGATTTGAAGCGCTGCCTAATCGTTACGCCTGGTAATTTATGTGAACAATGGCAGGACGAGCTGTATAGAAAGTTTCATTTGCGGTTTGATATTTTAACGAATGACCGTATAGAGTCGGCGGTCAGCGGGAATGTGTTTACCGAAATGGATTTTTGCATTGCTCGTTTAGATAAACTTTCCCGAAATGATGCAATTCAAGAAAAGCTGCGTATTACCGATTGGGATTTGATAGTATGCGATGAAGCACATAAAATGTCTGCAACGATTTGGGGCGGCGAGATAAAGTACACAAAGAGATATCGGCTTGGTCGATTGCTTTCCAATATATCCCGTCATTTTCTTTTGCTTACAGCAACGCCGCACAATGGTAAAGAGGAAGATTTTCAACTGTTTTTGTCTCTTGTAGACCAAGATCGTTTTGAAGGAGCAGAACATTCGTCATATCAGTCGATCGACGTGTCGGATACTATGCGCCGTTTGGTAAAGGAAGAGCTTTTGAAGTTTGATGGAACGCCTCTTTTTCCGGAAAGGCGGGCATATACCGTTAATTACGATTTATCTTCTGCCGAGGCAGAGTTGTATAGTGATGTTACGGAATATGTTCAAGAAGAATTTAATCGTGCCGATAAATTGAATAATGAGAGAAAAACGACGGTTGGATTTGCCTTGACGATATTGCAGCGCAGGTTGGCTTCTTCGCCTGAGGCAATTTATCAGTCGCTTCGCCGCAGAAGAGAACGGTTAGAGCATATTTTGGCGGAAGAAAAACTCGGAAAAAGTTTCGATAAGACGGAAAATGATATCAATGTTCCCGATGATTACGACGAAGACGATTTTAGTGCAGAGGAATTGGAAGGCATAGAAGAAAATGTTGCCGATCATGCTTCTGCTGCTAACACGATCAGCGAAATGGAAGCTGAGATCAATATTTTGAAGCGGTTAGAGCGGATGGCAAATGCTGTTCGCATCAGCGGTGAGGACAGAAAATGGGAAGAGCTTTCAAAACTTCTGCAGGATGAAAAAGAACTTTTCGGGATAGACGGACAGCGAGAGAAGCTAATCATATTTACCGAACACAGAGATACACTTCGCTATATAGCGGATAAGATCCGCACTTTGTTTGGGCAGGAAGAGGCCGTGGTGACCATTCACGGCGGGATGCTGCGCGACGAACGGCGAAAAATAGAAGAGCTTTTCAAACAGGATAAAAATGTTCGTATATTGATTGCGACAGATGCTGCCGGAGAAGGCATCAACTTGCAGCGTGCTCATTTGATGGTTAACTATGATTTGCCTTGGAATCCGAATCGATTAGAACAGCGCTTTGGGCGGATCCATCGTATCGGGCAGACGGAGGTATGTCATCTTTGGAACCTCGTGGCCACACAAACGCGCGAAGGCATGGTCTTTCAGCGCTTGTTCCAAAAGTTGGAAGAAGAGCGCAGTGCCCTTGGCGGAAAGGTGTTTGATATTCTTGGGAAGATGACGTTTAACAATCGTCCGTTGCGCGATTTGCTGATTGAGGCAGTTCGCTATGGCAACGATCCTGCTGTTCGCGCTCGGCTGTATCAAGTTGTCGATAATTCACTGGATAGAGAAAAGCTGCAAGAACTATTGGAAGAGCGAGCTTTGACGGAAGATACGATGGATGTGCACAAGGTGGCAGCCATTCGTGAAGATATGGAACGCATGGAAGCGCATAAATTGCAGCCACATTTTATTGAAGCGTTTTTTGTTGAAGCCTTTCGTTCGCTTGGAGGGAAGATCAATCCGCGTGAAAAAGGGAGGTACGAGATCAGCGCCGTACCATTTGCAGTGCGGAATCGCAATATGCAGATCGGCTTTGGGGAGCCTGTTCTGCAGCGATATGAGCGGATATGTTTCGATAAGGTATATTGCAGTGTTCCGGGACAAGTACAGGCATCATTGATCTGCCCCGGGCATCCGCTTCTTGAAGCTACCGCTGACTTGCTTCGTGAACGTGATGCCGATGCGTTCAAACGCGGTGCCGTCTTTGTTGATGAAAACGATTTCAGCGCAGATGCTCGGTTGCTGTTTTACATAGAAGATTCCATCCAAGATGGGGTAATATTGCAGGGTGGAGCAAAGCGCGTTATTTCAAAAAACGTTCATTTTGTAGAATTGACAGCAGACGGATTAGCGAAGAATGCAGGTTATGCGCCGTATCTCGATTATCGCGCTGCTGTAGAGGAAGAGATTGCTGTAATACAAAAGTTTATACAGTCGCAAAACTGGCTGCAAGACGGTGTAGAAGAGCGTGCACGCGCTTACGCCATCGCAGAGATCATTCCGAAACATTTCAAAGAAGTTAAAGACCGCAAGCAGAAAATGCTTAGCAAGATCCGTAAAGCCGTCAAAGAACGGCTTACGGCAGAAATTCAGTATTGGGACTACCGTGCAGCGGATTTGAAACAGAAAGAGTCAGCTGGCAAGGTCAATGCAAAGGTGAATTCGCAGCTTGCAGCGCGGCGGGCAGAAGACCTTGCTTCGCGCCTTAGAAAGCGCCTTGCGGAGTTGGATGCCGAAAGCATGATCTCCCCGGCGCCTCCCGTCGTCATCGGCGGAGCTTTGGTGATTTCGCGCGGGTTGCTCGCAAAGTTGACCCACCGAGAGGATGCCGATTTTGGCGGGGCGGAAAAGAGGCAGGTCGAACTTGCGGCGATGGAAGCCGTCATGGAATGCGAACGCTCCCTCGGGTATCGGCCCGTCGATGTCAGCGCGCAAAAGGTAGGGTATGATATCGAGTCCGTCATTCCGCAGGAGCTGCGTAAAGAAGGGGAATGTCTCCGCTTTATCGAAGTTAAAGGCAGAAGCGCGGGCGCAACTACGATCACTGTTTCAAAGAACGAAATATTGACCGGCCTCAACAAGCCGGACGAGTATATTTTGGCGATCGTAGAGGTGGATGGCGGCAATACGCACACCACATATCTCAAAAAGCCTTTCCGCGCCGCTCCCGATTTTACGGCGACGAGTGTAAATTTTGATATAGAAGAACTCATCCGCAATGCGGAAATGATTTATCAAGGATAAATAAGATGCCGAATAAAAAGTTGATAGAAGTAGCGCTTCCGCTGGAAGCGATCAATGCCGAATCTGCTCGCGAAAAGGCAATTCGTCACGGGCATCCGTCTACGCTGCACCTTTGGTGGGCGCGCCGCCCATTGGCTACCGCCCGCGCCGTCATTTGGGCGAGTTTGATAGACGACCCCTCTTCCCATCCGGAGTTGTTTCCCACCGAAGAGGACCAAAATGCCGAGCGGCAGCGCTTATTTGCAATTTTACAAAAGCTGGTCGTGTGGGAAAATTCCAATGACGAGCAGCTCTTGCAAGAGGCCCGTGCAGAGATCGCTAAATATACCGATCACGCTCCGCTTGCCCTGCTCGACCCGTTTGCGGGCGGCGGCGCTATCCCGTTAGAGGCGCAGCGGCTGGGACTGGAGTCGCATGCGCACTACTTAAACCCCGTCGCCGTCATGATCAATAAGGCCATGATTGAGATCCCGCCCCGCTTTGCAGGGCTTGCCCCCGTGCACCCGCAGGAGCAGAAGAGTGTTCGGACAGACGGCGCCTGGAAGGGCGCCAAGGGTCTTGCGGAAGATGTGCGCTACTACGGCGAGTGGATGAAGCAAGAGGCGTTCCGCCGCATCGGGCATCTTTACCCCAAGGTTAGAGTCCCTGCCGAGCAAGGCGGCGGCGAGGCGACTGTCATCGCCTGGATTTGGGCGCGCACGGTCAAATGCCCCAATCCTGCCTGCGGCTGCGAGATGCCGCTGGCAAGCTCTTTCGTCCTTTCTAAAAAGAAGGGAAAAGAAGCGTGGGTAGAGCCAATAATAGAGAAAGGAGAAGTTCATTATGTGGTTCATAATGGAACATGTCCAAAAGAGAAAGAATCTGTTAAGATGGATAAGGGAGCTTCTTTTCGCTGTGTGTGTTGTGGCGCAACAACAGAAAAACAATATATTCATGACGAGTTTATGGCGCATCGTAATGCGACACATTTAATGGCTATTGTTGTAGAAGGAAAAAGAGGAAGATTATATTTCACCCCTACAGTTGAGCAAAAAATAATAGCTTTTTCAGCTGTTCCCCAATGGGAGATAGAAGAACAAATGAATATAGCGACGCCAAATTTAGTAAGTGGTCGAGGATATGGCATTACGATGTGGAAAGAATTGTATACCAATCGTCAGCTTACTGCGTTGACGACGTTCAGCGATCTGGTGGCGGAGGCGCGGCAGTTGGCGGAACAGGATGCCGTCGCCGCGGGGATGAAAGACGATCACATTCCCCTCTCCGAAGGCGGCAGCGGCGCCCGTGCCTATGGCGAAGCCGTCAGCGTTTATTTAGCGTTTCTCATTGATCAGCTTGCTAATCAGAATTCTTCATTTTGTGGGTGGAATGCCGTCAATGCTCAAATGAGGAGCGTGTTTTCAAGGCAAGCTATTCCAATGGTGTGGGATTTTGCAGAATGTAATTTGTTTAGCGAGTCATCAGGAAGTTATTCAAATCTCTTGGAAAGATTAGTGAAGGGCTTTTCCCTACTGGGAGGGAAATTTGTAGGAAAAGTTATGCAGTTCGATGCACAGAGCGATTGCGGGCTGCGCAATGTGGTGGTGTCTACTGATCCGCCCTATTACGACAATATCGGCTATGCCGACCTCTCCGATTTTTTCTATGTATGGATGCGGCGGTCGCTGAAATCGGTCTATCCTGATCTCTTCCGCACGCTGCTGGTGCCCAAGGCGGAAGAACTTGTCGCCACGCCCTATCGCTTTGAAGGCAGCGCCGAACGTGCGAAAGTTTTTTTTGAAGACGGCATGTTGTGTGCGTGCAGGCAGATTTACCAATACGCGCGCGAAGATGTGCCCGTCACCATCTACTACGCCTATAAGCAGAGCGATACCGAAAGTGACGAGGAGAGCTCAAAGGTGGCATCCACTGGCTGGGAGACCATGCTCACCGCCATCATCCGTGCGGGATTCGCCATCACCGGGACCTGGCCTATGCGAACTGAAAAGCCAGGCAGGATGATAGAAAATGGGACAAACGCGCTCGCTTCCTCCATCGTGCTGGTCTGCCGTAAGCGTCCGCAGGATGCCCCGCAGACCACCCGCCGTAATTTTGTGGCGGAACTCAAGCGCGAGCTGCGCCCCGCCCTGCAAAAGCTGCAGCGCAGCAATATCGCTCCCGTCGACTTGGCGCAGTCTGCCATCGGCCCCGGCATGGGCGTCTATTCCAAATATGCGCGCGTTTTAGAGGCGGACGGCGCCGACATGACGGTACGCGGCGCCCTGCAGATCATCAATCAGGAGCTGGACGTCTACTTCAACGAGCAAGACGGCGATTTAGATGCCAACAGCCGCTTCTGTGTAGAGTTATATATGCAGAATGCCTTCAACGATATCAAGTTTGGCGACGCCGATACGCTCGCCCGTGCCAAAAACACGTCGGTCGCCCAGTTGGCCGCCAAGGGGATGCTGTATGCGCAGAAAGGTTCGGTGCATTTGCTCACGCGCGAAGAGATCCCGTCGAAGCCTTTCGGGCAAGAACAGTCTGTCTGGCTGTTCTGCCAGCAGTTGACCCACGCTATGGAGACGGGCGGTGTTATGGCCTGTGCCGAAATGCTGAAAAGTTCATTCGGTGCGATCGGAGAGCGCGCAAAAGAGCTGGCTTATCGCCTGTACACGATCGCCGAGCGCAAGGGCTGGACGCAGGAAGGATATGCCTATAATGCGTTGATCGCTTCTTGGGGTGAGATCCAACAGCGCGCCGCCGAATTGCGATCGGCAAAGAAAGTGCAGATATCCTTCTTTGATGAGGAATAAAGGGGGCTATGGTATGATCTATGAAGAGGAAGTGTTGATACAGAAGCTATACGCCATGATGAAGAGCCACGAAAACGAGGTGGTGGAATTCAAAGAGGCGAAGAGCAACTTTTCATTCAACGACATCGGGAAGTACTTTTCTGCCCTCAGCAACGAGGCTAATTTGCGCGGGAAACCGGAAGGCTGGTTGGTTTTCGGCGTGACGAATGTGCCGCAGATCTGCGGCAGCAATTATAGGATAGACGGACGTTCCTTGCAGAACTTGAAAAAGGAGATCCGTTCCCATACCAACGAAAGATTGACGTTTTTTGAGATTTATGAGCTGACCGCAGAAGGAAAAAGAGTGGTCATGATGCAGATCCCGCCTGCAATATTCGGTATTCCCACGACATGGGAAGATATTGCATATGGCCGCGTCGGAGATGAGCTTGTTCCGCTTTCTCTATCGAAAATGGATGAGATCCGCAGCCAGCAGCCGTATGATTGGTCAAAAGCCGTCGTCGAGGGGGCAACTCTTGACGATTTGGACCAAACGGCAATTCGCCGCGCCAGAGAACTTTTTACACAGCACGAAGTCAATCGCGGAAAAGACAAGGCTTATTTTGAAGGGCTTGAAACGGTGCAGCTGCTCAATAAGGCGGGTGTATTGTTGAATGGGAAGATAACAAGGACAGCGCTTCTGTTACTCGGAAACGAGGATGTGATCAAGTATTTTGATGGCTTTACTCAATTCCTTACCTGGACGCTCTATAACAAAGATAATTCCGTAAAAACATATGAGCATTTCCGGCCTCCGTTTTTGCTTGCCGTAGACGAAGTGTTCAAAAAGATACGTAACGTAAAGTATCGCTACATTGCCGGGCAGCAAACGCTCTTTCCGGAGGAGGTCGATCAATACGACGCGAATTTGATCAAAGAGCTTTTACACAACTGCATCGCTCATCAAGATTATACAAGACATGGCAGAATCAACGTCGAAGAATTTGAAGATTATCTTGTATTTATGAACGAGGGAAGTTTCATCCCGGAAACGATCGAAGCAGCGTTGGAACCGGGGTACAAGCCGCCATATTATCGCAATCCTTTCCTATGTGCGGCAATGACGAATTTGTACATGATCGACAGCAATTCGATCGGTATTCCGTCAATATTTAAGATCCAACGCGATCGGTTTTTCCCATTGCCGACATATGATCTTTCTGAGGTCAATCGTGTAAAAGTAACGGTGTATGGCAAAATTTTGGATAAAAACTATACGCAGCTTTTGAATTCAGATCGGTCGTTAAATATCGAAACGGTCTTCTTGCTGGATAAAGTACAAAAAAAAGAACCTATCACACGCGAGCAGTTTACCAGGCTGAAGAAAGAAAATTTGGTGGAAGGGCGATTCCCCAATATATATGTTTCTTATAGTATCGCTGAGGTGGTGGGGAAGGCGGCAGAATATTTCCGCAACAGCGGGCTGGAAGATGAAAAGTGTAAGGAATTTATTTTGAAGAGGCTTGCGAAAGGTCCTGCAAAAAAAAGTGAGCTGATGGCGATCGTGGGAGATATTTTCCCTTCGGTGCTGTCCCAGTCCCAAAAGCAGAGGAAACTGTCAAATCTTTTGCATAGGATGAAAGTAAAAGATAGACTGATTGATTGTGACGGGCCAACGAAAAAAGCGGTTTGGTTTTTATTGCCTTAAAAGATGCCGAGGGGCTGAAGTCAATCGAAGTCAATCGTGAAGTCAATCGTGAAGTCAATCGAAGTCAATCGTGAAGTCAATCGTGAAGTCAATCGAAGTCAATCGTGAAGTCAATCGAAGTCAATCGTGAAGTCAATCAAAGTCAATCGCGAAGTCAATCAAAGTCAATTACAAAAGCAGATCGAAACACGATCGAGGAGAGAGGTATATGGCTAATTATTCAAAAATTCAAGAGGGCTTTCGTATTTTGCATCCGTTATTGGCAGGTTATATTGCCAAAGAAATGCGTATCGAGTATAAAGATAATTGGTGGAAAGAGGTTTTATATACCTTGAACGACCAGCTTCGCGATTTGCCGGAAGAGGGCGATTTTACAACGTTGGTCGATTCGTTGGATATTGCAAATTGTTTGCGCTTGTTTGATAGAAAGTGGAACGATATTTTTAAGAAAAAGTTGTCCCTCGACTATCGTACTTGGTCGAAAGAACTTATGGGTGTGCGCAATAAGCTTGCTCATATCGGTGGACAAGATTTTTCGGATGACGATGCTTGGCGCGCTTTGGACACTATGGCGAGGCTTTGCGAGGCGTTTGATGACGAGGCTGCCGAAGAGATCAGAAAAATTTTACGGCAACTGCGTTATGGCAGCAGCGAAGGGTCTACAACCGTGACCGAAGCTGTGGCTGCGGCCGAGCCTGCGCAGGCAAAAGTGGTGCATCGAGGCGTCATGTCGCAATCATATTCAGGGTTGCCGAGTTGGCGCGATGTGATCGAGCCGCATCCCGATGTTGCCCAAGGAAGATATAAAAATGCGGAATTTGCCGCAGATCTTGCGCAGGTGGCACGCGGTGAGGGTGCTTTTGAATATCGTGATCCGGTTGAGTTTTTTGCGCGTACCTATGTGACAGAGGGTATGAGCGGGCTTTTGGTACAAGCTTTGAAGCGTATCAGCGGAAAAGACGGCGATCCGGTCATTCAACTTAAAACAGCATTTGGCGGAGGTAAAACGCACAGCATGTTGGCGCTTTATCACATGCTGCGCGGACGCGTTTCCGTAGACAGGATCCCGGCGATCAAGCCGGTGTTGGCACAGGCCGGGCTTTCTGCCTTGCCCAAGGCGAATGTTGCCGTCGTTGTCGGGACATCGCTCGATCCGGCAAAAACAAAGCGTCCGAGCAATTTTCCGGGAATCACGATCAATACACTTTGGGGCGAGATCGCTGCGCAGTTGGCTGAATCGGCAAAGAATCCGGCTCTGTATGATTTTGTGAAAGAAGCCGACAAAAAGGGTGTTTCTCCCGGCAGCGAAACGTTAAAAAATCTGTTTGATGAATGTGGCCCATGCTTGATATTGATGGACGAATTGGTCGCCTACGCCAAAAAGCTCTATGGTCAATCCGGGCTGCCCGCCGGGACATTCGATAACTTTATCTCGTTCATTCAAGAGATCACGGAAGCAGCGCGTGCAAGTAAGAATAGTTTGGTCGTTGCATCTATTCCGGAGTCTGATATCGAAATCGGCGGCACGGCAGGGCAACAGGCTTTGGAAGTTATTGAGCATACGTTTGGCCGTATGGAATCCGTTTGGAAACCTGTCGCCGCCAATGAAGGTTTTGAAGTTGTTCGGCGTCGTTTGTTTTTAGATTGTAAAGATCCGGAAGCCAGGGAACAGGTATGCAATCGATTCAGTCAAATGTATATGGAAAATGCGGCGGATTTTCCGTATGAGGCTAAAGAAGTAGAGTATCGGGAGCGTATGGTGTCATGCTATCCGATCCATCCTGAAATTTTTGATAGACTTTATGAAGATTGGGCGACGTTAGATAAATTTCAAAGGACGCGCGGCGTATTACGGTTTATGGCTGCCGTTATTCATGAGCTTTGGATGGGGCGCGACGCAAGCCCCATGATCATGCCGGGCTCTATTCCGTTGGATGTGCCTAATGTGCGAGACGAACTGATCCGATATTTGCCTGAAGGATGGAATCCGATAGTTAATTCCGAAGTCGATGGAAACAACTCTGTTCCTTATCAAAAAGATAAAAGCGTACAGCGGTATAGCCGGTTGATGGCTTCTCGACGTATTGCGCGGACAATCATGTTAGGCAGTGCGCCTACAGTACGAGATCAGGCAGTGCGGGGAGTCGAGGCTTCGCGTATTCGCTTGGGTGTCGTTCAGCCTGGAGAAAATATTGCGGATTTTAACGATGCTTTAAACACTTTGCGTGGAGCACTGTCTTATTTATACACTAACACCTCGGGCGACAGGTACTGGTATGATACACGACCCACGCTGCGAAAGACTGCGCAAGATAGGGCGTCGCAAATGAGTGATGTAGACGTGGAATTTGAAATTGAGTCTCGGTTAAGGAAACTGCGCAGAGATGGGGCATTTGCTGGATTACATATTTGTCCGAATTCTTCGCTGGATGTTTCTGACGAACAAGCGGTTCGCCTTGTTGTGTTAAAAGCATCAGATGCCTATAAGGGCAATACAACCGAAAATCGTGCGTTGACCGTCGCTAAAGATATTTTAAACAATCGAGGCATATCTCCCAGGATTTATCGCAACATGTTGGTTTTTGTTGCGCCGGATCAGGATGCGCTCTATCCATTAAAACAAGCAGTGAAAGAATGTCTTGCGTGGCGATCGATCATGGATGACAAAGAGGTTTTGAATCTTGATGTGGCGCAGAATAAGGAAGTTGATGTGGCGTTGAGGCGCAGCAATGAAACAGTTGAGTCTCGGTTACAGGAAACATATTGTTGGGTTTTATCACCTTATATAGACAGAAATGCCGATATGCAATCTGTTATGTGGGAGTGCTCTCGGATTAGTGGCGGAACAGAGGGGATCGCTTTAAAGGCAGAGAAGAAACTTCGTCAAACTGAAGCGTTGATCATGAAATGGGCGCCAGCACTTTTGTTAATGGAACTAGATAACTTATTATGGAAGGAGTCTGATAGTATTGGCGTTAAAAAACTTTGGGAGTATTTATGCACATATTGTTATCTTCCTCGGCTTGCGGGTTATTCTGTTTTAGAAAACGCAATTAAAGAAGGGTTAAACTCAACGGAGTATTTTGCAATTGCCGCAGCGAGAAAAGATAATAGATTTTTCGATTTAAAATATAATCAATATGTTGTATCTATCAATATATCTGATCTACTCGTAAGAAAAGAATGTGCCCAAAGGCAAATTGAATCCGAGAAAATTCAACCATTAGTAAATGATTCGGAAACTGAATCTATCCGGGCTGGACAAATTAGTGAAAGGAATCAAGAGCCATTAAAAGATTCTGATAACGGTGAACCACCCATAAATGACAATGAGGCTTCAAGGAATAGGCGTTTTTATATGTCTGCACAGTTGGATACTACTAGAATCAATCGAGACGTGCAGAGGCTTGTTGAAGAAATCATTTCTCATTTAACCGCTATTGAGGGGGTCAATATTGCGGTTTCACTTGAGGTGAATGCAGAAATTGAGGAAGGATTTTCGGCGTCAACGGTGAGAACTATTATGGAAAACTGTAAGGCATTAAAACTTAAAAATTACGGCATTGAATAATGATTTGAAAATTGAGCAGAAGAGTTTTTAAGAACAGTTTTAAGTAGAAGGAATACAAAATGGTAGACATAGTACTAAAGGGATAGAAGCCAAGGAGCGCATCGCTGTTGCGATGCGCTCCTTGGCTTATCGTTTTGCGTTTATGTCCGACAACGCAATTGTGGGGTAAATTGTGGGGAAGAAGGTCAAAATCCGGCGATTTTATAGGGTTTTTCGGCTGTTTTAAGCCATTTTTTGAGTTTTCAGAGT
>ERZ1643247.2920-NODE-2920-length-12761-cov-4.945695_pt1 | contig 12761 bp, 12 predicted proteins | sample MGYA00579264_ERZ1643247 | MGnify/ENA primary metagenome ERZ1643247 (study PRJEB29033, sample SAMEA4952262) | chicken gut metagenome | biome: Broiler Chicken; feature: Gastrointestinal Tract; material: Caecum | place: Ireland | collected 2018 | study: Broiler... | reverse complement strand
GCCTCGGGAACACACCCGGGAAGTCGCCCCTCGCAGAGGGGCGTGGATTGAAATCGGTGCTATGCGCCTCGGGAACACACCCGGGAAGTCGCCCCTCGCAGAGGGGCGTGGATTGAAATCAACGTTGACCGCAATGTTGGAAAATTAGACGGGGGTCGCCCCTCGCAGAGGGGCGTGGATTGAAATAATTGTCATGCCGCCGCGCTGTGCATATAGATACAGGTCGCCCCTCGCAGAGGGGCGTGGATTGAAATAACCCGCAGATGGCGGATCAAGCACTTGCATGCCTTGTCGCCCCTCGCAGAGGGGCGTGGATTGAAATAACAGATCGAACGAATCCTGTTCGTCATCGTTTGGTCGCCCCTCGCAGAGGGGCGTGGATTGAAATGCAACTAAGGAATATGTTTGTGGCTCCGATTGGATGTTGTCCCTTGCGGGGCATAGGCCTCCGTTTCACGCCCACAGGGTTGTGTGCCGGAGATGGAAATAATCCATTTCCTTGTGTTCAGATATCGAAAAATCATCCTTTCCGCTGTATTGGATTGGTGTAGCTGCGATACTTAAGGCTTTTCATATAAACAGGAAAGATCATGCCAAGGTGGGAGATCACGCCTGTTTTGCGGAATGAAGCCCCTTTCCGTTTCATATATATGAAAAAACACTGAACCGGAAAGGAGATTATCCTTGTGAGAAAGAAAATAGTGCTGTCGGCACTTTTGCTGGCGGTGTCGTGTGTTTTTTCCGCATGTGGAGCGGATCGGGCATTGTATGAAGAGATGGCGGAGCTTCAAAAACAGACGGCTCAGCTGGAGAGCGGCGTTCTTACCTTGACGGTACAATTTGAAGAGAACGGCATTCCGGGGGAGTATGCAGCGGAGCTGATATTTTGCAAAACAGAAGGGGACGCCTATGCGTATTGCCAAAAGCAATTTGATCAAAACGATCAGGTAGTGTTTTGCGAGTATTCAGACGGGACAAAAACCAAACAGTGGATGATAGGGCGCGGCTGGGAAGAAATCGGTGAAGCGCAGTTTACAAAAGAAAACCCGCACCGTTACCTCCAAATGATATCGTCGCCTTACGAACGAAAAATGATCCGCGAAATTCGCAAAGAAGCGGATGAAGGCGGTACGCGGTATATTTTGGAAATGAATGCCTCACGCGTATCGGATGCCTGCTATCCTGACGATACGTTTGAAGTTCTGGAACAGGTATTGACATTGACATTTGACGCGGAGGGGAAACTCGTTGGATACAGTGAGAATGCAATTCTGACGCAGGGAGATGAGGGAACGCAAAATTCTTATCGTGTGGATATGACATGTAAAGAACAAAACGCTGTCACATCGGTAGAAGAACCGGATCTGCGATCATATTTTGGAACGGGAAGCTGAATTGCAGATAGCGGAAAATAGAATCAAGGAAAATAGATGGAGGACGTGTCAATGAATAGGACGGTTCTGATTACAGGCGCTTCGCGGGGGATCGGCGCAGCTGCGGCGCGGCTTTTTGGAGAAAACGGATATCGTGTTGCGATAGGCTGCTACAAAGGAATAGATAAGGCGCAGCAGCTTGCGGCGTCGCTGCCGGATGCGGAAGTGTTTTCTGCGGATATTGCGGATGAAGCTGCGGTTAATCAGATGATAGAATCCGTGTCCAGCCGGTTTGGGGCAATCGATGTGCTGGTAAACAATGCCGGTATTGCAATGCAAAAGCTGTTTACTGATACGACTGCGGAAGAATGGATGCGGATTTTCAATGTGAATGTGACGGGGATGTTTTACGCCAGCCGGGCAGTATTGCCGGGAATGATCCACAGAAAAACCGGCCGTATAATTAATATCTCCTCTATGTGGGGGCAGACCGGCGCGTCCTGCGAAGTAGCATACTCAGCTTCTAAGGCGGCAGTAATCGGACTGACACGCGCGCTGGCAAAAGAAGTCGGCCCTTCCGGCATTACAGTCAATTGCGTCGCCCCGGGCGTTATTGATACCGATATGAATCAGGCGCTAAACGAACAGGACCGAAGTGTGCTGTGTGAAGAGACGCCTTTGGAAAGGCTTGGGACAGCAGAAGAAGTAGCACAGGCTATTTTGTTTTTGGCCAGCGACCAGGCGACCTTTATTACAGGGCAGGTACTTGGTGTGAACGGCGGGTTTGTAATTTGAATACAAAAATATACAATTAGTAAAAAAGAGAGATGCCGAATCCGGCATCTCTCTTTTTGGCTTTCAAAACAGTGCGACTTATCGAATGCGTTTTTCCATCATATAATGCGGAAGGCCAACCTCCATAAACTGAGAGCCAACCTTTCGGTATCCAAGCTTTTCATAAAAACGCAGTGCGGAAAGCCGGGAATCCAATATCAGCCGTGAAAGCCCCAGCTGTGCGGTGCGCTCTTCTGCAAACAGCATCATCATCCGGCCAATGCCGTGATTGCGGTACTCGGGGGCGATGACAACTTGCCGCATCCGTGCGGTAGTTGAAGAGAGCGGGGTGATGATGCAGCCGCCAATCAGGTCGCCTTTTCGGTATACGGCGATATGATGATCGTTCACTTCTCCGGATAGGTCTTCGTCAAACAGGCTCAAGCCGAGCGGGACACGCATATGCAGATTGCGGAATATCAGCATTTTCTGATATTCCGCAGATCCATACGGAATCTCGCGCAGGACAAGTTCTTGGTTTAAAACATCCATAGTACAGCTTCTTTCTGTGGCGCTGCGTTTTTTAACGCCCGGCTTCTTTCAGCAATGCAATGTATTCTTCCAAAGTCAGATCATGCTCCATAATATACTGTGCATGTTCTTTTCCAACATAGCGATAGTGCCATGGCTCATAATTGATCTGCGTAATGTCCGTTTTTCCTTTGGGATAGCGCAGGATAAAACCGAATTCAGCGCAGTGTGCAATAAGCCAGCGGTAGCCGTCCGTTTCGGCAAATTGTTCCGTTAGGGAGTAGACGTCCCTTTGGTATTCTACGGTAATAATATCGAGAGCGAGGCCGGAATGGTGTTCACTGTGTCCGGGCTCTGTATAATATTGCCGCGTCAAGCGGATTGCCTCTTCTTCGCTTTTTCCCTGCTGCATATAGCTTTGGATATGGCTGTCATAATACGTTTTTTGCAGCGAGATTTTACGAAATCCGGAACGAAGATATAAATTGATGCCGTCGGCGGCAGCTGCATCACGCATAGCGGCATAGGCTTCACCGGCGCGTGCGTCGATCTGCTGCCCGTCAAAAGAGGTCATTTCGACGTCCGGATCTTCGTCAATTTTGTTTTCAGGCTCCGGGTTAAGAAGAATCAGGTTCCAATCGGACAAATTGCCTGCGGGCAGCGTATCTTCGTCGGAAGAAGATTCCGGAAGCGAAGGCGTTTCTGCCGGATAAGAGGAAGAAACAGAGCTTTCCGACTGGGTTCCTGTTCCCGTGCGGCAACCGGAGAATAAAGCCAAAGAGAGGGCTATAGAAGTGATCAGGCAAATGGTTTTTTTATATTGGAAGTGCATAAGAACGAAATACCTCCTTAGCATGACGGACCGACGTTTCCGACGGGGCCGCTGTCTCTTTTAACAGATACGGTGTGCTGATCAGCTGCCATTTATACTCCCCCATTTTATGAAAGGGGTTCAATTCCACTTTTTCGATACAGGAAAACGGCTGAAGCGCTTGGGCAAGGCGGTGAAGCTTTTCCTCTTTCAAAGTCAGCCCCGGGACCAAAACATGGCGGATCCACACGGGCTTTTTTACCCTCTCACAATATTGAAGCAGCGTAAAAGCATTTTGATGGTCTTGACCGGTTAAGGCAATGCAGTCCGCCTGATCGATATCCTTAATATCAAGCAGGATTAAATCGGCCGCATCTACTGCGTCACGGCAGGCGGCAAGCGGAATAGAGCCGGCAGTATCAATCGCGGTATGGAATCCTTCCTGCTTGCAGGCGGATAAAAGTGCCGTGCAGAAAGAAGGCTGAAGCAGAGGCTCGCCGCCGGACAAGGTAACGCCGCCGCGGATAAAATTCCGGTATGGAAGGATCTCTCTGATTACGTCGTCTGCCGATACCCGCTTTCCGTCCTGCATATTCCATGTATCAGGATTATGGCAATAAAGACAGCGCAGCGGACAGCCCTGCAAAAAAACGACAAACCGGACGCCCGGCCCGTCTACAGCGCCGAAGCTCTCATAAGAATGGATAAATCCAAAATCAGGCCGCACCGTACTTAACCCTCCTGTATCAAACTTAAACGGCATAGCTCATGCATTTTATTATAGTATAGGCAAGCGAAAAAAGCCAGCGGATTATGGAAATTTCTAAAGATATGTGACGAAATTGTGAATGAAGGGGCAAAAGGGTTGCAAAACGACGGAAGCATGATATAATGATATCAAACGGTTACAAATTGTAATAATTCGATACTGGGTTATAGAAAAGTGCATTTTCGATTGGAGTATTTATGAAAAAGGGAGAGATAGGCGGAAACACGCCTGATATACGAGACTACTTTTTAAACGGCATGATTTCTGTCGGAAGCCTGTTGATTCTTTTTTACCGGCTTGCCGGGCGGAGCATTCGTGCGTTCTATCACAAATTTTTGTTTCGGCATACCGTTCGGCTCCGACAGTTCTGGCTGACGGTGCGCCGCCGCTTGTCCGGCAGCTATCAGACATTATTGAAGAAATGGTACGGTACGCGGAAATTTTGGCATTCTGTTAGAATGGTTGTCCAAAGAGGCTATGGCGCGCATCCGGATAAGGCGAAAGTCTTGCGTTGGTGTGATGCGGCAACCGCGTGCTTTTTGGCAGCCGGGCGTCATACATACGTATTTCGCCGCCTTTTAAATTATCTGGTTCCGCTGACTGCGGCAGCGGCTTTTATTTTCCTTGTAAACTATGCTTTTTCGCTGAATTATGCAGTGAGTGTGGAATGTAACGGCAAACAGATTGGATACGTCGAAAACGAAGCGGTATTCCATGAAAGTGAAAATAAAATCCAAGCGCGCATGCTTTATCAGGAAGATGACAAAATTTTTCAATACAGCACGCGTTTTACGGTAACAGTTGTATCTGAGGATGAGCTTCAAAACAGTGCACAGCTGACGAATACCCTGATCAGCAATTCAGATGCAGATATTGTAGAAGCAACAGGATTGATTATTGACGGAACGTTTTTGGGCGCAAGCAAGGATATTGTACCGGTTAAGGAACATCTTGACGAGCTGCTTGCACAGTATAAAGAAAACGATACGGATCGTGTGGAGTTTACAAAGAGCGTGGAGCTCGAAGAGGGGCTGTACCTGCAAAGCAATATTGTAGAAGCACAGAGCTTGATTGATAAAATCGAATCCAAAACACAGGTGGAGCGGTACTATACCACAGTTGCGGGTGATACACCTATTTCCATTGCGCAAAAGAACGGGATAACGTTGGACACACTGGTGTCTTTAAATCCGGATATCCTGACCAACTGCCCAATAGGGAAGCATGTGCTGATTACAAAGCCGGAGCGCTTTCTTTCAGTCAAACGGATCGTCAATACCACATATACGGTTGAGATGGATTATGGTACGACTTACGTTGACACCAGTTCGCTTTATAAGGGGCAAACCCAAGAACGCAGCGCTGGTGTAAAGGGCGAGAAAACCATAACAGCAGATATATCATATGTAGACGGCGTGGAAGTCGGCAGAGAGATTTTGAGCACGCAAATTACAAAACAGCCGGTAGACCGTGTCGTTTTGAGAGGCACGGCGGAAATGCCGTCCGTTTCCGGCGGCGGTGGGAACGCCTCCTCTTATGGCCTTGTATGGCCGACCAGTGGGGCGAACCGTTATATTTCTTCAGGCTGGGGCGCCGGCCGCAACCATCGCGGTATTGACATTTGCTATTATGGCGGCGCGTATGGAAAAACAATCGTCGCCTCACACGCCGGCACCGTTACGTATTCAGGCTGGAAGTCCAGCTATGGATGGGTTGTAATGATTGACAGCGGAAATGGCATCACTACGACGTATGCACATTGTTCAAAACTGGCGGTTTCAACAGGCCAGACTGTAGCGCGGGGGCAGTATATTGCCAACATCGGAAGTTCAGGAAATTCTACCGGCCCGCATCTGCATTTCGAGCTCAATATCAATGGAAGACGAGTGAATCCGCTTTTGTATCTTCCTTAAAGATTATTCGAATATAAAAAAGTACTGCCGGTCAGTTCGTTCTGGCCGGCAGTACTTTTTTGATGGAAACTGTGGTGCGCTGAGACGCTGATTGCTTTCATCCTTCGCCCTGAAACGACCGGCAGGATGGTGTCGCCGCGTTTGTAAGCGGAAGCGCAGTCTTTGGGATGAGATGATGTATATGCTTACCACATTGCAGCAGAAAAATATCCGGAGTATTTCCTAAAAAGGGATAAGGGAAAGTTTTTAATAAAATAGGAAAAACAGACACATAAAGGCGGACTATAAGGCAAAACTGAAAGGGAAAGGCGGGAAAGAAGCCGTCAGGCATTTTAATAAAAGGAGGCATTTTCATGCCATCGTCTATTGGCCGCGCTACATTCCGTTTTGAGCGCCGCCCTTCCATACGCTCTTTTGCTGCGGTTGTTGGGAAAAAAGAAGGGGAAGGGCCGCTTCACGATTTTTTCGACCGCATTTTTATTGATACTAAGCTTGGGCAGGATAGCTGGGAAAAAGCAGAGAGCCAGCTTCAGAAAGAGGCGCTGAGCTGTGCGATGCAAAAAGGCGGCTTGTCTGCTGAGGAAATTGAATTGCTTTTTGCAGGGGATCTTTTGAACCAGTGCATAGGCTCAAGCTATGGCCTGCGAGATATGAACATCCCTTTTATGGGGCTGTACGGCGCCTGCTCTACTATGGCGGAATCCCTTTTACTGGCAGCTTTTTCCGTTGACAGCGGCGCGGTGAAACAGGCTGCGGCTGTTACCTCATCCCATTTCTGTTCAGCTGAGCGGCAGTTTCGGTATCCCTTGGAGTATGGCGGCGTGCGCCCTCCGACAGCACAATGGACGGTAACCGGCTCAGGGGCGGCGATTGTGTCGGATACGGGAGGCGCGCCGTATATCCAAATGGCAACAGTGGGGAAAATTTGCGATCTCGGCGTTACGGATATTAACAATATGGGCGCAGCTATGGCGCCGGCCGCAGCCGATACGCTGACACGTTTTTTGCAGGATACGGGAACAAGGCCGGAAGATTATGATTTGATATTGACGGGAGATCTGGGGTTTGTCGGGTCGGACTTGCTTTATGAACTGATGGAAGCAAACGGGTTTGATATTCGGACACAGCACAACGACTGCGGAAAAATGATTTTCGACAGGGAGGCACAAGATGTACATGCAGGTGGTTCCGGATGCGGGTGCAGCGCCTCTGTTTTGTGTTCGTATATTTTAAGCGGCCTGCGAAGCGGCCGGATGCAAAGAGTCCTCTTTATGGCGACGGGCGCCCTGATGTCTACGGTCAGCAATCAGCAGGGGGAGACCATTCCGGCGATTGCGCATCTTTTGTTCTTGTCGGCGCAAAAGGAGGGGTAATCAGTGGAGCTATTGGTAAGCTGCATTAAAGCGTTTGTAATAGGCGGTATATTATGCGCGATAGGACAAATACTCATCGATTATACGAAATTGACGCCTGCACGGATTTTGGTATCTTATGTTGTTGCGGGCGTGATTTTGGGTGCGGTGGGCCTGTATGCACCCATTGCCGAGTGGGGAGGAGCGGGCGCGACGGTGCCTCTTACCGGATTTGGCTATAACCTTGCCAAAGGCGTACGCGAGGCGGTGGATAAAGAAGGGCTGATCGGTGTTTTGAAAGGCGGTTTTACAGCCAGCAGCGCCGGCATTGCGACAGCGATCGCGGCGGCCGTTGTTACGGCGCTTCTTACAAACCCAAGGGACAAATCATAAAAATAAAAAAACAGTCTTCTTATTGAAGACTGTTTTTTATTTTTACTGAAGCTTTATTTTTTACTCTGGATATACGAATCAATTGCTTTAGCGGCCTTTTTTCCAGCTCCCATTGCTAAAATAACGGTTGCGGCGCCTGTTACGGCGTCACCGCCGGCATATATGCCCTCTCTGGATGTAAGGCCGGTGTCCTCTTCAGCGACAATACAGCCGCGGCGGTTTGTTTCCAGCCCGCTGGTCGTACGGCGGATCAACGGATTGGGGGACGTACCGATTGCCATAATAACACAGTCGGCCTCCATTGTGAATGCACTGCCGGGGATCTCTTTTGGGCTGCGCCGGCCGGAAGCATCCGGTTCGCCAAGCTCCATCTTTACGCATTCTATACCAGTTACAAATTTGTGTTCATTTCCGATGATCTGTGTTGGATTGGTGAGGATATCAAAAATCACACCCTCCTCCATTGCGTGCTCGACTTCTTCGCGCCTTGCCGGCATTTCTTCGAGCGAGCGGCGGTATACAATATGAACCTCGTCTGCACCTAAACGCATAGCACAGCGCGCGGCATCCATCGCAACGTTGCCCCCGCCCACGACAATAACCTTTTTGGCGTGTTGGATTGGTGTGGCGCTGTCGTCGCGATACGCTTTCATAAGATTGGTGCGCGTCAAAAATTCATTTGCCGAATAAACGCCTTTTAGATTTTCACCGGGAATATTCATAAACCGGGGCAGTCCGGCGCCGGAACCGATAAACACAGCTTCAAAGCCGCTGTCAAACAATTCGTCGATCGAAAGGACTTTGCCAATTACCATATTGGTTTCAATCTTTACACCCAGCGATTTCAAATTGTCGACTTCCTTTTGTACGATCGCTTTTGGAAGACGAAATTCCGGTATGCCGTAAACCAAGACGCCGCCGGCGGTGTGCAGCGCTTCAAATACGGTTACTTCATAACCGGCTTTTTGCAGGTCGCCTGCGCAAGTAAGGCCGGAGGGCCCCGCTCCAATAACGGCTACCCTATGTCCGTTAGAGACCGGTTTTTTGATTCCGCCCGCAGTATGTTCCATATGCCAGTCTGCGACAAAACGTTCCAACCGTCCGATTGCGACAGGCTCGCCCTTGATGCCGCGTACGCACTTGGCTTCGCACTGGGTCTCCTGAGGGCAGACGCGCCCGCATACGGCGGGAAGAGAGCTTGACTTTGACAAAATTTCATAAGCTCCTTCAAAGTCGCTTTCACGGATTTTTGCGATAAAGGAAGGAATGTCAATGGCAACCGGACATCCGGAGACACAAGGCTTGTTTTTGCAGTTTAAGCATCGGTTGGCTTCATCAATAGCTTGCGCGGGCGTATAGCCAAGGGCAACCTCTTCAAAATTGCGTTTGCGGATGTTGGGCGCCTGAACCGGCATTTCATTTTTCTTTAAGGACATATTTGCCATAGCTCAAAGCACCTCCTTTTTAAAAAGGTTGCACGTTTTTTCCCGCTGTTCCGCCTCAAAAGACCGATACATAGAACTGCGCTCCATTGCTTCGTCAAAATCGACCAAATGGCCGTCAAAATCAGGGCCATCCACACAGGCAAATTTGGTTTCTCCGCCAACCGTCAGACGGCAGCCGCCACACATGCCGGTTCCGTCGATCATAATGGGATTCATGCTGACAACGGTTTTTATATTGTATTCTTTGGTCAGTTTACAGACAAATTTCATCATGACAAGCGGGCCGATTGCAATAACTTCGTCGTACTGCTCGCCTTGTTCAATCAACTCTTTTAGTGCGTCGGTTACAAGGCCTTTTGTTCCATAAGACCCGTCGTCTGTTTTCATTACGAGTTTATCGCTGACAGCTTGAAACTGCTCTTCTAAGATGACCAGATCTTTATTGCGGAAACCTACGACAGAATGTACTTGCGCGCCCAGTGCGTGCAGCTTTTTGGCTATTGGGTATGCAATAGCGCAGCCGACGCCCCCGCCGATAACGGCAACCTTTTTAAGGCCTTCCACATGCGAAGGTGTACCAAGCGGGCCGACAAAGTCGTGCAGGCAATCCCCTTCGTTTAAATGGTTCAGTTTTTCAGTGGTTGAACCGACAATCTGAAAAATAATCGTAACAGTCCCTTTTTCGCGGTCAAAGTCCGCCACGGTCAGTGGGATGCGTTCCCCCTCTTCGTCCACACGCAGGATAATAAACTGCCCCGGTTCCGCTTTTTTCGCAACCAGAGGCGCTTCGATATCCATCAGCGTAACAGTAGGATTGAGGGATTTCTTTTTGAGAATTTTATACATACTTCGTTCCCCGTTTTCTGTTGTTGGCATAGAGTTTTTGATTATAGAATAGGGGGCGGAAAATCCGTCCCCTATTATTATGCAGGATATTTTGTGGTTTGTAAAGGCGATTTGCAATTTTTTCGAATAAAACTTGCATATTGCTGTATAAATCCCTGCTCAAAAGTCAACTTCCGTATCATAATAGCAGGCTTTTAAAAGCTGTTCCATTTCTTCTTGCGTGGGAATGCGCGGATTTGAAGCGGTGCAGGCGTCGCTGCATGCATTTTTTGCGATTTCTGAAAGCCTTGCCAAGAAAACATCCTCCGGGACAAAGCCTTTCTCTGTCGGATAGCTATCTGCGCCATAATGCTGAATGCAGTGCGGGATATTCAATTCGTCGTTCATATGGCGCAGATAGGAAATCAGAAGCTTGACTTTTTCATCGTCATTGGCGCCGCCCAGCCCCATGTAGTCGGCAATAATGCCATATCGCAGCTTCGCGCCGGGGTTTTTTGCATTGAATGCGATAACTTTTGGCAAATACATCGCATTTGCCGCACCATGGATGATGTGCGCACCGTAGTCTGCAAAGGCAGCGCCGGTTTTATGCGCCATCGAGTGCACAATGCCTAAAAGCGCGTTGGAAAACGCCATCCCGGCAAGGCACTGCGCATTGTGCATCGTATCCCGTTTTTCCATATCGCCGTTGTAGGACGGGATAAGTTCCTTTTGGATATGCATGATGGCAAAAAGGGCAAGCGGATCGGTATAATCGCAATGTGCAGTAGAGACGTACGCTTCGATTGCATGCGTCATTGCATCCATGCCCGTATGCGCTACCAGCTTTTTCGGCATGGTTTCTGCAAGTTCCGGATCAACAATCGCCACATCCGGTGTGATTTCAAAATCGGCTATCGGGTATTTGATGCCTTTTTCATAATCGGTGATAATAGAGAAGGCAGTAACTTCCGTTGCGGTTCCGGAGGTAGAAGAGACCGCACAGAAATGCGCTTTTCTGCGCAGTTTAGGGATGCCAAAAACTTTGCACATATCTTCAAAGGTAATGCTGGGATATTCGTATTTGATCCACATAGCTTTTGCCGCGTCGATTGGGGAGCCGCCGCCCATTGCGACGATCCAGTCCGGCTGGAATTTTTCCATTGCGGCAGCACCGCGCATAACCGTATCCACAGAAGGGTCAGACTCAATGCCTTCAAACAGCTCTACTTCCATACCAGCCTCTTTTAGATAGGAAACAGCTTTGTCGAGAAAGCCGAAACGCTTCATTGAGCCGCCGCCTACACAAATGATTGCGCGTTTGCCTTCCAGCGTTTTCAACGCCTCCAAAGCGCCTTTGCCGTGATACAAATCTCTCGGTAGTGTAAAACGTGTCATTCCATTTCCTCCTTGAAGTGAATCCGCAAGATTGTTGATCTTTTATCAATTTGTATTTTATCATTGTATCAAAAAAGAGGGTAATGTATAATAGGCATAGCGCTTATATCCATTTTATCATAGGGGGCGATAGACGTGAACTTACAGCAGCTTCGCTATGTGGCGGAGGTAGAACGCACGGGATCGATTTCCCGTGCGGCAAAAAACCTTTATATGGGGCAGCCGAATTTAAGTAAAGCGATTAAAGAACTGGAATCTGAAATTCGCATTACCATTTTTAAGCGTACTGCGCGCGGGGTGGAGCCCACACCGATGGGCCAGCAGTTTTTAAGCTATGCCAAAACCATCCTGTCGCAAATGGATGAACTGGAGTCCCTGTATAAGCAAGACGCCCCAAAACAGTTTAAATTCAGTGTCTCCGTACCCCGTGCCACATACATAACCATGGCCTTTACCTCTTTTATGCAGAAAGTGTCTGCAGACGTCAATATGGAGGTCAGCTTTAAAGAAACCAATGCCGCAGGCGCTGTCAGCGATGTGGCGGGCGGAGAATCAGAAATTGGGATTGTAAGATATCAGGTTTCTTATGAAGAATATTTCCTTTCGCATATAAAAAGCCTTAAGCTTCGGTATGAGCCGGTAAGGGAGTTTCGGATGTGCTTGCTGATGGCCGATTCCCATCCGCTTGCGCATGCTTCGGAAATTCCGTACCATGCGCTTGACGGCTATATTGAATTGGTACAAGGGGATATCCAGGCGCCGCCGCTTTCTTTTTCACAAATCAGCCGCAGTGCCGTGATGGAAAAGAAAAAGCGTATTTATGTCTACGACCGCGGCAGCCAAATGACGCTTTTAAAAGAGATCGCAGGAAGCTATATGTGGGTATCGCCAATCCCATTCCGCTTTTTGGTGCAAAACGGTCTGGTGACAAAAGAATGCCCAATGGCGGACAAGCTGAATAAAGACATTCTGATTTGCCGGGAAGATCATGTTTTGACGGCCGCGGAACGCGATTTTGCGGACACTGTACGTGCGGCGGCAAACGAAAGCGTTGGGAGCTAACATTGCGGTGCAGCTGTCCAGCGGAGAAGCAAAATCCTGTCTTGTTGAGGAAAGAAAAATCCGGATGTGTGAAGCATCCGGATTTGTTTATTGTTCAAAAAACGGAAGGGTAAGC
>ERZ1643247.2919-NODE-2919-length-12765-cov-7.223210_pt1 | contig 12765 bp, 9 predicted proteins | sample MGYA00579264_ERZ1643247 | MGnify/ENA primary metagenome ERZ1643247 (study PRJEB29033, sample SAMEA4952262) | chicken gut metagenome | biome: Broiler Chicken; feature: Gastrointestinal Tract; material: Caecum | place: Ireland | collected 2018 | study: Broiler... | reverse complement strand
TCTGCTCCAAAGAACCACTGATTTTACAGGCTTTTTCAGGACTTTTCGAGATATTACCGTGGCAGATAAAATCTCCAGATTGACATACATTCCCTCATTTAGTACAATAAACAGCAGTGTTTTGCCGTCTGCCATCCGGATCACAGGAGCCGGGCGGGTGAAATCTGCAAATATACTGTCCTGTTTACATTTGCTGTGGCGAAGGTATGGGACAGAGAAACATAATCCCTATTGCATAAGGAAAAGGTGTTGATTCAGTGAATAATTTAGCGTTAATTGATGAAATATTACTAAAAATCGAAAAGCCTGTCCGCTACATCGGACATGAGGTGAATAGTGTGATCAAAGACCCGGAAAAGGTGGATATACGGTTTGCCATGGCATTCCCGGACGTCTACGAGATTGGCATGTCCCATCTGGGTATGAAGATCATCTACGAGCAGATGAACCGCCGGGACGATGTCTGGTGCGAGCGAGTTTTCTCTCCGTGGATGGATCTTGACAAGGTCATGCGGGAGGAAAAGATTCCTCTTTTTGCTCTGGAAAGCCAGGATCCGGTGTTCATGTTTGACTTTCTGGCCATTACCATCCAGTATGAAATGTGTTACACAAACATTTTGCAGCTCCTTGATCTGGCGCAGATCGGCATTTACGCCAAAGACCGCCGGGAGGATGCGCCGTTTGTCATCGGCGGCGGCCCGTGTACGTATAACCCGGAACCGCTGGCGCCGTTCTTCGATATGTTCTATATCGGAGAGAGCGAGACGGTCTATTATGATCTCATGGACATTTACAAAGAACATAAGGCACAGGGCGGCAGCCGTCAGGAGTTCCTGAAAAAGGCAGCGCAGGTGCCGGGCATCTATGTTCCTTCCTTATATAATGTGACTTATCATGAGGACGGAACTATTGCCTCCATGGAACCAAACTGCCCGGAGGCGCCGAAGACCGTGCTTCGTCAGGTGCAGATGGATCTTGACAATACATTTTATCCGGAAAAACCGCTGGTGCCGTATATCAAAGTGACCCAGGACCGCTGCGTGCTGGAGATTCAGAGAGGCTGTACCAGAGGCTGCCGCTTCTGCCAGGCGGGCATGGTATACCGGCCTCTCCGGGAGAGAAGTCTCTCCATGCTGGAGCGGGTGGCAGAAAATTCTTTAAAGGCAACGGGAAATGATGAGATATCCTTAAGTTCCTTAAGCTCCAGCGATTATCGTCATCTGCCGGAACTGTGTAATTATCTCATTGATAATTTCCGAAGCAAGAACATCAACATCGCTCTGCCGTCCCTGCGTATCGACGCATTTTCTCTGGACGTGATGAGCAAGGTGCAGGATGTGCGCAAGAGCAGTCTCACCTTTGCGCCGGAGGCGGGAACCCAGCGGATGCGTGATGTGATCAACAAAGGACTGACGGAAGAAGTGATTCTCCACGGCGCCGAGGAGGCATTCAAGGGCGGTTGGAACAAAGTAAAGCTCTACTTTATGATGGGCCTTCCGACCGAGACCGAGGAGGACATGAAGGGCATCGCCCATCTCTGCGAGAAAGTGGCCATGCATTATTACAAACTGGATTCCCAGTACAGAAACGGCCGGGTATCGGTGGGAGCCAGCTGCTCTTTCTTCGTGCCAAAGCCGTTCACGCCTTTCCAGTGGGCATCCATGTGCGAGGAGGAGGAATACACCAGACGGGCGCATCTGGTCAACGACGAGTTCAAGGCGCAGCATAACCGCCGCAGCCTGTCCTTCAAGTACCACGATGCCAAGACCACAGTGCTGGAGGGTATCCTTGCCCGGGGCGACCGCCGTATCGCCGATGTGATTTATTCCGCTTATAAGAAGGGCTGTCTGTACGACGCCTGGACAGAATATTTCCACTATGACCGCTGGATGGAAGCCATGGAAGAAAACGGACTGGATTATCATTTTTATACTACGAGAGAAAGAAGTCTCGATGAGATCTTCCCTTGGGATTTCATCGAAATCGGCGTGACCAAGGAATTTTTAAAGAGAGAATGGAAGAACGCCATGGAAGAAAAAGTAACGCCGAACTGCCGGGAAAAATGTTCCGGCTGCGGCGCAAGTCGTTTTGGAGGAGGTGTCTGTCGTGAAGGCAAGAATCAAATGGAGTAAAACCGGCGTCCTGAAGTTTATCGGACATCTGGACGTACAGCGATATTTTCATAAGGCCATGATGCGGGCGGAGCTGCCGGTCTCCTTCTCCAAGGGCATGAGCCCTCACCAGATCATGAGCTTTGCCGCTCCTTTGGGCATCGGCATGACCAGTGAGGGAGAATACGTGGACGTGTCTTTTGACTGGTGCTATTCCAGTCAGGAGATGCTCGACCGCATGAACGCTGTCATGAACGAAGGCATCTCTGTTCTGGAGTTCAAACAGATTGACGAAAAAGAGAAAAATTGCATGGCGGTGACTGCTGCCGCCGATTATCTGGTGGATTTCCGGAAAGGTTATTATTACACCGACGCATTTTTAAAACGGACGGAGCCGTTCTATTTCCAGGAACAAATCCCGATTCTCAAGAAAACCAAGCGCAGCGAAAAGGAAGTGGACATTTCCCCGATGATCCTTGCCATCCGGGAACAGGACGAGCAGATCTTTATGCGCCTTGTGACCGGCAGCGCGGAGAATCTCAAACCGCAGCTTGTGATGGAAGCGTTCTGCAATTATCTGGGCTACGATTACGATCCGTTCGCGTTCCAGTATCACCGTCTGGAGACCTATCTGAAAAAGGATGAGGAGCTGCTTCCGCTGGGAGCCGTGGGAAGAGATGTGCCGGCGGCCATCCTGCCGGACGATGTGGAAAGAAATGTGTAGGTGACATATTGACAGCGCGGCAAAATATCACTCTTGCTATTTGTCGCCGCAAAATGAAAATCTGCAAAAAATCAGGGAGAACGGAAAATCAATCCGCTCTCCTTTTTTTATAAACACGGTTTATGTATTCAAAATCTTACGCGGCACAACACGTTGCCAACCCGGCGTGTCAATGTTTTATATAACGCCGTTCCTACAGATTATATTCCTCAATCTGACAATTTTCTTTATAGTAATGGAAAAATTCATCGTTGGTCATATCGGTAAAGTAAGTACGGATGATCCGGCAGACGCCGCCGTGGCAGACAGCCAGCACATTTTTATCCGGGTAATTCTTTTTCACATCTTCAATGAATCCATAGACCCGGTACGCCATCTGCATCATGGATTCTCCGCCCTCCGGATACCGATAGGCAAACTGGCGCTTGTTGGCAAGGAAGCCTTCATCTTTCCGATCCTTTCCTTCATAAATGCCGTAGTGCTGCTCAATGAGACGCTCGTCAATCTGAAGAGGGATATGGTATCTGTTTGCTACCGTCCGTGCTGTCTCAAAAGCCCTCTGCAGGGGTGAACTTATTATCAGGTCGATATGATAGTCTTTTACCCGTTCAGCCAATTCTTCTGCCTGCGCACGTCCTCTTTCCGTCAGTTCCACATCCGTTCTTCCACAAATTTTGTTATATACATTCCAAACCGCCTCACCGTGTCGGGTCACATAAAACTTCATAATACACTTTCGGCACAAAACTTCGTGCCGTTCCTCCTTCTCAGTTTATTTACTCGTGCAGTTGACCGCGTTAATTGTTTAATTACCAATCTAACCAAAAGCGATTGATAAAAATCTATACATACGCAGCAAAATATGAGTCTATCTTCTCTTTATTGAGATTCTCTCCGATGACAATGAGCACTTCCTGCCCTTTTGCGATGGGTTCGAGACGGATATTTTTGCGGGTAGCGTTGATCTCCAGCCAGCCCGGCGATGCATCTTCGGGCTGAGCAGAGAATTCTTCCGATAAATCCTGATCTGCACCGGATTTCCATTTTAAAAACCCTTTTATGCGGAAAATATTTCCGCAGGACGGATCTTCCATAACCTGCCGGATGAGCGTTTCCAGACCGTTCTCCGGCGAAGGAAGGTGTATGCCAAGGTAATACTGAGTGGAATAGGCGTTTTCCTCTTCCAGCGGTTTTTTTACATAAGAGGCGTGGACATAGCCGCCGCTGGTGATTTTCTCCCAGTCGCTGTCAGTCAGACTGTCCCAGTCTTTGCAGATGATCTCATCCTGAAATCTCCGTTCGCAGTGCACCTCCTCCATGGCACAGTTCATGTGGCGGATGGTGCGGTTGATCTCTTCCTCGCTGCATTGGTCAGTCTTGCTGAGAAGAATCGTACCTGCTCCCGCGATCTGTGAGGCCAGCAGAAACTCCGACTGCTCTGACAGCTTATCTTCCAGGCCGCCGTCCACGATGGCGATCACATTTCCTGTCTCATACCAGCGGTTCAGAGGCTCCTCGTAGAGGACGTCGTAGAATTCATCCACATCGAAGATGCCGGACGGTTCAATGAGCACCCGGTCATAGCCGCTCATTCCCATGGCGATGAGCTTGGTCTTAAACCGTCTTCGGTGACAGTCGGCGTCGCAGGCGCCCGCCACCATGGACAGGTCGCATTGATCTCCCTGCAGTTCCTGCAGAAGCATCATGTCCACATTGACGGCGCCGTAGTCATTTTCCAGGATTCCGATCGCAAGGCTCTGATCCATAAGATACTTTGCGTATTTTTTGATAAATGTGGTCTTACCGGCTCCCAGAAAACCGGTAATCAAATCTACTTTAATCATGTCTATATCCGTGCCGCGCCGCTCTCAATGGCCGCTTTTCTCGTGGCTTCAGCCACAGCGTCTTTTACCCGGGAATCAAAAGCTGCCGGAAGAATATAATCCGGGTTCAGCTCCTCGTCGCTGACAAGGCCGGCGATGGCGTAAGCGGCCGCAATCTTCATCTCATCGTTAATATCTGCTGCATGGACGTCCAGGGCGCCGCGGAAAATGCCCGGGAAGCAGAGCACGTTATTAACCTGATTCGGAAAATCGGAACGTCCGGTGGATACCACGGCTGCTCCCGCTTCTTTCGCCTCATCCGGATAGATTTCCGGCACCGGATTGGCGCAGGCAAAAATCACAGGATCCTTAGCCATAGAGCGAACCATATCCTTTGTCAGAGTTCCCGGAGCAGAAACGCCGATGAAAACGTCGGCTCCCTTAATGACGTCAGCAAGACTTCCTTTTTCATGAGACTGATTGGTTATCTTCGCCATCTCCTCTTTTACGGCATTCAGATTATCTCTTCCTTCATAGATAGCACCGTGACGATCTGTCATAATAACATTTTTAAGACCCATGGAAATAAGCAGCTTGATGATGGCGATACCGGCAGCCCCCGCGCCGGATGTAACGATTTTTACATCGGCCAGCTTCTTGCCAACGATTTTCAGTGCATTGATAAGACCTGCCATAGTGATAACGGCAGTACCGTGCTGATCATCATGGAAAATCGGGATGTCGCAGCACTCTTTCAGTTTCTTCTCGATCTCAAAGCAGCGAGGCGCGGAAATATCTTCCAGATTCACGCCGCCGAAACTGCCGGCCAGCAGACGGACAGTATTAACAATCTCGTCCACATCATGGCTTCTGATGCAGAGCGGAATGGCGTCCACATCGCCAAACTCCTTAAATAACACACATTTGCCTTCCATCACCGGCATTCCGGCCTCAGGTCCGATATCTCCAAGACCCAATACCGCAGAACCGTCTGTGACAACGGCGACAGTGTTCCAGCGTCTGGTCAGTTCAAAACTTTTATTTACATCTTTCTGAATCTCCAGGCAAGGAGCAGCAACACCCGGGGTGTAAGCGAGACTTAACGCCTCACTGGAATCCACCTTTGCACGGGACACCACTTCAATCTTACCTTTCAGATCATAATGCATTTTTAATGATTCTTTTGCATAATCCATGGATATCAATCCTCCTAAATCAAAATACTCGGCGGGCAGCTTTCTCTGCCCGCATCCCCATATACAATACAGCAAAACGGCGAGAAAATCCAGAAGTCTTTTTATCTTTTGGCCTATTAAAATTATTTCTTACAGCGTTTTATATAGCAGGAGGGTTCTTCTATACAGGTTTTTATGTTAATTGATCGATATTCATAATATTCCTATATAATTAATAGAAATTTCAAAAAAACTTTGAAATTCCGCCTCTTTTTTGTTATCATATTTTTGTGTGAATTATCAGGAGGGGATTATTTTGTCAGATTCCAATATCACCAAACGTGCACTTGCACAGTCTCTGAAAGAACTCATGGAGGTACAGCCCATCGAAAAGATCAGCGTGGGAAGTATCTGCAGTCAGTGCGGATTAAACCGCAAAAGTTTTTATTACCATTTCAAAGATAAATATGAATTAATCAACTGGATCTATTATACAGAATTTGTAGAGAAAGCGATTGAAAAGCAGTTTGACACTTCCTGGAATCTTTTTGAAGAAATGTGCAGCTATTTTTATGAAAATCGTGACTTCTATAATAAAACCTTTCGGGTAGAAGGGCAGAATTCTTTTTCAGAATATTTCTTTTCGCTGATTTTTTCCATTATGTCTGCACATCTGGCCGATATTTTTAAGGACGAACCATCTGTGGACCCCTATGCGGAATTCTACACAGATGCGCTGGTCTGCGCCATCAAAAAATGGCTTTCCAAAAAGGACGCCATGCTCCCTGATGAATTCTGCCGTTTTGTCAGGATTGCCGTCATGCGGGCTTCCCGTGAAGTCACTGAAAATCCGGAATTTACGCTATAGTACATACGGTACCATTATCTTCTTCCCGGGACGGCAGCCTTAAGGATCTCTTCCACACTGGAGTGAAAAATGTTTTGCATGTTTATCTTCTCGATACCATTTCGATTATGTACCCGTACGCTGCCATCTGCATTAAATCCGACATCACAGCTTTCTTCCGAAATAATTTCATTGATTTTCCAGGAATCCTGCAATAAATCCATGGCGATAACTGCATCTTTCTGTCCATTACGCACGGAAAGAATGTATTCATAGACCCGGTTGCAAGTTTCCGGACAGCACGACGGAAACGGCGCCAGCAAGACAAAATATGGATGCAGCGCCATCATTTCATGCAGCCACCGACCGCTGACGATGGACTCTTCATTTTCTTCTGAATAGTAAGAATAAATAGCGTACAGCAGATGCTCTTCTCTCAGCCTAGGACATAGATCTGCCGCTTTTTCGCTGTCTTTCACACATATCATCGTATTCCTGATCTTACGTATATCCGTCAGAAAATACTGCGGTAATTCCGTGTTTTCCAAAAACAGGACAAAAGCACAATCCTGATTCTCTTCAAGAAGCGGCAGCAGCATTCCAAGCTGCCCTTCTTCTGTTTTCAATAGATAAACAAAAATGCCAAGCGCTTTTCCCTGACTGATAATACTCCTGTATACAGAACAGTCCTCTTCCATTTTTTCTTTATCCAGTGCAAGAGAAAGAGACCATGGAACATGAAAATGTCTGTTCTTTTTTATCTCACGAATCTTTTTTGCTCCTCTTGTACAGCCATTATAACCAAGATTCATTCCAAAAGTAGAGATAATCTTTTTATCCACATGATCGCTCACGTCGGTAATCAAGTCATAGTAAGCACTGTTCTGATTCTGCAGAAATTCCTGCGCAGAAGAAAGAAAGAGCTTTTGAAAACGGCCTTTTGAAAAATTTACCCCCATGTCAATGAGATTCCTTGCAGTCCTGCGGGGAGACACAGTAATATCTTTCAATGTTTTATTAATTACAGATTCAATTAATATTCTGCTGATATCCTTCTGCATAGTAATCGCCTTTGCCCTCTCTTTTCTTCTCACAAAACCTTTTTTATAAGCCGCTGTATCCCCTCGACCAGTTTTGTCAAATACCGGAATACCGGTTCCGCAGAAATCATAAATAAAAGCAATAATAAAATAACCTTTTCTGATATTGGCTGTAATGCAAAGAGATGCGGGAAAATCAAAGCAGCTCCCGCAATTCCTATAATGCAGCCTGTCCATACACAAACACGAAATATATTGAACGGCACACAAACCTTAAACAATATCATAAATCCCACTACGGCAAGCAAAATAGTCGCCGCGGTGGAAATATTCTCTGTTCCCATGAAGAACACATTACCATAGAACGTCAGCGAGGCCACAAGCAAAGCGTCAGTAATACCTCCCGGAAGTGCTTTTACCATGACATTGGACAGAAATCTGCCTTCGATGCGTTTCTTATTAGGCTGCTGAGACAAAAAGAAACCTGGAATGCCTATTGTAAACATACTGATCAACGACATCTGTGACGGTTTCAACGGGTAAGTGAACACAAAGCAAATGGAAATCAAAGATAAAAGCAGTGAAAAGATATTTTTCACCAAAAATAAACTGGCTGACTGCTGAATATTATTCACCACCCGCCGGCCTTCTCCCACAACTTCCGGCATCCTGGAAAAATCAGACTCCAGCAATACCACCTGCGCCGCCTGCATGGCGGCTTCACTGCCTGATGCCATGGCAATGCTGCAATCCGCTTCTTTCAGAGCAAGTACATCATTGACGCCATCCCCTGTCATCGCAACGGTACGTCCCTGTTTTTTTAGCGCTTTCACAAACTGGCTCTTTTGTTCCGGAAGCACACGTCCAAACACGGTATACGTCTGCACTGCTTCTTCAATATCACTGTCTGTTTTCAGGGTGCGTGCATCGACATACTGCTGTGCATTAGGGATACCCGCCGCCCTGGCTGTCTCGGAAACAGTCAGAGGATTATCACCTGAAATCACTTTGACCTCTACACCCTGTTCCTTAAAATATGCAAATGTCTGCGGCGCCTCTTCTCTGATCTTGTTCATCAATAGAACCGCTGCCAAAGGTTCAATTCCTTCTTTCAGAGTCTTTCCTTCCGGAACTTCAGGGCTGACGCCGAATACAAGGACACGGTATCCTTCCTCGGTATAATGTGATATACTCTCCTGAAAGCTGTCAAATTTATCTAAAAGAACGAACTCCGGCGCGCCCAGAATATACGCTCCATCCTCAAAAATAATACCGCTGTATTTATTGGCAGAAGAAAAAGGAATAGTTTTTATGACTTTCCTCTTCTTCCCTCCTGGAAAAGCATTCTTCAATGCTTTCATTGTATCATTATCCGCGTCCATTGCATAGACAAAATCCGCCAGTTTATTTTTTACTGAGCGGATATTTTGTTTTTCCTGCATCAGAACCACATCATAAAGAGACATTTCATTTTCTGTGATCGTACCTGTTTTATCTACGCAAAGCACATCAACCCTGGCAAGAGTTTCCACACTTTTCATATCGTGCAGCAGCACCTTTTTTCTCGCCAGACGGACACAGCTAACCGTAAGCGCAACTGTGGCCAGCAAATACAGTCCTTCCGGAATCATGCCGATAACGGCGGCAACCATGGAAGTTACACTATCGCGGAAAGATTCTGCATTCAAATAATAGCTTTGCAAAAACAAAGCGGCGCCAATCGGAATGATGGCAATACCGGCAAATTTTACCAGTTTATCAAGGGAACGAATCATCTCTGACTGTTCTCCTTCCCGCATGGCTTTCGCCTTTAATGTCAGTTTGGAAATATAAGAATCTTCCCCTACCTTTTCCAGTCTGGCATAACATTTGCCGGCAGTAACAAAGCTCCCGGAAAGAAGATCATCACCCTCGCCTTTCGTAATCTCCTCAGACTCTCCCGTCAGAAGAGATTCATTGACCTGGACTTCACCGGCGCACACTTCCGCATCAGCGATAATCTGACTGCCGCTCTGAAATACGACAATGTCGTCCACAACAACTTCTTCTGCCGGAATCGACTGTTCACGCCCGCCGCGGATAACCTCCGCCCGCGGCGCGTGAAGCATCGTCATTTTTTCCAGTACGTTTTTAGCCCGAATCTCCTGCACAATTCCCACGATCGTATTGATAATAATGATGGGAAGAAACGTCAGATCTCTGAAGGAACCGACCAGGCAGAGGAGAATGGCCAGAACCGTAAAAATCAGATTGAAATAAGTAAAGACGTTCTTCTTTATGATATCTGCGGTGCTCAAAAGCGCTGCATCGACTTCCTTGTTGTCTCATCCGGCTTCCGTCCGCTCTCTCACCTGCTCTTCGGACAGCCCTGATCTGTAATCCGGGTTTACTCGCTCTATCTCTTTTCTCTCTGAAATGTTTTTTGCTGTTCCTTTTTTTATTCCTGCCAATCAATTCCACTCCTGTCGGTATTTTTGCGTCATCCGCCCTTTGTCACTTCCATCTTATGTACGATCAAATATTATCTGTGGCTCTCCCACAGTTCTTCCGCCTGCGGTTTCCAGTTATCTGCGTAAGGCTGACAGCGCTCACTCAGCTTATCTGCTTCTTCCGGCGACTCATAATCCGTGGATTTCGCTCCGGATTCTCTGACCATTTTTGGAAGGATCTCCGGATTCTCCAGCATCGGACACGGACGAAGCATATTTTCGTTAAAGGGCTGTCCATCATGGTATGCCATGAAAATCGGGCTCTTTAACGCTTCAAGCAGCGTACATTCCCGGATATTTGCATTCGAATAATGGATAAATACACATGGCTCCACATCACCTTTTGCATTAATGTGCAGATAACGTCTTCCTCCTGCGATACAGCCTCCCACGTACTCGGCGTCATTCTGGAAGTCCATGGAAAAAATCGCCTTGGAGTTTCTGTATGTACGGATTCTGTCATAAATCATCTTTCTTTGCTCCGGCGCAGGAAGAAGTTCCGGCGCAGCGCCATTTCCGACCGGCATATAATGAAAGAACCAGATGAACAATGCTCCCGCGTTTATGATCATGTCAAAAAATTCCTCACTGGTGATATCATAACAGTTTTTGCTGGTATAGCAAGCAGAAATACCAAATGGTAATTTATGGTCTTTTAACAGTTTCATAGCCTTCATGACTTTTTCATAAGCACCCTGTCCTCTTCTTCCGTCATTTGCCATCTCAAAACCTTCCAGACTGATAGCCGGAACAAAGTTTTTCACCCGGAGCATTTCCTGGCAAAATTCTTCATCAATCAGTGTTCCATTGGTAAAGCTCAAAAATTCACAGTCCGGATGAGTTTCACAAAGTTTGATGATATCTTTCTTTCTCACCAACGGCTCACCGCCGGTAAAAATATACATATAGGTGCCGAGCTCTTTACCCTGAGAGACAATGGAATCAAGTTCTTCAAAAGAAAGATTCAGGCGATTGCCATACTCGGCAGCCCAGCATCCGGTACAATGCATGTTGCAGGCAGAAGTCGGATCCAGGAGAATTGCCCACGGCACATTGCAATTTTCCTTTTCCGCCGTTTCTTCCTGTTTAGCGCTTCCAATAAGGCTGGCGTTGACGATAAAATTCTTAAAAAATGTGTTCCGGACGCCTTCATCCAAATTCCAAACTTTCATAATCAGTTCGTACCAATTGCTCTTTTCTTCAATGGCTTTTCTGAATGCGTTTCTCTGTCCTTCATACCAGCCATCAGGCGCAACTTTATCAACAAGTTCCATCAGTTTGGGTACATTTTCCTCCGGATTCTTTCCAAGATACTCCCATGTTTTTGTCAGTGATGCGGACATGGCCGCGATTTTTGCTTTCTCTACAAGTGTACTCATTCTATCTTTCTCCTTTTGTTCATAATTTTTATTCTTGCCAGAAAACAAAATTTTCTGACTATGCCTTTATGATAAATTCAACACGAAAAAAAGTCATTGGGCAAAACTTTTTTTCTGTCTCAAAATGGGACACCCCACCAAAAAGTGTTACTTTTTCGGACAAGGTCACGAAAAGTGTTACCTTTTGGGACAGAATGCAGAAATTGTCCAAATGACTTTTTTCTTATGCCAGTATTTCCGTCTGCTTCAATCCATCCGATACCCGGTGCAACGGCATTTACTTTCGGCTATAACTTCCATCCGGCTGCCGTCTCTCTGGCGTTTACGAATCTTCGATAAATTCCTTCCTGACTCATCAGATCATCATGGCGACCCTGCTGAACGATCCGTCCCTGGTCAACCACGATGATCTGATCGGCATTTCTGACAGTCTTCAGCCTGTGAGCGATCATGATAATGGTCTTTTCTCTGGTGAGGGCCTCAATGGCAGTCACCAGATCCTTTTCATTCTCGGGGTCAATGTTTGCGGTTGCCTCATCCAAAATGATGACCGGAGAATCTTTCATGATGGCTCTGGCGATGGACAGCCGCTGCTTTTCCCCACCGGAGAGAGACGCGCCGCCCTCACCGATGACAGTATTGTATCCATCGGGAAGCGCCATGATAAAATCATGACAGCAGGCTTTTTGGGCCGCCTCAATGACCTTTTCCATGGGAGCGTCCTCCTGACCGAAGCGGATATTGTTGGCAACAGTGTCCTGGAAAAGATATACATCCTGGAAGACGAAACTAAAGTTACGCATGAGACTGTCCATGCTGTACTCCCGCACATCGGAGCCGCCCAGGCGCACCTGTCCGCCGTCCACGTCCCAGAACCGGGCGATCAGATGACAAAGTGTCGTCTTGCCTCCTCCGCTGGGACCCACGATGGCTGTGGTGGTCCGCTCCGGGATATGCAGGGTAATTCCGTCGATGATTTTTCGTTTGTCATAGGAAAAGTCAATATCATCCACATCAATAGAATAATCTGCAGGAACCAGATCCTTTCCACTGATATCCATCTGTTCCAGGTCCAGGATTTCCTGCGCTTTATCCACACTGACGTCCACGGTGCGAAGGAGAGCCGAATAATTTCCGGCGGAATCCAGGCTGGAGTAAACGATAAACGAACAGATCA
>ERZ1643247.2915-NODE-2915-length-12774-cov-4.810756_pt1 | contig 12774 bp, 15 predicted proteins | sample MGYA00579264_ERZ1643247 | MGnify/ENA primary metagenome ERZ1643247 (study PRJEB29033, sample SAMEA4952262) | chicken gut metagenome | biome: Broiler Chicken; feature: Gastrointestinal Tract; material: Caecum | place: Ireland | collected 2018 | study: Broiler... | reverse complement strand
TGCGTGCACTGTTCATACAGAGGAATAAATGTCATCATTTTTCTTGTCTCTAGAGATTCTTTTTTTACACTAAAGCGAAACTGATTGTTGAGCAATAAGAAGAGCTAAGAATGAAGCAACAAAGCGAAGTGACGAAATCGGATTGACTGGTAGCGTCCCACTATGGCGAAGATCACATCGTGGAATGGTAAGTGCTCAACATAATACCTGTAGAACAAATGCTTACGCTGGACAACTACACTGACACACAGATTATCAATCTTAACAATCTTTTGGAGGAGGCTATCGTACCCGTAACTTGCCCAACACAAGGAGAAAGTTTCATACCTGGTGATGCAAAGATTCAAACCGTATGGCCTTGCGATTATGCCTATGATTTGGATCACAGTAGTTCTATCTACTTGAAGACTTGCAACAGGGGAATTTAAGCTGTTTGCTGACCAGTATTGTTTTATACAAGACCATGCGAAAAATAGTAGTACTAAGACTTTCTCAAACTAAACACATGACTTTATTTGTATAAACAGCCAAATAATAGAATTCTATTTTGTCTAATCAAACAAATATCCAATCAAGCAAAGCTCACCATGATACGATTCGTCGACTCCGACGTTACTTATGATCATCGCGGCCTCGTGACCACAGAAGTCAACGCCAAGGGCGACGGCAAGGTCTTCGTCTATGACGGCAATGGCAACCTGATTTCCAAGACTGATGAAGACGGTTATGTGACCGAATACGATTACAGCCCCGTCAACCTGGTCAGCGAGATTCGGTATGCTGATGGTAAGGTGGCCAACTACCTGTATGACGGCACTGGCGACCTGATCAAGATGGATGACTGGAACGGAACCACCTCCATCTCCATGGACCTGCTGGATCGTATTACCTCCGTCACCGATCATAAGAGCCGCACCGTGGAGTATGGCTGGGACGCCGTGGGTAACAAGACCAGCCAGGGCTACCCGGACGGCAGCCAGGTGGATTACTGGTACGATGCCGAGAACCAAATCGTCCAGGTGCAGGATTTTGACGGTGGCGTCACCCTGTTCGAGTATGATCCCGACGGCAATAAGATCTACAAAGAGTATCCCAACAATGAAACTGCATGGTACAGCTATGATGTCTGTGACCAGATCATCGAAATGGATGAGTATGACCTGGGCGGCAAGAAGCTGTACAAGACTACATACAGCTGGGACGCTGAAGGAAACCGGCTGAGTGAGATGCAGTATAACCATGGTCAGAGCGTCGATGCAGCAGCCGGGCCGGATGCCCTTGCTGAAGATCCGAACACCAGCGTGCCTGATACCCAGGAACAGGAAAGCGGATCTGTGCTGGATAGCATCCTGAACTTCTTTGGCCTGAGCGCCACTGATCCCGCTGCTCCCAGTGTTGACCTTTCTGATCCCAATCTGGAAACGACCAGCGCCGAATATCCTATCGTCAACGCTGTGGCGCTGCCGGATCCCACAGCCAACACAGCGGCAGGTATTTTCCTGAATGCTGCAACTGAAACGGCTTCGGAAACCAATGCCGCACTGATGCAGCTGGCAGAAGAAGAAACTGCCGCAGCCGAGACACCAGAACCGGAAGCTCCTGCAACGGAAGTGCCTGTTGATGATACGGAGGAAGCGTCCAACAAACCCGAAACCGGCAAAGGAGATGCCTCCGTTGAAGGTAACGGAGACGGAAACGGTCAGGTTCCTCCGGGACAGACCGAAGATGGTGATGGAAACATCGTCAACAATGGCGGTAATATGGCGCCTGGTCTGAATCGTGGCGATAAGATTGACAAACCCGAAAACCCGAATAAGCCTGACAAGCCCGAAAATCCCGGAACCGAGGATAAGGACGACAAGAAGGCAAACAAGGCTAACAGCGGCACTCACATCTACACCTACGATGAGCTGAACCGTATGGTGTCCAGCGACATCGCAAAGGTTGTTACCAATTATTCCTACGATACTTTGGGCAATTTGGTACTTGAAACTTCCAAGAACAAGAGTGTAGACTATGAGTATAATGAGTTGAACCAGCTCGTCCGCAAGACCACCTCCACCAACGAGGTCTTCACCTACACCTATGACGCCCGCGGTAACCGCACTACAGAAACCGGGAAAAAGGCTTCGCAGTCCTTCGTGTACGATGCTACCAACCGTCTGGTGGAGGGTACCAACTGGAAGGGAGACAAGTCGGCCTATACCTACAATGGCCTGGGTCTGCGGGTCAATAACCTGGTCACTACCCATGCGGGCAAGACCTATGACCGCGACTATGTGATCGACTACACCAGCCCGGAGAATGATGATCTGTACGTCTATGCAATGGGCAATGGTCAGTTGGAATACGAGCAGCGCCATGTGTACGCAGGCTCTGAACGACTGGAACAGATTACCGAGAAGGGCAACGGTGGCTGGGAGCGTACCCTCTACGTTCACGAAGACGTAATGGGCAATACACGGTACTACACCAAGGCCACTGGCCAGACCTTTGCTGAGTTGCAGTACGATGCCTGGGGCCAGCCGGTCAGCCCGAACAAGCTGGTGAACAACGACCACGGCAACTATGTCTTTGCCACCTTCACCGGCCACATCTATGACCCGGTCCTGGATATCTACTTTGCAGAAGCTCGTTTCTACGATTCGACCAACCGCACCTGGATGGCTATGGACCCGATCAAGGACGGCTTGAACTGGTATCAGTATACATACAGCAATCCCATCATCTATTTTGATCCAAATGGCAATATGCCCGTGGATCTTCTGAATCATATAAGTGATGCGTATAATCAGGGTAAACTCAATAGTAAACAAGTCACCGTATTGGTTGAAGCATTTAATCTTGGGAATCTTTACACTGGCCTCCATGAGATAGCACAAGTTCATACGGCGAATCAGCTTTACAATATGGGTTATGATACGGAGCTTGAGTATAGAGTTCGTACTGGTGAAGTTGATGTTGTGGCATCGGGAGTATACGCCTGGGAAATCAAACCGTCAGGAACATCAGGTAAAAAGCAGCTGCAAAAATACATCAATAACTCTGACCTAATGATCAGAGATGTTCCGCTGGGAAATATGGTCAATATTCCCATTATCGGAGATATAAAAATGGGAATTGAGTATACCTCTGAACTGGGAGTTGGCCATTACTACTTCTATTCAAACAATTCAAAGCAAAAAGAATATGAGTCGGAAAATGTCAAATCTAAAGTGGCTCTGTCTTATATTGTGCCAATAGCAATTGGAGGTGGTATCGTCATATTCGCTACGATAGCAGAAGATGTGATTACTGGTGGATTCGGCCTCGTTGATGACATCCCTACAATATCGGCCGTTTTAGGAACTCTTTCTTCGATGTTCGAGGTGTTTAAATCCTGCCCAGCTTAAGGTTATTGGAGGTGATAACAATATGTACAATAGACCTGTGGAACTGCTTATCGAAGATTTTGAAAAGATGATGGAATTGTACAAAAAGGTACTAACACGCTATGCCAAAAAAGAACACCGGCAATTGAGCGATTTTGGTTTGAAGATGAGTGAAGCCCCCTACTATTTTTCGCTCTGCATTATTGTCGACCCGGAGGGCGAGGGCCAGGAGTTCGAAGTATTCGAGTTGGCGAGCAAAGGCGTTGAGGACCATATTGATGCATTAGTTTCAGGCATTAATTGTAATATCCAGGATCACCCCGAATATTTGAGTACTTTTAAAGAAAAATTCAAGTGTGAATGTGACAAAATGGGCGTAAAAGCCATGTACACAGACTGATTATTTTTTCTGAATAACAGCACGCTGGTTTCCGACTAATACTAATAAAAAGAAAAATCCGCAGGCTATCGTTTGAGCCTGCGGATTTTTCTTTACATAGAATTGCAGTGTTTTAAGGCTTTTTAAGGGTGCCGTTTTTACATATTTTGAGAGTGAATATTACTTCATGCAAAAACAGAATAAAACCGGTCGCTCAATGACTCCATGCTGGCTTCATTGAGATGCCGGTTAATTTGTTCAGCTTTCTATCCGAATTGTCGTGATTCGAATGTGTCAAAATATTGGTTTTAGAAATTTAATGGTAACGGTAATAACGTTTCCAGTACCGACGCTGCCGGTACAGTTTCTGAATTACCTAAAACCGCATGGGTAGACTGGTCAGCATCCAGCTTCACAGGAGCGTAGATGTCCGCAACGGAGATAAGTATCAGGAACTCTGCACATCTATATCTCGCTCTCGAGCCCACAGAATTCAACATCAAGGGCGACGGCAAGGTCTTCGTCAATGGCGGCACCGGCAACCCGATCTAGATGGACGATTGTAGTGGAACCACCTCCATCTCCATGGACCTGCCGAACTGCATCACCTCCGTTTACAAATTATAAGGGCCGCACAGTAGAATGCGGCTGTGACTTCGAGAACAACCGCCTGATCAAGAGGCAGTACAACCCATGATGCCTGCGTGGAAACGCAACAGCTAGACCAGATGAAGCAACGACAGCGGAACAATAGCATGCGAAGTCGCTGCTGGACAGCATCACGAACTTTTTCGTAGGGAGGAGTTCCACCGATCCCGCCGAGCTCAACGTGAACCTGGCCGAGTCAGGTCTGGATGCAACTAGCGCTGAATCGCCCATCGTATATGCAGCGGTGCTGACTCCCCCGCCTATACTGTCTCGGTCATCTTCCTAGACGAAGTAGTAGAGATCACGATTTCTAACCAACGAAGCCTTGTCGCAATTGTCGGCTGAAACTGACGAACCTGATGTGAATGACTCTGAAGCGCCCGCGCTCACTGAAGAACTGACGACAGAAGAATTCAGCAAGTCGGAGACAGGCAAAAAAGCCACCTACGTTGAAAGTGATGGTAACGGAAACGGTCAGGCTGCACCGGGCCAGCATGCAGACGAGGACAGCACCATCATCAACAACAGCGAAAGAGGATTGTCTCAATGTAAAATTTTGCCGAAAATTGATAGAAAAAGCATTCTCAGGCGTTACTACTTAAAAGCAAAAGAAACATCCTCTATGACCGTAAAACCTAACTAAAAGAGAGATGAGTGCCGAGCCTTCTGCCGAAAGAGAAACCAGCTCAACAAAACAATCCTGACAGGTGACCGTTAAGGAAGGAGTATTAAATATGATGAGAAGATGTTCGCTATTTTTGAAGGGAATTCTCACCTTGATTACGCTAATTGCGGACGTGGCTGCGGTAGGAGCTCTTATTTGCAGTGTGTGTTGTGATCTCTTACCGTTGACGACGCTTCAAATAGGTGCCATTTTCGTAGCGTTGCTTCTCCTGCTGGCATATCTTCTGGCAAAAACACTATCCTATATTAGTCAGCTCAATTTACTATATCAACTTTCGGCCCGTGGACATTTACACAGCATGCGCATGGTGCTGCTCGTGGATAAAGAGCGAGAAAATGAAGCACAACATCTGAAGGCGGAGCAAGCTGACTTTAACTTTGAGATCACTCCCTGTAAGGCGGAGCGTTCCTCCGTTATTTATGATCACAACTTTAAGGTCCGCAAAAAATATTCTGGTGCAGTCAATGTGCCCACATGGATTTTTGGTGATATGGATATAAAACCCGAAGAGGCCCAATATACGATTCGGGGATCAACGTGGAAGGACTCCGAACCACAGAGCGAGGACATTAAATACAACGAAGTTCAGGAGCACAACGGTATCTATAAATTCGAGTGGAAATTTGACAGTGAAATCCCCAAAAGCAAAATTGATGCGGACCTCCGATATGTACGTAAGAATGCGTTCCCATGGAATCGCAACCACATTCTGATCATTTATCCAGACAGCTTTTTCAAGGATATCAAGGAAATGGCTTTTTCTGTAAAGGTCGACGCTGGTGATATAAGTCGAGTTCAATACGTTAGTGTCATCGAGATCAACGGTACACGCGCACCTCGAGATGCCATAACTCTCGATAAATCAAATCTGGAGGGAGGAGGCTATATCTTCAAAACTGGCGAGTATATCAAAGTGCATAAGGGGAGCATTTATATCATTACCGTCCATGTAAAACACTAAAAGGAGCGCGTACTTATGAAAAACCACATGATTGCGCAGCAAATCCGTGACAGAGAAATCAAAATGGTTTGCAAGGCTATACAGGACGCCTATTTTCTGCCGAAGCGCTCCTGGCGTAAGCCGTTGCACGAAATGGCATATGAAGGCCTGGTGAGTCAGAAATGGACAGGCATTGGACTTTTCACAAATCAGAAGGAGCTTGTTGCATATTTGGATTATAAGCGCGAAAGCGATGCCCGGATTGAAATCGGTATATGCCTGACCATAGAAAAATACCGAAACCAAGGGTATATGCAGACGTTGTTTCGGTTTCTCTTCGATACATACCCGAACTGTTCCTTCCGGATCTGTACCTATGAGAAAAATGCAGCCATGATCCAATGTATCAAGAACTCAGGCTTTCAAGAAGATCACCGGGTGGTCAATGACCGAGTTGATGGAACAAACACAATATATTATGTAAGAAAGGATGCTGTTACAAGTGGAACAGAACATTATTATGCGTTGCATGGAAACCAATGACCTAGACAAAGCGATCCAGCTTTGGAATGATACGCCCGGGGTAGTCGTGCGGGAAGAGGATGATTCAAAAGAAGGAATCGCCCGCTTTCTGGCCAGAAACCCCAACACAACTTTGGTTCTAGAAAAGGACGGTGAGATTATCGGGACCTTACTTTGCGGCAATGATGGCCGGCGTGGCTTTCTTTACCATTTTGTCGTACATCCCGATTATCGCCGGCGTGGTCTTGGTAAAATGATGCTGCAAAAGGTGTATACTGAACTGGAAAAAGAGGGCCTTGCCAAAGGAGGACTGGTTGCATTAAAAACCAATACAAGCGGACTCGCCTTCTGGCAACATTCCGGTTGGGTCTTGCGTGATGATTTGTACTATTTGGACTTTCCCCTTCCAGACAGTGGTACAGATGTAAACCAATGATGCACTTGTAATGGAGGTAAAAACAAGCATGATCTGGGCGAGTTATGAATTCAAATCGGTTGTAAAAGAGGTTCACAAAAAGCGATTACCAAAACCAGTAATCATCTTATTAATCCTTATGGTAGTTTGTTTGAGTGCGTTTTGGATTAGTTACTTTATTGCCAAGAATGGAAAAGGATGTGTAATTTCGTATGCTTTTCTTATTGCGGCAGTTGTTTGCTATACCGTGATATGGATTAAGTGGAAAAAGCAAAATTACGACTACGTTTCAACTATCCGACATGGTGCGGTAAAGAGCATTCGTAATGAGATGGATAAAAGAGAACTTCCTCTCTCATTGTTTGGTGATGTGATAGCAGCTGATATCACATCGGAGTTGAAGAGAATTGAAAGCGAAAAGGCACGTCTCCTCGAGTTCATCAAGAAAGCGTGGAATGCGTTGATATATATCCCATGCGGATGCTTTATCACCCTTTTATTTCCAGTAATTATTAATGCACAATCCTTGTCTTCCTTTGAAACGTTGTACGCTTTGACTGGACTCATTAGTCAAACATTCACAATTTTGCTACTGGTTGTATTATCTGCCGTTGCTCTGTACATCCCTACCGGAAATATTATAAAAGATGTAACTGGAGAACATGAACTAGAGCTATGCTTAGACATACTAAAAGAAATAAAGATAAGTTGCACCTATGAAAATGAGCCGCCAGAAAGGATCCGAAGCTAAAAAGTATTATCGCCTGAAGGGAAAGATTGGTTGTCACCACTTGGTGAGTACTTTTCCCCGCTCCGGTGGACAAAGCGACTGTAACAAATCAACCGGCAAAGTAATATCAAAGCCAAGGGGGGCATGAATTTCTTCATGCCCCCTTTTGTTATGATGTCGCTGTTATCCGCGACTGTCTCAATCACACCGCGCTTTTATATCTCCGAAAACAATTTTTTGTAAGCATTGAAACATTTGTTCGTCCCGATCGTTTCTATATTAATAAGGCAATTGCAGCAATTAAATTATCCACTTACAGAACAATAGCCACAACAAGGAGGATTGTACAATGTCATATAGGAATAAAACGTATGTTGCATTCGACGGCGACACTGACATGCAATATTATCGGACACTTTAAATATGGAGGGAAAATAACCATATCGATTTTGACTTTTACGATGCTCACGATTTAAATACCGCACGTGACTCTAGCCAAATTGAATCGATCAAGAATCAGTTGCGAGTTCGGTTTGACAATTCTAAGGTCTTCATGATTATTGTCGGGGACGCAACTAAAAACAACCGGAAGTTTATCCCTTGGGAAATTGATCAAGCAATTAAGCGAGACCTTCCTATTATTGTTACCTACGTGAATGGGTCACGCGAGATTGACTATACCAAATGTCCAGTACCGCTGAGAAACGAATTGGCCATACATATTCCGTTCAAAGCAAAAATAATTCAGTATGCTTTTGATAATTGGCCTATCCAACATATCCAATGTAGGAGGGAAAACCGTTCCGCACCGTATCACTACAAAGATTCGGTATACAGTGCTCTCGGCTTGTGAGGCAAATATGAAACTTGGCTTTTTTGATCAACAGGTGCGGCATATCTATTACGGAATTCTCAGCGCGTTAAGCGTAGTCGGGACCTTCGTTTTTGCCTATGTAGATATCAAGCCGGCGTATAAATTGTATGCTGCATTGGGCACCTTGGCTGCTTTTGCACTCATATATATTGCGATATGGCTTTACTATAAAAAGCAGGATAGTATTCGACTGAAAATCAATAACTCGGAAATCGAAGTTAAATTTGGCGACATTTTTTCAGAAGAAGCAGATTTGAAAGCAATCGCGTTCAATGAGTATTTTGATACCAAAGTTGACGATGTGATTATTTCGGCATCCTCGTTAAATGGGCAATACATCAAAAAATATTATGCTCAGAACGTACAAAAGCTTGATAAAATTATTGAAAAGGACCAACACATACATGAGAATGTTGCCGGAAAAAATGAGACACGGCCGGCTGGCAAAAAGGTAAAGTACAAGTTGGGAAGCATCGTGGTGGTTGGGAACTACCTGCTGGTTGCTTTTAGCCATTTTGATAAGGACAACAAGGCATACCTTGAAATAAATGATTACATCAGTTGCCTTCTGAATTTCTGGAATGAAGTAGACCGAGTCTATGCTCGAAAAACAGTGGTCTTACCTCTGCTTGGATCAGGCATTACCAGATTTAAGGGGTATGATGGTATTTCTGATCAGGAACTCCTGGAACTGATTATCTGGACATTTAAAGTAAGCCGCATAAGATTCACTTACCCAGCAAAAGCTAAAATAGTCATCTTCGATGGGAAGAAAGATAAAATCAACCTTCTTAGCCTTAAGAAGTTCGAACAATAACCTGAAACACATTGGTATTGGGAATCCACGCTTGCAGCACGCCAGTGATATCGATTCCTTAAAAAGGTAACAATTGGCAAATGGAGCTTACGGGCCAAGGTTCTTCATTATCAAGTTGCGCACTACTCCATTGCGAGACATAGTCAACCGCCGAGTTCATAACAATTGGTTATGGCCCGGCGGTTTGCCATTCGTACGGCTGATTTTGAAAAGCAAAAAATTTAAAAAAATAATCTATAAAGAGTCAAAGTATCTATACAGCTAATTTCTTGATAGAGCGAAAAACCGTACAATTTACTTATCAAACGCGCTATTAAGAGGTAAACAAACATGGAGAATAAGCTCGACTATGTGGCGATAGGAAAGAGAATTCGAACAGCAAGGAAAAGAAGAAAATGGAGCATTGATAAGCTGGCACTACTCTCTAATATCAGCAGACCACATATGGGCCATATTGAAACTGGAACCACAAAGTTGAGTCTGCCGGCGTTAGTCGCGATTGCTAATGCGTTGGAAGTAACCGCAGACGAGTTGTTGTGCGACACACTCCAATGTTCAAAAGCCGTATATGAAAATGAATTGAGCATGCAGTTGGCAAATGCCAATGCGCAGCAAACAAAGCTGGTTTCTGAATTAGCGAAAGTAGTGTTGCGTGATGAGTTTAAGCCCGGCAAAAAAGAGCAGACATTCTAAAGCGGGATTTTCAAGTGTCAGTCATCACAGAGAAAGAGAAGGAAATGGCGAGGCTTCTTATAAAACCAGATTCGAAAGAGTGTGAGAAGTGGGAACGGTTATTTGCCAAATATAATAAAAAATTGTATTATTGGGCATACAACCAACTCCACAATCAACATGATTCAGAAGATGTATTGCAAAACACCTTTATTAAGGTGTCGCAAAATCTGGATCATATTGACGAAGAAGATGAACGAAAGACTTTTAACTACCTGGTAACGATTCTCAACAATGAAATTAAGGACCACATCAAACATGAAAGCAAAAAGCCGTTTGACACTGATGAAATAGATGATATGATACCGGCGGTTTCAGGTAACGATCAAAGTGAAGTCGAACGGACTGTAATCACCAAAGCCGAATTACATGAAGTATACCGATATGCAATGAGTATGGATGAAAAATACGGACGTCCATTTCTAATGCGTTATTTTAATGGGGTCAGTATCCAGGAACTCTCAGAAATAATGGGAGAATCCCCCAGAAAGTTGTCTTTATGGATTAGTCGAGCAAAAAAGAAGATCATAGATTACATACAGCGGGAGGAGGATAAGAATGAATGACGCTTTCGAAAAAAAGCAGAATGACTTCCCGCACGATACCGAAGAAGAAAGGGTCCTCCTCAAGAGTGTCGCTGAAGCATGGATTAACGCAGAGCAAACTGAGATTGAGCTTTCTACCCTAGGAAAACCTGATCCTGAATACTCCGAAAACTTTTGGAATGCGATGAATGATGTCGCAAAGGAACTTAACAATCAAAAAGCCGCAGAAAAATCCGAGAGCGCATCTACAGATATAGAAACCTCGAGCACTAACGGAACCGTGTTGGATAACAGACGGGCGGATATTCATCAAGCGACCAATCATGTGTCACTTACAAAGGGCGTAAGCTTTAGACGCTTCTTAGTTGCAGCAGTGGTTGTGTGTATGCTTGCTGGCTTGCCACTGATAGCTGCAGCAAATGGTATTAAATTCTTTCAACTATTCCAGAGCAAAAACGAGTCAAGCATGGATATTGGATACCGCGCTGATGATGCGGCGGCAGTAAAAGGAATTTACTATTTAAGCAAACTTCCGGATGGATATCGGCTAGTCGATCAGGAAATTAATAGAAGTGTCGCACAAACTATGTATGGAGATCCAACGGACGATGGGAAGCCAACTATTATGTTGTATCAATACGATGCGGCTCCCAATATTATGTCTCTTGACCAAGAAGATGTGGATGAAACAACAGTCGAAATAGCTGGCGTAACGGGAAGATGTTTCTATAGTCAAGAAAAATGCGTTATCGTTTGGGAAATGAATGATAAATATTTTGAAATCGTATCCAAATTACAACGGGAAGAAACCATCGAAATAGCCAACAGTATACGGAAATAAATTATTAATCATCATATGAAATAAAGCTATAAAACAATCGTTCCTTAAGATAGGGGTGGCATTATAGAATGTTGCTGCCAATCCAAAACATATTGAAAGGAACATGACGATGAAACGGTGGATAAGCTTTTTGATCACGTTATTACTTGCAGTGAATTTTGCAACTGCTGGTATGGCACAGGTGGAAGATGAAGCCCAACCTAGATATACGGGGATAGCAAGCTACTATGCAGATTTAAGTTCTTCCGGAAAGACTCTTTATTTGACCGGAAGTGTTACTGCGTGGGACGGCTACACGTCTAAGCTTACGATTGAATTTCAGGAAAGAAATGGGTACAGTGGCTCATGGTATACGAAGAATACGTATACAGATACGGGGTCGAACAGAGATATATGTGCGATTAATGAAAGTATTACTGGAACAACTGGGCACTCGTATCGTGGGTATTGTAAATTCCAAGCATTTGATTCAAGTGGCAAGGTGGTAGATGAAAAATACGAATACACGGCTATCCTTTATCTCTAATCTACAACTAAAAATAAAATAACATACAGTAGCGGCAGGACGTCTGATGACAGGCGTCCTGCCGCTACTTTTGTTTTGCCAATAGCATCAAACCGCATCACATACTGGATTTACATAGAGAAAGTAGCCGGATGAAAAAAAATATTTTAAATATGTCAGGTTTTGGCATATTTAACCTTTATGATATCTCTAGAGCCAAAGAAAGGAGGTATCAAGGGTGGATGCAGAAGAACGCCGTAGTGAGATTCTGCACCACCTGAGTATGGAAGGTTCCGATACGATGACCAACATGGCACATGCCTTCAACGTGTCTGTGAGAACAATTTATCGCGATATAGATGCACTATCTCGGACTTACCCCATTCGATGCATACGGGGACGCTATGGCGGAGGAGTGGTGTACGAAAAAGAGAGTGTCCGTCTATCTGAGCGACATCGTATTCTTCTGGAGCGTCTTTCCAAAAGCCTCAACAAACAGGATTCCAGAACAATGCAGGAAATCATGTGGACTTTGGCTCAAGTTTGCGGCTGGTGAAACGGTCGGCAGTGCACCTTGACAATTGAATACTCAGCACGGAGGCACGTTCCCAGTGCAGGAAGCGTGATCAGAGAAGCGCCATGACATACAGTCTCACACTCTACGAGGTGGTGGGATTGAATCGAGCGATCCATTCTACTGAAAAAGCAGAGATACGCTGCTTCGCCATGATCTGCAAGGGAGATAATGATACGCCTGTTGCCCCGCACGT
>ERZ1643247.2911-NODE-2911-length-12786-cov-12.824837_pt1 | contig 12786 bp, 12 predicted proteins | sample MGYA00579264_ERZ1643247 | MGnify/ENA primary metagenome ERZ1643247 (study PRJEB29033, sample SAMEA4952262) | chicken gut metagenome | biome: Broiler Chicken; feature: Gastrointestinal Tract; material: Caecum | place: Ireland | collected 2018 | study: Broiler... | reverse complement strand
TAGGCGAGAAGAAAAAGAAGGAAGATTAGAAGTTTTAAGTATCGTAACTAATAAAAGGCTCAGCTTTCGCTGAGCCTTTTATTCATGTTCTTTTTCTTTTTCTTGATCTTGTTTTTGTTTAATTAAATCTTGATTCTTTCCAATTAATATTTCAACTAGTCCTTCAACTATATACATTGCCGGAATTTGTGAAGAAAGATCACAATATTTAAATAATCGTTGCTTATGTTCTTGATAATTAAGCACATATTTACTGATGTTTGCAATAGTACTAGTTGGATTACTGGTGATAGCTACTACTTGATTATCAGAACGTTTAGTACAGTAATTAAGTTGTTCGATTAATTCGGTAGTTTCACCTGAGACCGAAAAGCAAATAATGGTATTGTTACTGGTATTTTCTAGTTGTCTATTTAATGGATAAAAAGGATCGGTAATAGGAAATGCGTTGAATCCTAATAATGCTAGCATTCTTGCAGCATAGACGGCGGTGGAGGCAGAATTGCCAGTTCCCATGATAGGAATATTATCAGATTGATAAAGTTGATCAGCAACGACTCGCAATTTGTTTTCAATATCATTAGGAAAATTTTGTTGATCAATAAATGTTAATGCTTTTTGAGGTGCAACGGTTTGATTGATATTTTTTAAATAGGCTTTGAATTCAGGAAAGCTTGCAAAGCCTATTTTATGAACAAAACGCATTACTGAGGAATTAGCCACATGCGTCTTTTTGGCAATATCACGTACACGCATATACGCTACTTTTTCGGGATTATTAACAACAAAACGGTAAACGGAGAGTTCTACATCTGATAAGGATGAAAGATTATTAAAATCAAAAATAGCCATTCTTTTCCTCCCAACGAATAAATTTATAATTCAATTATAAAGAACACAGTGTTCGAATAAAAGAACAGAAACCTAAAAGTATAGATTTTTACCAGATAAGGCTAAAACTATTGTACTATTATAAGCGCTTACATAGAATAGAAAGCGAGATGAAAAAGGAGGAAAGATTGTGAATAATCTACAAAAATTTCTAGATAAGTTTTTAGCACCAATAGCTAAATGGATGGGAAACAATTTGTTCTTCTCATCTTTAGCAGATGCTTTCATGAAAGTAACTCCAATTACTTTGGGTGGTGCCTTCGTTCTGTTAATTGGTAATTTCCCAATTCCAGCTTGGACTAACTTTTTACAAAAAATAGGTTGGGCAACACAATTTAACGCTGCACAAAATGCAACTATGAATGTATTGTCACTCTTTGTTGTATTTAACTTTGCTTATGTTTACGCAGAAAAATGTAAATATAATCCATTGCCAGCAGGATTGCTTGCCGCATCAAGTTTTATGATTTTAGCTCCACAAGATTATATGGCTAGAGCATTTGGGACGCACGCTAAGTTGACTCAAGTGACAGCATTTGGTACCAATTACCTTGGTTCATCTGGTATGGTTGTTGCTATTCTTGTTGGTTGGGTTGTCGGGATGCTTTACGTATTCCTCAATAAAAAGAATATCGTAATTAAATTGCCTGACAGTGTTCCACCTAATGTTTCAGCTTCACTTCAGCCATCATTAATTGCCGGAATTATTTTGGTATTAATGACTTTAATTAGAGGAGCATTTAGTTATACTACATTTGGTAACATCTTTGATTGTGTTACTAAATTGGTTCAAACACCACTTCAGACATTTACTGCTTCTCCAATTAGTATTATTGCTATTTACACCTTGGCTAATATTTTATGGTTCTTTGGTATTCACCCTAACATGGTTTATGGTATTGTAATGCCAATTATCATTGCTAACGGTATTGTTAACCAGAATGCATTTAAGGCTGGTCAACCAATGCCATACGTCACCATGGCAATGCTTTCTGTCATTTTAAACAGTGCTTTTGGTGGTCAGGGTGCTACAATCGGTTTAATTATTTCTATGTTTAGAGCAAAATCTGATCGCTACAAACAAATGTTAAAATTGGCCGGAGTACCAGCATTGTTCAATATTAATGAACCATTGGTATTCGGGATGCCAATTATGTTAAACCCTGTTTTCTTCTTACCAATGCTGTTTGAACCTATCATTAATGGTTTGGTAAGTTGGGGATTGATTGATTTGTTCCATGCTACTGTTAACCCATTTATTCAATTACCATGGACTATGCCTGGTGTTGTTCAAGCATTCTTCTCAGGTGGTATTCCATTCTTTATCATCGCTATGGTTGTAGTAGTCTTAAGTACTTTGATTTGGTTCCCATTCTTCAAGATTGCCGATAATAAGGCTGTTGCCGAAGAACAAAAGAATGCTAAGAAAGCTTAATTACCGTAAACTTCAAATAAAATCATACAAAATCCAAGATTTAAATAAAGAAAGTTACTCGGTGTGAGTAACTTCTTTTTTATCTTAAAAGAAATTTTATAAGATCTAAAGAGATCTAAAAATAGACAGAAGATCTAAAGAGATCTAAAATAAATTTCAAGAACTAAAAAGATATAAAAGTAGGTGGATTAAAATAATGACTAACATGAATAATCCTTTTGATCCTAACTTTGGTAAGGTACCAAAAATATATTTAGGGCGACAGAAAATAGTAGAAGATATAGTCCAATCACTTGAAAGTGGAACAGGTCCTTATCAAACTTCAATGATTTATGGGATGCGTGGCGTAGGAAAAACTTCTTTGTTAGCTGATATAACCTCCACATTAGAACAGAAGAGTAATTGGCTCGTTATCTATTTAGCTATGACTAATGATTTGCTTGCCACCTTAATTCAGAGTATTTATCAGGAAGCTAATAATACAATTAAAAAAGCACTAGATAGGATTGATGGGGTGAAGTTCTCAGCATTTGGTTTTGAACTTGAAGTGCATGTTTCTAATCCTCAGTCTACTTATCAAGTTTTATTAGAAGAAATGTTAAAAGTATTAAAAAAGCATGATCAATCTCTATTGATTGCAATAGATGAAGTTAAAGAAACTCCTGAAATTGTTAATTTGGCTTCTATTTATCAGATAATGGTGCTAAAGGAGTACCCTATTAATATTATGATGACGGGGGTACCTAAAAATGTTTCTGAACTGCAAAATAATGATGTCTTAACTTTTCTTCTGAGAAGTGGGCGCGTGCCATTAGGTCCTCTTGATCTTTTTGACATTAAATATCGCTATCAAAAAGCCTTTGAGAGAGGAAACAAAGAAATCGATAATAATACTCTAATGAAAATAACCAAACTGACTAAGGGATATGCTTATGCATTTCAAGATCTGGGATATTATGTCTGGCAAAATTCTGATAATAAGGTTACGGAAGAAAGTGTGGAGAAATCTATCCCATTATTTAAAAATGATCTTTTTCGTAATGCTTATACTAAGATACTATCTGAATTGTCGCCAACAGATAGGAAATTCTTATTTATTATGGCTAATTGCCCTAAGAATATTGTGGAAATAAGTTATATTCGTGAACAAATGAAAAAGAGTTCCAATTATATTTCTCAATATCGCCAAAGATTGATGGACAGTCAAGTAATCGTAGATGCAGGATATGGTAAGGTCACATTTTCATTACCATTCATGAAAGATTTTTTGCTGGAAGCTGCAGAATTATATGGAATTGAAGAATAAAGCAAAAGAGGTTACTCCGCGTGAGTAACTTCTTTTTTATCTTAAAATTAAACTTTTTGCTTTCATCCACCAGACATGCAAGCAATATGCGGAAGTGAAAGACAGGATCCACGTTAAAATCCAGGTGCCAAACAAAGTCAAGATTGGATGATAGATTGCGTGATATTGCATGTTAAGTCCGCGCCAGACTAGTTGATTCCAAAAGCCATTGGATAAGTATGCTCGATAAGCATAAGTAGCTAAAAAGTGAAAGACGTTTAAACTAGCCCGTGAATTTTTTCTAACTTGGTGCAAACAAAATGCAGAGATTAGTGCAATAACTGCTAAACAGTACAAGGTCATTGATGGCTTGTAGTATGGTGCATTGTTAAAGTTGATGGGATGACCAAATTTTTGTAATTCGATGTTAGTCCAAATGAAGCAACCGATGAACGAAATTGAGATCAGCCACCATAACTTAGTGACTAGCTGGTTGTAATAACCTCGCAGTTGCCAAGCTAACATCCCGTACACACCATAGATAAAGAATGAAATGAACACGCGATCAAGCAGATACCAATCATGTTCATGCACGCCGTGGAAAACGTAGTAGTCATATAACCACAGCCAGGCGAAGTATAGCACAAAAGTAATGATTGCAACCCAAATTCCGCGTGTTAAGTTATGACCGACAAAGCGGCTTAGTGCCCAAAAAAGTGGCATTAAGATAATGAATTGCAACATCATCGTGTTGTACCAAAGGTGTGGTGCCGCATTACCATTAATAAATTGCCAGCAAAATGAACCGATGCTATTAAAATGATTGACTTGTTGCACCCATGGCATCCCAAAAAGGTAAATCAATGTCCACCAAATAGTTGGTACAAACAGATTAGACCAGTTAGCTCGCATATGTTTGGCATATGAGAAACTGCCTTTTTCATCATTAGTCCGAATGGTAGTGTACAAAATACCAAAGATAAAGGCCGGTGCCGTATATTTCACTAAATTATAAAAAACACCAAAAATATCTTGCACATGAGTGGGCTGTCCGGCACCCATGATCATCGACATAATTGGCTGCGATATCACAGCCGTACAGGCGAAAACTTTCAAATAATCACCAATATCAGCTGCACTAGAGCTGTTAAACTGATATTTTTTCATAAAAATCTCTCTTTTCTTTTGAATTGTGAGATCCAAAAGAAGTTCAAGTTTAATTTAACGGTATTTTTTAAAAAAAGCAACGGCTTAAATTCATAATTATTTTGTTGCAGCATATCTTTCTTGCAAGAAAACATTGGCAATTTCATTGCTAAACAGCCGCTGGGTATCAGTTAAATTATGATGAGGCGAATTTAAATAAATCGTGCGTTGAGGAGCTTCTGGATAAATATGAGCCTTAGTGATATTTTGAGTTTCAAAGTCCTGCCAACTAATAGCTGGGATAAAACCGATCCCAATTCCGCTTGCAATTAACTGCCGCACCGTCGCTGGTTCATCAGATTGATATTGATAATTTAGTTTGATTTTGTGAGCCATTAAAAATTGATCGATAGTTTGTTGCAGCTCGGTTTCTTTATCAAGACCGACAAAGATATATTTTTCTAAATCTTTTAGTTCAATGAAATCCTTGTTAGGAAGAATGCCTTTTTTGGCACCGATCAGCAATTCTTCAGTGGTGATGGGGATGCTATTAAAGTTGGGGATCTTGGCAGTAGAAATAATAAAGTCAAATTGTTCTAGATCTTTGGCAAAACTATTTTTCTGATGAATATTCAAGCTGATATTGGGTAAAACTTCCTGCATGCACAAAATTATTTTAGAAATTAAAGGCGAAGCAACAGTAAATAAGACATTCAAAGGGCTTTGATCGATATTTTTAGAACCTTGCACTGCTTTAATCCCGCGATCAAGCAAATTTAAACTGTCGGAAACATAAGAATAAAACAATTTTCCTTGTTGATTTAGCTTGATCGTTCTGCCTTCACGATCAAATAATTTCACACCGATTTCGTCCTCTAATTGTTTAATAGTTTTGCTGACGGCAGATTGACTGACATAGGCTTCCTTTGCAGCTTCGGTGATTGATCCAAGGGAAGCTACCGAAATAAAGTATTTTAATGTAGTTAGATTCATTTTACTCGCTCAATTCATAACTATTTGGTTAAGTATTATTCTATTTATATATTATAAATTGTCATTCAAACGTTTTAAACTAAAAAATGTGAGATCCAAAGAGGTGATTATTTTGCGAAACTTATGGTTATTTCCGGGTCAAGGTGGTCAAAATCCGGGCATGCTTGACAAAGTCGATCCTCAACTGAAAGAGCAGGTAGAAAAATGGACCAATGTCAAGCTACTGGATACTGCTGAGGGCTATCAAGATTCAGTTCAAATTCAGCTAAGTATTTTGCTTTTGCAGATTGATCAAGTCGATCAATTGAAAAAGTTAGGCTGGCAGCCGACTTTAGTTGCAGGACATTCTTTAGGCATATTTGCGGCAGCTTATGCAGCTGGTGTCATAAATAAAGAAGATGTTTTCAAGTTAGTAGCTCTTAGAGCTAAGTTGATGCAGGAATGTTATCTAGAAGGCTACGGCATGGGTGTTGTAGTTGGCTTGAGCCGTCCAGAAGTAAAAAAGTTAGTTGCTGAAGTTCATTCAGATACCAATCCAGTTTATATTTCTAATCAAAACTCAGAAATGCAGAATACTATTTCTGGGAAACTCAGTGCGATTAAGCAAGTTCTAGCATTGGCTAAAGAAAATGGTGCATCAAAAGCAAAATTGCTGCATGTGCCTAACCCATCGCATTCGCCGCTAATGCAGAAGACAGCCGATCAGCTGAATACTTTTATTGCTCAGCTTAATTTGCATCAACCTAGTTGCATATATTTAGCTAATTACAATGGTCACGCAGTAAGGAGCTTAAAAGATATCAAATATGATTTAGGAAACAACGTAATTTACCCAGTACTTTGGGAAACGATGATGCAGGTTGCTCTTGAATATCAACCTGATGTTAGCTCCGAATTTTCACCTGGAACAGCTTTTACCAAACTACTAAAAGCAAAGACGGATCAATTACATATGGTTACGTTATCGGCAATGTCGATTGATGATGCGGACTATTTATTTAACAAATGGGAGAAAAAAGAATGACAGAAGAAAAGAATTGGCATACTCATCGAGATGCGAAAAATGCACGTTTAGCAAGCGCCAGTTCATTATTTAATGGTAAATTTGCTAAAACCGAAGATGTCGTTGAAGTGTTGAATACTTTAATTAAGCCAGGCGACAAGGTGGTGCTTGAAGGGGATAATCAAAAGCAAGCATCATTTTTATCAGAAGCTTTAACTAAAGTGGATCCTGAACGTGTTCATGATTTACACATGATTATGTCTAGTATTTCACGTCCAGAACACCTTGATATTTTTGACTTAGGTATTGCCTCAAAGATGGACTTTTCATTTGCCGGCCCACAAAGTACACGTGTATCGCAAATGATTGCTGACGGCACAATGACGGTTGGTGATATTCATACTTATCTTGAATTATTTGGTCGTTTATTTATTGATTTGATTCCGAACGTTGTCTTGGTTGCCGCGGATAAAGTTGACCGTGAAGGTAACCTTTACACTGGTTTTAACACTGAAGAAACCCCAACAATTGTGGAAGCCGCAGCCTTTCATAATGGAATCGTGATCGTGCAAGCAAACGAAGTTGTTGATAAATTACCACGTGTTGATATTCCTAGCGACTGGGTCGATGTCATTGTTCCAGCTGATAAGCCATATCAATTGGAGCCTTTGTTTACTCGTGATCCACAAGCAATCACCGAATTACAAATTTTGATGGGGATGATGGCAATTAAAGGAATCTATGCTAAGCATCATGTTCAAACCTTAAATCACGGTGTTGGCTTTAACACTTCTGCAATCGAACTTCTATTGCCAACATATGGTGAACAATTAGGACTCAAGGGCAAGATCTGTCGCAATTGGGAATTGAATCCAACTCCAACTTTAATTCCAGCAATTGAAAGTGGTTGGGTTCAATCAATCCACTCATTTGGTGGCGAAGTCGGGATGGAAAAATACATTGCCGCTCGTCCAGACATTTTCTTTGTTGGTAAAGATGGTACCATGCGTTCTAATCGTGCTTTAGGTCAGGTTGCTGGTCAATATGCACTTGATATGTTCGTTGGTTCTACTTTGCAAATTGACCAATGGGGTAACTCTTCAACTGTTACTAATGGTCGTTTGTCAGGCTTTGGTGGTGCACCTAACATGGGTTCTAACCCAACTGGTCGTCGTCACTCAACTCCAGCTTGGCAAAGCTTAAAGCCAGATGATGATCCATTGGCTAAGGGTCAAAAATTGGTTGTTCAAATGGTTGAAACCTTTGGTGCAAATAAGAAGCCAGTCTTTGTTGATCACTTGGATGCTGAAGAAGTTAGAAAAGAAGCTAAGTTGGCTAACGTGCCAATCATGATTTATTCAGAAGATACCACGCATATCGTCACTGAAGAAGGTATCGCATATCTTTACAAGACCGACAGCATGGAAGAAAGAAAAGCCGCAATTGAAGCAATTGCTGGTGTAACACCTGTTGGTTTACGTTCAAATCCAGAAGAAGTAAAGAAGCTGCGTGAAAAGGGCATTGTCGCATTGCCAGAAGACTTAGGCGTACGCCGTGAAGATGCTAAGCGTTCACTTCTTGCAGCTCAAACTATGGATGATATTGTTGAATGGTCCCATGGCCTTTACAATCCACCTGCAAAATTTAGATCTTGGTCATAATTGAGGAGGAAAGAATAATGGAAAAATTACACTTTGAATATCAAAATTCTACACCCGTAAAGAAATTTGCCCACGTTGGTGTGGTAGCCTCCGGTGACTTAGAAATCTTGGTTTACCCAGCAGATGGGGAAAAGACAACATTAGATATCACTACTGGGAGCGATGGCTTTGAAAAAGTTTGGCAAAATGTGCTCGATCGTTTCTTTGCTCGTTATCCATTAAACGGTAAGTTTATTGTTCACGATTTTGGTGCAACCCCTGGTGTTGTTAACTTGCGTTTGACTCAAGCAATGGAGGCTTTGAAAGATGAAAAATAGTTTTGTTGAATTAAATGGTCGTCAGCGTGCATTTGCATTAGTTGATGAAAACTCTGGTCGCGAATTAGTTGGTCCAGAATATGATATGATTTCGCCTCACCTTGAGCCACAGAAGATTGTGCCCGAAAGTGATGATGGGGTTATCTTAGTTAAAGGTACCTTGAATGGCAAAAATGTTGTCGTGATTTCCATTGAAGGTAAATTCCAAGGTGGTGGTATTGGTGAAGTTTCCGGTGCCAAGATCGTTGCTGCTTTAGAAGAAGCCTTAGATGACAATAAGAATGGTAAGACTATCTATCCAATCATTATTTTGGATACTGGTGGTGTACGTCTTCAAGAAGCAAATTATGGCCTTTTGTCAATTTCTGAAATTCAAAATTCAGTTATCGCGTTGAAGAAATATGTTCCTGTAATTGGTTTGGTGCCGGGTAGAGTTGGTAGTTTTGGTGGTATGTCAATCACTAGTGCTGTTTTGTCATACCTAATTACTACCAAGAAGGCTAGAGTTGCCTTGAACGGACCGGAAGTTATCGAACAAGAAGCAGGCGTACGTGAATTTGACTCTAGCGATAAGGACTTAATTTGGAATACTTTGGGTACTCGTCAAAGAGTTAAGACTGGCATTGCTGATGAATTAGTTGAAGATGATGTTGAAACTATTAAGAATGCGATTTCTGAAGCAATCGATCAAAAGAAGGATGCTCACAGAACTGATAAGGCTGATTTCTATTTAACTTTGCTTGATAAGATCGATTTTTCAAAGCCATTAACTACTGAAGAATATCGCAAGATTTTCAACGAAACAAAAGCTGAAAAGCATGAAATTCCAAGTGCTGTATCTAGCAATACACCAGGTGATAAGAGCCGCGGTCGTTTATGGTTTGAAAAATTAACTGGCATTAAAAATGCTAAGTCAGAATATCCAACAGTTTTAGCAGCTGAAGTTGATGGCAAAGAATATATTGCTATCGTGCCAGACAAGAATAATCGCTTCCCACGCGTACGTAATGGTGAAGTGGGCTTGCAAGAAGGATTTGTCATCTCTAAGATCGTTAATAAGATTGTTGAAGAAGACAAGGATAAAGAGGTTAAGCGTCCAATCATTTTGATTGTAGATGTACCAAGTCAGGCTTATGGTTACAAAGAAGAATTAATTGGAATTCACATTGGATTAGCTTCTAGTGCTGCTGCTTATGCTAAGGCTCGTCAAGCTGGCCACCCAGTAATTGACTTTATTCCTGGGGATGCTGTTTCAGGTGGTTTCTTAGCTCATGGTTTGCAATCTAACCGCATGATCGCCTTAGCTGATAAGTCAATCACTATTCAAGCGATGTCTAAGGCATCTGCTGCTAGAATTACCCAAAGAACTATTGCCGAACTTGAAGAAGCTACTAAACATGTTCCTGCAATGGCTTACGATATCTTCAATTATGAAAAATTGGGTGCTTTATACAAGCTAGTGCATGATGTTTCATCTTGGGATGCCAACGATGATGCAGTTAAGGAAGTTCATGAATTAATCGATGAAGCTATTGCAAGTACAAAGGATCAACCAACTGACTTGCGCTTCCGTTATGAGACTCCAATTGCAATTGAAAGTGGACGCAAAGCTACAATTAAGATGCGCGAAATGGTTGATGATCAATGGGAAAAATAACTAATATTTGGCCGCATGATTTATTAACGTTTACCAATGATGACGACTTAATATTAGAAGAGAATCCTTTACCTGAATGGGCAAAGGATTCTTTGTCTAAGGCTAAAATCGTAGTGGTCAGACGTGGTCAATTCAAAAATGGTTTAATTCCGGTAGGCTTGCGCGGTTACGAGCGTAATCAACGCTTGGCTGGCTATTTAAAAAAGTCTAGTATAGTTAAGCAGTATCATCCAGATTATTTTATTAAGCATGAGTCTTGGTGTGATTTGCCAATTGAAAGGCAAAAATTAATTGCTTTTCAAGCACTGGTTAAGATTGCACCACTTTTAACTGATTATCAGTGGGGAATTAGTGGTTCACTTGCTTATGAAATGGCAACTGGTGTAAAGATGGTCAAAGAAAGTCCAGAGCATACTAGTGATTTAGACTTGATTATGCCCGATTTACCTAAAATGAACGTAGCTGAAGCAAGAAAATTTTTAGCTAGATTAAATCAATTTTGCACGCATGCGGATGTACAAGTAGTTTATGGTGAGAATGGCTTTTCTTTGGAAGAATATGCATTGGGACGTGATCAGCAGATTTTAATTAAAACCGCCACTGGTCCAATTTTAAGTGAAAATCCATGGCAGGCAATTAAAGAGAGATGAAATGGATTTTGTAACTAATGATGGAATTAAAATTAATTACCAGATAAAAGGTAATGGCAAACCAATTATTTTTGTTGCTGGCTTTGGCGGTTATCAAGAAGTATGGACTATGCAGGTTGACTATTTTACTAAAATGGGATATCAGGTGATCACATACGATCATCGCAATTTTGGTCGGAGTCAAAGAACAAAAAATGATCATACTTTACAACGTCTAACTGATGATTTGATTGAATTGGTACAATGTTTAGGCATAAAACAAGCTGTGTTTGTCGGTCATTCAATGGGTGGCAGTTTACTTTTTAATTTGATTAAAACCGCACCAGATTTAGTTAAACTGGCGGTTATCGTAGACCAAACGCCTTTTATGTTGAATACTTCGGATTGGTCATATGGTTTTATGAACTATACGTTAAGTAACTATGTAAGAGAAGCTAAAATGGTTCCTGCTGTGCATGAGACTTTGCGCGGTATAGATAATCGAGTAGCGATGAAACTGAATAATGCTAGAATAGATCACCCTTTTAGTAGATCTGATAATTTTGATTTGTTGTGTGAGCATATTGCCCATGATTGGCGTGGGGTGGTCAAAGATAGCCAAGTACCTATCGATGTAATTGCGGCCGTTCAAGGTCCATATTATAATTTTCTTTTTGCAAAATGGATGACTACACAAAATGATCGCGTAAATATGGCTTTGGTTGATAATTGTGGACATGATATCATGGCAGAGGTACCAGATCGTTTTAATCAGATTTTGCGGCACTTTTTGTTAAAAAATCGATACTTGAGTAATTAGAAAGAGACAAATGGCAATAGAAGAGATCGCTCAAAATGCATTAAAAGCATTACTTTATGAAGTAGTTACTAATCCTAAGCCTGGCTTGGTTGATCCAGCTGATGTGGGTTCTCATCCCGATATGAACGTCTATATGTTCATTGATAGTAGCTTAAGTTTGGAAAAATATTTTGTTCAAGCCGCTGAGATTGGTTTTAACTTTACTGGACAAGATTTAAGACAGATGTTTGAACTGCTGCGACAAGCTGGGATTAAGGCAGAGAAGGCAATGCTTGCCGCTACGAATAATGTGAATACGCATAAAGGGGCGGTTTTTTCATTAGGTTTATTCGTCTGTGCATGTGCATATTGTCAAAAACATGGCGGTAATGAGTTTGAAGTAATTCAGATGATGACTAAGGGCTTAGTTAAGCATGATTTGGGAGAGAAGAGCGAGACTGCTGGCGAAAGACAATTTTTGCAATATGGCAAAGGCGGCGTTAGAGCAGAAGCAGAGGCAGGCTACCCTTTGGTGAGAAGTGTCGCATTGCCATTTCTAGCACAGACAAGTGGCGACTTGAATACGCGCTTGCTTGATACCTTGATGGAGATTGTTAGTGAGATTGAAGATTCTAATTTGATTAAAAGGGCTGGTAATGTTGAAGTAATTGATTGGTCGCACAAGCAGGCGCAAAAATATTTGGTATTGGGTGGTTATGGCACTCAAGCTGGCAAGCAATTCATGTTAGAGTTAAATCGTATTTTTAAAGAAAAGAATTATAGCCTTGGCGGTAGTGCTGATTTGCTGATTATTACTATCTTTATGGGGTTGCAGCGTGGAATGATATAAAAATCTTAAGTCATATTGTTTGGGTATTTTCAAAAAGGACATCATACTGAAAGTGAGAAAAATGATTTTTCACGAAAGGATGGGAAATGCAATGGACGATTATGTAATTGATTTTGATTC
>ERZ1643247.2909-NODE-2909-length-12786-cov-57.553217_pt1 | contig 12786 bp, 10 predicted proteins | sample MGYA00579264_ERZ1643247 | MGnify/ENA primary metagenome ERZ1643247 (study PRJEB29033, sample SAMEA4952262) | chicken gut metagenome | biome: Broiler Chicken; feature: Gastrointestinal Tract; material: Caecum | place: Ireland | collected 2018 | study: Broiler... | reverse complement strand
CGGCAAAACCAATAAGGAGAAAGGATCGCACGGCGGAAAAGCGGCAGCCGATCCCCAAGCGGTTTAGCGGGGACGGCTCCGCGCCGCCGCGCCTTTCGGTTTGGTTTTCCGTTTTGATTCTTTTCGTGGCGTGTGCTTGTTGCGGCGGCGCGTCAGCGCCGTCGCTCTCGTATCAAAGACAAGCACACGCCACGGTTGCAAAAGCAATATAAGCAACTAAAAGTTAGATAGAAAATGCATGAAAACGGGGCGTATATTATATTCGAACTCGCTGATAAATTGTTGAAATTTAAGTGCACATATGCTATAATTGTTTTAAACAATAATTTGGACGGAGTGTGACCCATATGGCAGTCAACTATAACAAGTTATGGAAATTGCTCATCGACAAGGGAATGACTAAGACGCAAATGCGCCTTCAGGCGGATATTTCCACGACGACACTCGCCAAACTCGGTAAAAATGAGACGGTTTCGACGGATGTTCTCTTAAAGATTTGCAAGCTGCTCGACTGTAATGTCGGAGACATTATGGACGTTATCAACGAGGAGGCAAGCAATGGCGACAAGTAAGAAACTTGAAATCATTTACCACAACGGACAGCCCGACGGCATCCGATCGATCAGACGTTATCTATCGACGATGACGACCTATGTCATACCGCGCCCCCTGCTTGCCGAGGCAAAGAAGATCACAGGCATCAGCCGTCCCGGTATTTACTACCTCATCAACGAAAACGACGAAAACGAGATCGCGCAGCTCTACATAGGGCAAACGCGCAACGGAGTCGTCCGTCTGGACGATCATAATCGTTCCAAAGATTTTTGGAATAAGGCAATCATGTTCCTCGCCGATAGCAAGACGTTCTCCCTCGATATGATCAGCGGGCTGGAAGAATACGCCATTATCAAAGCGCACGAATCCAATCGCTATAAGGTGGAGAATTCCGTCAAACCCAAGTATGAAATCGATGAGTACGACCTCCCTTCCATTGAAGAGGTGTATGAGGAAATACAGTTCATCATGGCGACACAGGGTTATAAGCTGGACAATGCACGGGCAAGTTTGAACGAATCAGCTGTTTTCCATACGACGCGCAACAGTATAAAAGCATACGGCGTATATGGCGGCGATAAGTTTCAGGTGCTGGAAGGTTCGGAAGTCAATCTTGCAAAACCGGCGAATCTTGAAAAATATAACAAACAGCGCAAAGAGTTGCTTGGAAAGGGAGATATCATCCGGCAAGCGGATAAGTATATTTTGAAGGTTACGCTTGAATTCAACACACCGAGCGGCGCCGGAGAATTTATCCTCGGTGGCTCGATCAACGGCTGGGCGGAGTGGAAAAATCAAGACGGCAAAACGCTCGACGAAATTTATAGGAAAAATTGAGGGGGAAAATAAAATGACAAAAGAACAAATTTTGCAAAAATTAGAAGGTAAATATGAAATTGTACGCGAAGAAGCAAAACCAACAGGAGTACAACTTCGATTAAATAACGGCACAATTGTTAACTGTTATAATAACGGTAATCACAATTTACAAGGAAAAAATACTCATGAAATCCAAGATTTATTAACAGGAAATATTCCTAACATAATAAAGAAAAAAATTTTTGTTGTTTATGGACATGATGATATAGCAAAAACGCAACTAGAAGCTATGCTTCGTCGTTGGGATTTGGAACCTATTATTTTAGATCAGCAGGTCTCAGCAGGTCAAACAATAATAGAAAAACTTGAAGAATATTCAAAAGAAGTGCAATATGCTATTGTTCTCGCAACCCCTGATGACGAGGGAAAATCCAATTCTGAAATCACGCATAAAAAGCGTGTTAGACAAAATGTAGTATTAGAGCTGGGTATGTTCTTAGCAAAATTGGGACGTGACAAAGTTGCTATCTTATTGAAAGAAGACAGGGACTTTGAAAAACCTTCCGATATACAGGGGTTGATTTATATCCCTTTTACTAGTAAAGTTGATGAAGTTACCATTAGCTTAGTAAAAGAACTTTCAACGCAAGGCTATATTATCGACACTAAAAAGCTATAAATGTGAAGGAGCCCATGATGACGACCTATGATGAAATAAGGCAACAAACACGTAAGCTTTTACGGCAAAATATTCCTTCGGTTGATGAATATAAAAAAGCTCTGCCTTTATGTAAGGAATTATGGGCACATTTTTCCGATACTCAAGAATTTTGGGACGCTCATCAGTACGCAAATTGCTTAAAAAAGTTAGGAGAACTTGATGAGGCAGAGAATGTATGCGAGTATATATATCAAACATATCGCGATCAAAAGCTACCCTCATGTCAAGAACGCCCTTTTTCCTACATATTAAATCTATACACATGGATTATAAACGATAAATATGTCAAGTCCATAAGAAAACCTGATTATCAATATGAAGATATAGTCCTGGATAAATTATTTTTACTTCATGAAATTATTGAATTTGTGGGACAAGATAGTCGACTCCCTTCATTTAACTATTGTGCATTATCAGTAATAAGAGTCTTAATCAAAACAAGCAAAAGTTATAAGGATAAAATGATTTCTATTATCAATCTAATAGATCCTAAGGACTTATCCTCTATCCCTACTCAATATACGGATCATGCAGGCAAAGAACGCGAAATGGCTTCAGATAAAGAAACCTATTTTCAGTTAAAATCGGATTTATTATTTCGTGAAAAGCAATATGAAGATTGTATTTTATGTTGCACAACAGCAATCGATGAAATAGAAAATTTGCATTATGACAATAATATTTGGCTGGAACGCAGAGTTGCTTTAGCATTAGAGAATCTAGGGCGTATTGATGATGCTATTATAACATTAAAAAAACTAATTTTGATTAGTGATAAATGGTTTTTATTATATGAACTTGGAAAATGCTATTTAAGAAAAAAGGAAACAAAACAGGCGCTAATTTATATGTTGCGCGCTGCATGCACAAAAGATCCTGAAAAAATGAAGGTAAAGCTGATTGAATCTATTGGCGATATTTTTACTGATATACAAGAAATAGATTTAGCACAAGAAAATTATAATTTTGCCAGGCAAATACGAGAAGAAAACGATTGGTCAGTAAGCCAAACTTTAAACAACAAAATCAGCACAATGATGCCAATTCGGTTTTTAGATATTAGAAAACATTGGATAACTTTCTTACATGATGAGGTCGGTGCAAAACATGGTCGCATAGTAAAAATACTCTCAGGACACCGCGGCGGTTTTATACAAGCCGATAGACCGTATTATTTTCAATATAAAAACTTCTTTGGAAAATCTGATTTGTCTAAAGTTGGAGACAATGTGGGTTTTATTATAGTTGGGTCTTTTGACAAGAAAAAACAACAGAATACGGAAGAGGCCGTTGCCATTATACCTATAAGAAAATAATTATACCCCCTAACTTCCGATAATACGGAATTATGAGAACATAGGAGAGCGTTATGGGCATTATAGATAAAAAACAAATGACAGAAGAGGACATCAAGCTGAATTTCATCACGCCGGCAATTTTATCAAAGGGCTGGCAGGATAAAATCACTATGGAAACTCAGCTCAAATTTACAGATGGCAAGGTAAATCTTCGTGGGAATAAAGTCAGCCGTGAAACTCCTAAAAAGGCGGATTATGTACTTTACTTTGCAAAAAATAATCCGCTTGCGGTGGTCGAAGCCAAAGACAATAATCACAGTGTGTCTTTTGGTATGCAACAGGCAAAGCTCTACGCTAAAATGCTTGACGTCAAGTTTGCGTACAGCTCTAACGGCGACGCCTTCCAAGAATTTGATTTTATTACGGGAGTTGAGCGCGAAATTGCGTTGGACGAGTTTCCTTCTCCCGAAGAATTGTTTGCCCGCTATCAAAGCGAAATAAACGACGGGCAAGGGTTATCGGAGAAAGAACTTGCCCTCATCAATCAGCCATATTATACAAGCCAAAACACTTATCCTCCGAGATATTATCAGCAGGTTGCCGTTAACCGCACAATGGACGCGATTGCAAAGGGGCAAAATCGCATTTTGCTTGTCATGGCGACGGGGACGGGCAAGACTTATACCGCTTTCCAAATCGTATATCGCTTGCTGCAGGGCGGCGTAAAGCAAAAGATACTTTATCTTGCTGACCGCAACAATCTTGTCGATCAGACGATAAGCGGTGATTTTAAGCCACTTGAAAAAGTCACACACAAAATCAATTTTGCAAAAGACGACCGCACCACGATCACTTCCCATCAGGTATATTTCTCCCTCTACCAACAGCTTGTCGGAAACAAGACGACCGAAGAAGAGACGGACGAAGAAACGCTTGCGCACTATAAGCAACTGTTTGATAAAGACTTTTTCGATCTTGTTATCGTGGACGAATGTCATCGCGGCAGCGCAAAGGAAGAAAGTCGTTGGCGTAAAGTGCTGGAGTACTTCTCCACTGCCACGCAAATAGGCATGACCGCAACGCCGAAAGAAACCGCTTACATATCTAATATCGATTATTTCGGCGAGCCGATTTATAAGTACAGCTTGAAAGAAGGCATCGACGACGGTTTCCTCGCTCCATTTAAGGTTATACGCATAAAGACAGATATTGATGACGAATGGCGCCCTCGCAAAGGTCAACGCGATATATACGGCTATGAAATCGAAGACCGCATCTACAATAATAGCGATTACGATTACAACATCATCATTCAGGACCGTATCGACATGGTTGCAACTGAGATCACAAATTATCTCAAGGCGACCGACAGAATGGCAAAGACGATCGTTTTCTGTGCAACGGAAGATGCAGCAGAACGGATGCGTGTTGCCCTTACAAAGTTAAACGCAGATATGTGCGCGGAAGATCCGGATTACGTTGTACGGATCACTGGCAGCGACGATTACGGCAAGAGTAAGCTCGACTATTTCATATCAGTATCTGCTAAATACCCGGTGATTGCAACTACTTCAAAGTTGCTTTCCACCGGTGCGGACTGCAAAATGGTCAAGCTGATTGTCATCGATGAAATGATCGGTTCCATGACGGAATTTAAGCAAATCATCGGACGTGGAACGAGACTGCGCTATGAGGACGGAAAAACACATTTCGTTATCATGGATTTCCGCGGCGTGACCAGATTGTTTGCCGATCCCGAGTGGGACGGGCCGATTGAACAAGATGACAAATTCCGTCATGTGCAGCCCAAAGATCCGGGCGACGATCCGGTCATTCTGCCTGCTCCGCCAGTGGAGCAGAAATATAAATATGTTGTGGACAGTCGCGGCTGCAAAGTGACGGTTTCGCAGCGCATGGTTTCCGTTTACGATACCGACGGAAAACTCTTGCGGCAGGAAAGCATTATAGATTATACAAAGGCAAATATTTACGGTACATTCTCTTCTCTGGACAACTTTATTTTACAATGGTCTGCCGAGGAAAAGAAAGCTAAAATTCAAGAGCTCTTCAATGAACGTGGCATTGACTTGGAACAGATCAAAGCTGATGAAGGCATGAGCGATGTCGATGATTTTGATTTTATCTGCCATATCGCCTTCGACCAGAAGCCTTTGACACGGCGGGAGCGTGCCGAAAACGTAAAAAAGCGCAATGTGTTTGCGAAATACGGCGGCGAGGCAAGGGCGGTTCTTGAAGCATTACTGGAAAAATATGCGGACAGCGGCATCTACGAAATCGAGGATATGGACATCCTTAAACTCGATCCGTTTATCAAGTTCGGCAAGCCCGCAAAAATCGCTTCATTATTCGGCGGCAGAGAGGGCTATATCCGAGCGGTAAGAGAACTGGAACAAGAAATTTATAAGGCGGCATAGCATATGAGCAACATTTCCGGATTTATTAAACGCTTGCGCGACATCATGCGCAACGATGCAGGCATCAACGGCGACGCACAGCGCATCGAGCAAATTGCTTGGCTTTTGTTCTTGAAAGTTTACGACACCAAGGAGCAAGACTGGGAATTTGAGGACGACAAGTATCAATCGATCATCCCCGATCCCTGCCGCTGGCGCAATTGGGCGCACGAAGAGGGCGGAAAAGGCATGACAGGCGACGCACTTCTGAATTTCGTCAACAACATTCTCTTCCCTGTTTTGAAAGGCAAGGATTATAAAGATGCGAACGGAAACATTCTCATCAAAGGCGTTCAAGTCGATCCGTCCACGCCCATCAAAAAGGCTATTGTCAAGACGACCTTTGAAGATGCCAACACCTATATGAAGGACGGCGTTCTTTTGCGGCAAGTAATCAATGTCATTGACGAGTTGGATTTGAGCGATTATGAAGAAAGCCATGCTTTCGGTGAGATTTACGAAACGATCCTTCGTGAGTTGCAGAGCGCCGGCTCTTCCGGTGAATTTTATACGCCGCGCGCCGTCACCGATTTTATGGCAAAGATGATCGACCCGCAAATCGGAGAACACTGCGCCGACTTCGCCTGCGGAACGGGCGGCTTTTTAATAAGTTGGCTGAAAGAGCTGGAAACCAAAAAGAAAAGCACCGATGATGTTGAGAAGATCTACAATTCCATTTTTGGAATAGAGAAAAAGCAATTCCCGTACATCCTTTGTGTTACAAACATGTTGTTGCATGATGTAGACACGCCTAATATACGTTATGGCAATGCACTACTGCACAATGTTTTGGATTATACCGACAAGGACAAGTTCGAAGTTGTATTGATGAATCCGCCTTACGGCGGGAACGAGAAAGCAGACGTGAAAAATCACTTTCCGGCTGACTTAGCGAGCAGCGAAACGGCAGACCTTTTTATGTCTGTTATTATGTATCGTCTCAAAGATAACGGACGGGCTGCGGTTATTCTGCCGGATGGCTTCCTCTTCGGCACAGATAACGCGAAAGTGGCAATAAAGAAGAAACTTTTGTCCGAATTCAACTTGCATACGGTAATTCGTATGCCGGGCAGCATATTTGCGCCTTATACCTCGATCACTACGAATATTCTCTTCTTCGATAAGACGCATCCTACCAAGGAAACATGGTTCTATCGTCTGGATATGCCGGAAGGATACAAGCACTTTTCCAAGACCAAGCCGATGAAGCTGGAGCATTTCGCCCCCGCCATAGAATGGTGGAACAACCGTGAAGAACTGGTTATTGACGATGCACCGAAAGCAAAGAAGTACACGGTTGAAGAGATTACCGCTCTCGGTTACAATATCGACCTTTGCGGGTTCCCACACGAAGAGGAAGAAATTCTTGCTCCGCAGGATTTGATCCAGCAATACCGCGAAAAGCGAGCAAGCTTGGATGCCGATATAGACAGAGTGCTTTCAGAAATTATGGCATTGTTGGGGGATAAAGCGGATGAATGAGTTGGTTGACGTAAAATTTTACAATCAGATCAAAAACATACTCGAATCCGCGCGCGGACAGGTTTACAAAGCGGCGAATTCTGCAATGGTGATGGCGTATTGGCAGATCGGAAAAAACATCGTCGAGCAGCAAGGCGGCGAAGAAAGGGCGGATTACGGCGCACGCTTGATTTCCGAGCTTGCAAAAAGGCTGACGGCAGATTTCGGCAAGGGATTTGACGAAAGGAATCTTCGCAATATGCGCGCCTTCTATCTCGCTTTCCCGAATTGGAACACAGTGTGTACCGAATTGACGTGGTCGCATTACCGCACCGTTTTGCGCGTGGAAAACGCCGATGCCCGCAATTGGTATATTCGTGAAGCCGCTTCCGAAGGGTGGTCTGTCAGACAGCTCGACAGGCAAATTTCCACGCTTTATTATGACAGGCTTTTGATGAGCCGCAACAAAGAGTCCGTCGTCGCGGAAGCCAAAGAAAAATTGGGTGCCGTTCCGACAGAAGGGTTTATAAAAGACCCCTACGTCTTGGAGTTTCTGGGGCTGAACGAATATCCCGATCTGCGCGAATCCAAGCTCGAACAGGCGTTGATAGACAATTTGCAGCACTTTTTGCTGGAACTCGGCAAAGGGTTCTGTTTTGTTGCCCGTCAAAAGCGGATGCGTTATGATGACGAAGATTTTTATCTCGACCTCGTTTTTTACAACAGCATATTGAAGTGCCATGTGCTGATAGATTTGAAGATCGGCAAGCTAACGCATCAAGATATCGGGCAAATGGACAGCTATATCCGCATGTTCGATGCGCTCTATAAAAACGAAGACGATAATCCGACGATCGGTATTATCCTTTGTTCCGAAAAGAGCGAAGCCATTGTAAAATATTCGGTGCTGAACGATAAAAAGAATATTTTTGCCTCAAAGTATCAGTTCACGCTGCCTACAGAGAAAGAATTGCAAAACTATATCGAAAAAGAGCGCCGCCTGCTGGAGGAGAAGATAGACATACAATGAAAGCCGAACAATTGAGAAAATCAATCCTGCAACTGGCGATACAGGGTAAGCTCGTTCCGCAAGATCCGAACGACGAGCCCGCGTCCGTATTGCTCGAACGCATCCGTGCCGAAAAGCAAAAGCTGATAAAAGAAGGAAAAATAAAGAAAGATAAGAACGATTCCGTCATCTTCAAAGGTGACGATAATCGCTATTATGAGAAGGTAGGCCCGGAAGTCAAAGATATTACCGACGATTTGCCCTTTGAGATACCAGATAATTGGGTGTGGACGAGATTTTCACAGATTGCATCTTTTGAACTTGGTAAAACACCAGATAGACATACTGATAAGTTTTGGAACAATGGAATATATCCTTGGTTTGCCATATCAGATCTTCAAGAAAGATCGGCAGTATTTTCTACAAAAGAAAAAATCAGTGCTACGGCGTTAAAAGAAAAATTTGCAGGGAAACTTGTCCCGCAAGGGACTCTTTTAATGAGTTTCAAACTGACAGTGGGAAGGACATCTATTTTAGGGGTTGACGCCGTACATAATGAGGCTATCATCTCCGTTTTTCCAATCATACCCGATAAAGATGCGACACGAAACTTTTTATTCAACCTACTTCCACTAATAGTTGAGTATGTTGAAACAACGGATGCAATTAAAGGAGCAACGCTAAATTCTTCCAAATTATCTTCAATGTTGGTACCTTTTCCGCCCCTCACGGAACAGATACGCATAGTTGCGGAGATAGAAAAATTCGAGCCCTTGATCGCCGAATACGACAAACTCGAACAGCAGGCGACGAAGTTAGACGAAGAGATTTACGATAAGCTCAAAAAGTCCATTTTGCAATACGCCATTCAGGGGAAACTTGTTCCGCAGGAACCGAATGACGAGCCTGCAAGCGTGCTTTTAGAGCGTATCCGCGCCGAAAAGAAAGCCAAACTCGGCAAGAAATATGTGGACAGTTACATCTACAAAGGTGACGATAACTGTTATTATGAGAAGGTTGGCGAAACTGTCACTAATATTAGCGATGAAATACCTTTTGACCTGCCTGAAAATTGGGCGTGGATTAGGTTGAGATATGTTATAGATTTTTCTAAAAGTGATACGATAATAGCAGGTCAAATTGATCCATCAAGCTGGGTGCTTGATTTGGAAGATATCGAGAAAGATTCCGGTAGGGTGTTGCAAAAGAAAGCTATGCGCGAAACGCAATCCAAAAGTGATAAACATAGCTTTTACAAAGGAAATGTTCTTTATAGTAAACTGCGCCCTTACCTAAACAAGGTAATTGTTGCGGATGATGACGGTTACTGTACTACGGAAATATTGGCGTTTGACTTCGGACAGTATATCGTTGCTCAATACGCGCAAATATATCTTATGAGCCCCTATTTTGTGGATTATGCTATGGCTGGTGCCTATGGGGTAAAAATGCCGCGTATCGGCAGCACAAGAGGTAATGCGGCTTTAATGCCTATCCCGCCATTTAACGAACAAATCCGAATTGTGGAACGATACAACATAATCTGCAAGAAACTAAAAGACGAGGACTAACCCTCGTCTTTTAGCATTAAAACGTTGAAACATTTATCTATCAGCTTGCAAATATTTTGTTGTTCATTTTGCGGAGGAATTGGTATAGGGGCTTTATATAATTTCTCGTCGTTAATAGCTGGATAAGCAACTCCCTTTGAATTTTCGGAACTATTTGCATATTGATCAAATACAGGTGAAAGCATATAGTAAAACAAGAAAGTGTTTTTTATACCTCTTTCGACCGCTAATACTGCAAAACCTGTACTTGCTATCGGTTCGAGTGAAAAATCTTTCTCGACCACACACATATTGTGAAGATAAGGTCTAACTGTCGCGTATAGTACATCACCGCGTTCTACTATTTTGCGCGCTCGCGAAGGGGCTTTCTCTGGCTCAACAATATTTTCTTTTGCGCTCAATTTTTGATTGACGTTATCGATTGAGCCTATATCAATGTATGAAAATGCAATGTTCGGGATCTTTTGTCCATGGTTAAATGTAACATCTTTTAGCCTTGCCCAACACCAAGAATCAGGGATTTCAAAGGGCAAATCTTCAAGTCGGACAGGCTCATTTCTACCCACCTTCTCATAATAACAGACATCTTCTCATTGCTCCGCATACTTGATCGAGGTTTTCCTCTAAAAAGAGTAAAATTTATGTATTACTTTTTTAGGAGGTCTCCCTATGTTAGAAGAATTTGAAGCACACCTGAGGCGGAGCAATCTGTCCGAAAACACAATTTCATCGTACCTGCTCACGATACGAATGTATCAGCAGTTATCTGGTGAAATCACAAAGCAAAACCTGTTGGCGTTCAAGGGATATTTGATTGAAACCTATAAGCCAAAAACTGTAAACTTACGAATACAGGCAATAAACAAATATCTCGACTTCATCAAGAAAGAGAAGCTGCGGCTGGCTCCGGTAAAGATTCAGCAAAAGAACTTCTTGGAAAATGTCATCAGCGACGCGGACTACAAGTTTTTGAAGAATTGCCTGAAACGCGACGGAAATTGGGAATGGTATTTTGTAGTACGTTACTTGGCTGCAACGGGCGCACGTGTGAGCGAACTGATACAAATCAAGGTGGAGCACGTCTTTAACGGCTACTTTGACTTATACTCTAAAGGCGGCAAACTGCGGCGGCTTTACATACCTAAAAAGTTGAAGACAGAAACGGAAGCATGGCTTGCCGAAAAAGGAGTGACCAGCGGCTATTTGTTCTTGAACAGGTTCGGCGACCGCATTACGGTGCGCGGCATTTCGCAGCAATTAAAGAACTACGCCCACAAATACGGCTTAAATCCCAAAGTTGTTTATCCTCACTCTTTCCGTCACCGTTTTGCAAAAAACTTCCTTGAAAAATATAACGACATTTCCTTGCTTGCCGACCTTATGGGGCATGAAAGCATTGAAACCACGCGCATATATCTGCGCAAGACCGCCAGCGAACAGCAAGAAATTGTCGATAAAGTTGTCACTTGGTAAAACAATCCCCTCGGACTTCCGAGGGGATCTGACTTTACAGCATTGCAAAGATATCGTTGATTTTTGCTACTATGCGTTTTTGTTCGGCAAGGGGTGGGATTGGAACGAGAAATGAATTAAAACTCGCTTGCGTAAGTTGATTTATGGTTGTTGTGCCGCTCACAGCGGCCAGCTGTTCAAAAAAGCATGTGGTTAGAAGAAATTTTGATACATAAGCAAATAATGGTGTTCGGCATATTGCCATAAATGCACCGAATGTCAAATTTGGAGCATCAAGATCAACTATTGCAGATTTTCCCACCAATTTTTTGCTTCCGTTTCGTGCACAAATTATGATGTCATTTTTTCTTACTTTAAGTTTGTCAGGGATACTGCTTGAAACCTTTACAATATCCTCCAAACAAATTTTGCCATCTTTTATGTTAGAAGAACGAAGGACAATATATCCGCCATCGTTAACTATATCCGTAGGTTTATAAGTTAGTCCAATATACGAGTTCGATATGGTTACGATTCGGCTCCAAGACCAGCCCTTCGGTATATCAAACGGCACTTCGACCGGCTCGTCTTGCGCTCTTCCGGCAATGTGTTCGTAGTAACAGTTATCATCACCTTTGTAGATGTAACTGTCCACATATTTTTTGCCGAGTTTGGCTTTCTTTTTGGCACGAATGCGCTCTAAAAGTACGCTTGCCGGCTCGTCATTCGGATCCTGCGGAACAAGTTTCCCTTGAATGGCGTATTGCAAAATGGACTTTTTGAGCTTATCGTAAATCTCATCGTCCAGGTTTGTAGCTTGCTGTTCAAGTTTATCATACTCAGCAATCAGCGGTTCATATTTTTTTATTTCCGCTACAATGCGCGCTTGTTCGGAAAGTGGCGGCAATGGTATTAACATGTTATTGATATATTCTGCTTTTACATTATTTATGTTAGTTCCTTGTGATAACTGTCGTATGTGTTCGCGATAATATTCTGTTGCAAAAATAAGTTTAGTATACGCTACATATATCTTATCAATGCACCGTACAATTCGTAGAAATGCTCCAATTTGAGTATTAAGCATGGGGGTTAATACATAACCAGCCTTACCAATAACCGATTTACTACCTGTCGACGCAACAATAAGAATATCATTTTCTTGTACTTGTTTTTCATGGTCATAATATTTTTCTGGTAAAAATACGTCATCTGAAAATAAAGAAATTTCCAAATTATTGATATTCCCGCCTCTTAAAATGCGAATACCAGTTTTTGTGACATCTTTCTTATCATAAGACACACCTCCGATAATTCTTATCAATGTTGAAAACCTAGTCCACACCCAACTATCGGGTATCTCAAAGGGCAAATCGTCGGTGATATCTTTGACTTCCGAGCCCACCTTCTCATAATAGCGATTATC
>ERZ1643247.2908-NODE-2908-length-12790-cov-3.853946_pt1 | contig 12790 bp, 14 predicted proteins | sample MGYA00579264_ERZ1643247 | MGnify/ENA primary metagenome ERZ1643247 (study PRJEB29033, sample SAMEA4952262) | chicken gut metagenome | biome: Broiler Chicken; feature: Gastrointestinal Tract; material: Caecum | place: Ireland | collected 2018 | study: Broiler... | reverse complement strand
TGGATAACCGGAAGAAGAGGGACAGCCTGCGAAAGGCCGGGGAGAACGGCGCCGTCGATTATCCCGGGTCCGAGCTGCGCCGTGCCTGCGAGTTTCAGTTTTTGACAAAGGCCGGCATGGATATGGACGCGCTCAAGCGCTACTGCGCGCTTTCGGAGAAGGGCGCGGCCGCGAAAGAGGAGCGGCTGCGGCTTCTGCGGCAATGCCGGTGCCGGCTTTTGGAGGAAATCCATGAAAAACAGCAGCTCTTAGACCATTTGGACTACCTTTTGTATGAACTGAAAAACCAGACGGAATAAAAAAAGGCCGCCGCAGGGACAGGCGGCCGCGGGGCAGGGAGGAATACGATGGCAAAGGCGGCAGGGAAAAAAGCGGCCGCGCTCTTTCTGGCGGGCGCGCTGACATTTGGTTTTGCGGGGTGCGGCGGGCCGGAGACGCCTGCAAGCGCCGCACCGGGCGCGGAGGAAGGCGCTTCCGTTTTAAGCCGGGAGGAATCTGCGGCGGCGCAGGAAGGCGGAGACGGCCCTTCTATGGCGGTGGTGTATTTCAGCTATGCCGAGAATGCGGCGCTGCCCGAGGGCGCAGACGCATCCGCTTCGGCGAGCATCCAGCTTTACAATGGGGAGACAACAGGCAGCACCGGCGTTGTCGCCGCTGTGATTGCCGAAGCCACCGGCGCAAAACTGCTCCCCATCCGGACGGAGGAGCCGTATCCGGATACCTATGACGCGACGCTCGACCAAGCGCAGGAGGAGAAAAACGCAGGGGCGCGCCCGGCGCTCGCCTCCTTCGCGGAGGGCTTAGACGGCTGCGAGGTCGTCTTTTTGGGATTTCCCAACTGGTGGGGCGACATGCCCATGGCTGTGTACAGCTTTTTGGATGAAGCCGACCTCTCCGGCAAGACGGTCGTGCCGTTTGTCACGTCCGGCGGCAGCGGGTTTTCCGGTACTGTGCGCACCATTGCGGACATGGAGCCGGATGCAGACGTGACAGAGGGGCTGTCCGTCCGCAGTACGGACGCCGCAAACGCGCAGGAGCAGGTGGAGGAGTGGCTCCGCGGCCTCGGATATGTAAGCTGAGGCGGCGCGCCGCCTGCCCCGCTTGCTGAAACGGGGCTTTGACAGATAAAAGACAAAACGCAACAGGAGGGATCCACAATGGAATACCGGAAACTGCCGCACGGCGGGGAACAGATCAGCGTCATCGGCTTGGGGACAAGCTCCATCGGCGCTTCGGGCGGCAGGGAAATCGAAGCGGCCGTCGAACTGGCCGTGCAAAACGGGATCAACTATTTCGATATGGCGTCCGCCGACGCGGCGCCCTTCCCCGCCTTTGGCCGCGCGATGGCCGGGCGGCGGAAGGAAGTCTATTTCCAAATCCATTTCGGCGCCGACTACCACAGCGGAAAATACGGCTGGACGACGGACTTAGACGCCGTCAAGCGGTCGGTGGAGTGGCAGTTAAACGCCTTAAAGACGGATTATATCGACTTTGGCTTTTTGCACTGCATCGACGAGGAGGCCGACCTTCGGAAGGTGCTGGGCGGCGGGATCTTCGACTATGTCCTGCAATTGAAACGGGACGGGGTGGTGCGCCGCATCGGCATGTCCTCCCACACGCCCGCCGTGGCGAACATGGCGCTGGATACGGGCGTCCTCGATATGCTGATGTTCAGCATCAACCCGGCCTACGACTACCGGCGCGAAGGGGAATTCGCCGTCGGCGGGGTGGGCGAGCGCCAGGCGCTCTACCGGCGCTGTGAGGCGCAGGGCGTCGGCATCTCGGTCATGAAGGCGTTTTCCGGCGGGCAGCTGCTGCGCGCCGAGACGTCGCCCTTTGGCCGGGCGCTGACGGAGTACCAGTGCATCCAGTACGCGCTGGACAAGCCGGGCGTGCTCACCGTGCTTCCCGGCGTGCGGGACTGCGCGGACCTGCGGCGCATTTTGGGCTTTGTGCACGCCGCGCCGGAGGAAAAGGACTACTCCGTGCTTGGGACGTTTACCCCGCAGGAGGCCGCAGGCGTGTGCGTGTACTGCAACCACTGCCAGCCCTGCCCGGCCGGTTTGGACGTGGGGCTGATCAACAAGTACTACGATTTGTCGCTTGCAGGGGATGCGCTTGCCAAAAGCCACTATGCCGCCTTGGAGAAAAAGGCCGGCAGCTGCATAAACTGCGGGCACTGCGACGCCCGCTGCCCCTTCCGTGTCGGGCAGTCGGCGCGGATGCAGGAGATTTTGCACTATTTCAGCGAATAGGCGGCCGCCCTTCCCAAACGGGAACGGGCGCGCGGGCCGGCCTTGCCGGGGAAAAGGGGAGTGAAGGCCTTGCGGCTGAACCGATATGTTAAAATGGGCATAGACCTTGTCATGACGGCCCTGATGTTTTGCCAGACGGCGGATCTGCTCATCGGCGAGACGGCGCACGAATGGGTAGGGACCCTTTTGTTCGCGCTGTTTATCCTGCATCACGCCTTAAACTGGCGCTGGTACAGGGGCTTGGGGAAAGGCCGCTGGCCGGCCGCCCGGATCTTGCAGACTGCTGTCAATTTCCTTCTGCTTGCCTGCATGCTCGGGCTGATGGTAAGCGGGGTGATCCTTTCCAGAGAGGTGTTCCGCTTTCTGCCGGTTAGCGGCGGGATGCGTTTTGCCCGTATCCTGCATATGCTGTCCGCGTACTGGGGATTTGTCCTTGTAGGCGTCCATGCGGGCCTGCACTGGGGGATGGTGATCAGCATGCTGCCCAAAAAACGGGCGGGCGGCAAAAAGGCCGCCTCCGTCCGCAAGTGGGCGCTCCGGGCGGCGGCGTTGCTCTGCTGCGGCTTCGGCGTCTACGCCTTTGTAAAGCACCGCATTGCCGATTACCTGTTTTTGCGCAGCCAGTTTGTGTATTTCGACTTGGAACAGCCGCTGGCGCTGTTTTTTGCGGAATACTTCGGCATGATGGTCTTGTTTGCCTGCGCCGCCTATGGCGTGCAGCGGCTGCTTCTGCGGCGCTCTGGGAAAAAAGCGGCCGCCGTTACAGGGTAAACCGCCCTTTTGGGGCGTTTTGCTTAAAAAAGCGTTTGACGCACCGGATGCGCCCTTACCGCCCGGTGGGGCAAACGCTTTTTTTATCTGTTTTTTCTTAAAGGAAACGCGGCTTTTTCGAAAGGGGCCGCCGTATAAAAAATGGGGCTGGACATAGATTAAAGGATGTAGTATCCTGATATGCAGGACAAAAGCCCCGGAGAGTATCGAAGCGGCGGCCGGATGTAGGACGCCGTTTTTTCAGAAAGAAGATGAGAGCTTGAAACGATGTGCCGGCTTTTTTACATGCCTGCTGGCGCTGTCCGCCGCGCTGTATGGATGCAGCGCGGCGCAGGACGGGCATGAAGCGGAGCGCTCCCTTTTTGCCATGCATACCTATATGACGCTTACCGCCTATGGGGAGGAGGCCGATGCGGCGCTTGAGGAGGCAGCCGCCCTGATCGGGCAGGCAGAGTCGCTGTGGTCCGTCACCGATGAGGAAAGCGAGATCTGGCAGGCCAACCACAGCGCGGGCGGGACGGTAACGGTAAGCGAAGAGACGGCGCGGCTTTTGTCGTTTGCCCTTTCGATGGCAGAAAAGACCGGCGGCGCGCTGGACCCGACCATCTACCCCGTGCTTGCGGCATGGGGCTTTACCACCGACCAAAAGCAGGTGCCGCCGCAAGAGCAGATCACCGCCCTGCTTCAAAATGTGGGATACGGCCGGATCCGCTTGGAGGGGACGGGCCTGACCGTGCCCGACGGGATGCAGCTTGACCTCGGCGCGGTGGCGAAGGGCTATACCGCCGACCTTGTGACCGAGACGCTCAAAGCCCGCGGCGTGGAATCGGCGATGATCAGCCTTGGCGGGAATATCCAGGCCCTGGGCTCCCGTCCGGACGGCACGGACTGGCGGATCGGCGTCCGCGCCCCGTGGGAGGACGGCGTCTTGGGCGTGCTGCGGCTGAGCGACGCGGCGGTGGTGACCTCCGGCGGGTATGAGAACTATTTTGAAGATGAAAACGGGCGTATCTACAGCCACATCTTAGACCCGTCCACCGGCTATCCCGCGGACACCGACCTTCTTTCCGCCACCATTATCGGCAAGGAGGGGAAGATGTGCGACGCGCTTTCCACCGCCCTGTTCGTCATGGGCGCAGAGGGTGCGGAGGAATACTGGCGGGAAAACGGCGGCTTCGATATGCTCTTGGTCACCGACCAAAACGAAATTATCCTGACGCAGGGCGTTGCGGAGCGCTTTACCTTGGCGGAAGGGCGGGAAGAAACGGTGCGGGTGATCGCCCCATGAAGAAGAAATGGCCTTATTTTCTGGTGGGCGCGCTGCTGATTGCCGGCGTGGCCGGCAGTATCCTTGTCCTGCGGCAGCCGGAGGGCAGGCTTGTGGAGATCGTCCAGGACGGCGAGGTGCTGTACCGGCTCGATCTGGCGCAGGAAGAGGACCGCGTTATTGAAGTGGTATACGGCGGCAGCGTCAATACAATCGAGATCAAGGACCACCAGATCCATATGCAGAAAGCGCAGTGCCCGGACCAGACCTGCGTTAGGATGGGGTGGCTCGATTCCGCCGCACCGATCGTCTGCCTGCCAAACCGCCTCGTCATCCGCTTTGCAGACGGCGGCGAGCTGGATCAAACGGTCGGATAGGGGAAGGGGGCGCATATATTGAAAACCGGAAAAACGGTGCAGCTCGCCCTGCTTACGGCGCTGGCGCTGATCATCTTTGTCGTGGAGCTGCAAATCCCAAACCCCTTTCCCATCCCCGGCGTCAAGCTGGGGCTTGCCAATATCATCACCGTGTACGCCGTCTATCACTACCGCGCGCGGGAGGTCTTCCTAGTCGTCTTGATCCGGATCTTGCTGGGCGCGGTCTTTTCCGGGAATATGGCGGCCATGCCGTACAGCTTGGCGGGCGGGATGCTGTGCCTCGTCGGCATGCTGCCGCTCAAAAGGCTGCTCAGCGAAAAATACCTCTGGGTTTTGAGCGTGCTGGGCGCGGTTTTCCACAACATCGGCCAGATCGCCGCCGCCTGCCTGATTGCGGGATGGGGCGTTTTGGCGTACCTGCCGTTCCTTTTGGTGTCGGGCTGCTTGGCGGGCGCGTTTACCGGCGTGTGCGCACAGCTTGTCGTGCGCAGGATCGCCCCGCCCAAGCCTGCGGATAAACCCGATTAGGCCGCCGGACGCATGCAGGAAAAAGCCGAAGCGGACGCTTTGGCGCGCAAAAGGAGTGTATCTTATATGGAAGACGTCAAGCCAAAAAAGCCGGCGCACCGGCGCGCTTTTTTGGCGGCGGGCCTTGTTTTGTCGGCCTGCGGCCTGCTTGCCGCCTGTGGGCAGGCAGCCTGTTTTTTGATCGGCAGAAGGATGGGATACGTCTATGTCTATGACGCGTGGCTTTACTTGGTAAACGCGGCCTTTTTGGGGGCGTTCCTGTTTGCGGCCGCCTGCTTTGCCCTGCTCTTTGCCTTAAACGCCGTCGTCTGCGACCAAAACAGCGCGGCGTTTATGCAGACGACGGTCACCAGCCCGCCGGAAGGCGGCGGCGAAGCCGTCTTTAAGACGGATACTGCGTCCGGGGAAACCGCAGAGTACCGCCGGCGCTTTTTCTTTTTTGCCAAGGAGCGCGAGGCGTTTCCCTATGCGGCGGACGGGGAACGGAAGATACAGTGGCTCGCCCCGGACGTCTGCGCCGTTACGTATCAGGACGGTGCGGGGCGGATACATCAGTATGTTTCAGCAAACGGCGACCGCGGCACAGGCATCTCCTATTATTACGTACTCAACGCCGTCTGGGGCGGCTGGGGCGCGGCGGACGGCTCCGGCTGGACGATCACAGCGGAAAACCAGAAGATCACCCTCAAGATGGGGGACGTGACGGAAGTATACAGTGCGGAGGAATGCGTGCAGAGAGGGACGCTGGCGCTCCTGCTGTGCCGGGACGGGCTTCCGCAGTGGACGCTGGTGCTCGACGAAAACTGCCGTTTGGAGGAACGGACCGACCTGGTGGAGGCGGGGGGCACCATCTCCCTTTGCAAAGTCTCGATGGATAAGACAGAGCCCCGCACCTTTGCGCGGCTTTCCGACCCGGTGGAGGAGCTGTTGGGCGGGGCGGCGTGAGAGCGCCTTTGCATCCTTCGCCTAAGCGGGGCGGAAAAACAAGAAAAAGGGGCCCGGCTGCCATTCGTGCGGCCGGGCCCCTCGCTTTATGCGCCTTCCCGTTGGGGCGGGAGGGCTTTTATTTTACCTGTTTAAAATTCCCGTACGTCGCGTTGACCGTCTCGGAAAAGGCGAAGGTGTCGCCGTATTTGCTTAGGATCTTTTCCAAGTCATAGACCTGATGCTTGTTGATCACGCAGATCAGCACGGTCATCTGATTGTGGGAAAAAGAGCCCACAGACGCAATCTGCGTAGAGGTGTGGTGCAGCACGTCGTGGATCTCCTGCTGGATCTGCTCCGCATGCGTTGTGATGATGGTAAATTTGTTCGCCGATTTTGTGCCCCGGAGGATCACGTTCCCGACAAAGCTTGAGATAAAGCAGTACAGGATGCAGAAGCAGACCGGATCGTAATCGTATGTAAGCGCCCCGGAGCCGTCCGGCTTTGCATAGACAAACAGCGAGACGGCGGCGACGGCGGCGTTCAAGGCAAATGTGACCCAAAAAAAGTTCCATTCCGGTTTTTTGCGGCTGATATACTTTGAGACGATGTCCGTCCCGCCGGTGGATGCGTTTACCCGGAAGCATATGCCGTAGACAAACCCGCCGATGACGCCGCTTAGGATGACGGGAAAAATGGTATCGCTGCCGTCGGAACGGTATTGCAGGTTTTCCAGCCCCAGATTCTGAAACAGCAGGAAGGCGAAGGAATAGATCAGCGAAAAGGCCAGCGAGCGCAGCGCAAAGCTGCGGTTTAAAAACAGGTAGGCCAAAACGCACAGCGGGACGTTGATTATCAGCGACAAGTACCCGATGCTGAACCCCGTTTTGTACTGGATCATGGTGGCAATTCCGTTGAGCCCCGCCGGGGCAAACCCGTTTTCCACCACAAACAGCTGATAGTTCAGCGCCATCAAAACCGCGCCCAGCGCGATGACGCCATAGGCGGTGATTTCACCGCGCCGTTTTCCCTTTTCCATACTGCGACCGCCTTTCTTTTCCGTACCGGATTGCTGTTTTTATTATAGCAAAGCCCCAATTTGCTGTAAAGGGATAAAAAGATGGGGAAGCGCCCGCTTTGAAACGGGCGCTTCCCGCTTTGGCGGCCGAAGGGCTACTCCGGCTGTTCTTGGGAAAGCCAGCGGATGACCTTGCAGGGGTTGCCTGCGGCCAGACAGTTGGCCGGGACGTCCTTGGTGACGACGCTGCCTGCGCCGATGACGCTGTTTTCGCCGATCGTCACGCCCGGCAGGATGATCGCGCCGGTGCAGATCCAGACATTGTCGCCGATGTGCACCGGATGGGTGTACTCTAACCCCTGCGCCCGCTGTTTGGCGTCCATCGCGTGCTCCTCCGTAATGATGGAGACGTTCGGCGCAATGAACACATTGTTCCCGATGGTGATTTTCCCGCTGTCCATCAGCTTCCCGTTTACGTTGAGGAAAAAATGGTCCCCCACCGTGGTGTTGTACCCGTACGTGCAGAAAAAGGGCTGTTCCACCACGCAGTTTTCCCCGGCCTTCCCCAAAATGCCGCGGATGGCCTCCTGCCGTCCGGTACGGTCGAGCGGGTCCATATTGTTGTATGCATGCAGCTTTTTTACCGTGATGTCGCGGTCCGCCGCCAGCTCCGGGTCGTTTGGCTGGTACAGCATTTCGGTGTATGATTTTTCCCTTTCGGTCATCTGTAACCTCTCCTTGCTCCATTAAGCTGATGCCTGCATCATAGCACAAACGGGCGCGAAGCGCAATGCGGGAAGGGCAAACGCTTTACAGGGCTTTTGGACGCCTGCGCCGCGCTGTGCGGCTGCTATGCAAAACAGGTCCCGGCATGGGGCGGGCGCGGATGGAGGAAAAGGCGCGCGTATGGAAAACCCTGCCGTTTTTCTTTTTTTGCTTTTTTACTTGACCTGTCGTAGTAATTGTGCTATACTCACATTACCACGACAGATATAGTACGTCTGTCGTATGAAAAAACAGGAGGCAGCTATGATCAGCAGCGATGTAATCCGCGGGTATAACGATACGATTATCCTGTACTCCCTGCTGGACGGCCCGTCGTACGGATACGAGATATCCAAACAGATCCGGGAGCGCACGGAGGAAAAGTACGTCATGAAGGAGACGACGCTCTATTCCACCTTTGCGCGGCTTGAGAAAAACGGATATATCGAATCGTTCCACGGCAGCGAGACGTTCGGCAAACGCCGGACGTACTACCGGATCACGGAGAAGGGGCGTGCGTATTACCGCGAAAAATGTGAAGAATGGCGGCTTACCAACGAAGTCGTAAGCCTATTTGTCAGGGAGGGGCTGTAGTATGGACATCATCCGCAGTTATGTTGAAAATGCGTTCGCCGCATACGCCAGTACGCCGCAGATGCGGGATTTAAAGGAAGAGATCCTTGCCAATATGGAGGAGAAGTACGAAGAGATGAAGCGGCAGGGGCACAGCGAGAACGAGGCGGTCGGCGCCGTTATTTCCGAGTTCGGCAATATCGGCGAGCTGGTCAGCGAGCTGGGCCTCGATCAAGGCCGGGCGGGCTTTGCCGCTGCTGCGCCCCAGCCGGGGCAGCGCCTGCTCACCGAGGGGGAGGCGGCCGCCTATCTTGCGGAGAAAAGGAAAAACGGCCTGCTCATTGCGCTGGGCGTGGCCTTGTGCATCCTGTCGCCGTCGTTTGCCGTTTTGACGGAGGGGCTGCACATCATTCAATTGGATATGGCCGTCTCCTTCTCCGTCCCGCTCCTTTTCCTGCTTGTCGCCGCCGCGGTCTTCCTGTTTATCGTCGCCGGCATGCGCGTGCAGAAAAACGAGGCCGCGGTGCGGGGCGCCGTCTGCGGCGAAGAGCTGGCCGGGCGTTTGAAGCGCCGCCAAAGCGCGTTTCAGACGCGGTTTGCCGTCGGCATCGGGATCGGCGTGGTTTTGTGCATCCTCTCGGTCGTGCCCGCCGTCGTTTTCAGCCAGCTCGACAGCGCGTCCTACGCGGCCGAAAACCTTGCGCCGGCTTTGATGTTCGTCATGGTGGCCGCCGGGGTGTTCTGCTTCGTCTTCCTTGGGATCGAGGCGGACGGCTATAAAAAGCTGCTGCACCCGCAGGACTATGCGGCGCAGGGCGAAGCGCGCCCGAAAACGCGCGGGGAGCGCGCGGTCGAGATCGTGTCCTCCATTTACTGGTGCTTGGTCACCGCCGCCTACCTGCTTTGGAGCTTCGCCACCTACGACTGGGGGAGGAGCTGGATCATCTGGCCGGTTGCAGGCGTGCTGTTCGGCGCAGTGGCCGCCATCGTCAAAGCGTGCGTCAAGGATGATACGGTATGAAAATCCTTTTTACCGGCTTTGAGCCGTTTGACGGCGCGGCGGTCAACGCCTCCTATGAGGCGGTCCGCCGCCTTCCCGCCTCCATTGCAGGCGCGGCGGTGGAAACGGCGCTTTTGAAGACGGAGTTTGACGGCGCCGTCCATGCGCTCAAGCGCCTGCTTTCGGACAGACGGCCCGACGCCGTCATATGCGTGGGGCAGGCCGCAGGGCGCGGCAGCGTCACGCCGGAGAAGGTGGCCATCAACTATGCGGATGCGGGGATCTGCGACAACGCCGGCTTCCGGCCGGCCGACAGGCCGCTTGTCCCGGACGGCCCGGCGGCGTATTTTTCAACACTCCCGGTACGCGCGATTGCAGGGCGCATTGCAAAAGAGGGGATCCCGGCCGCCGTCTCCTACTCCGCCGGCACGTTTGTCTGCAACTGTGTGATGTACCATCTGCTCAAGACGGCGCACGAGCAGTACCCTGAGATGAAGGCGGGGTTTATCCATGTCCCGCTCTGCTTGGAGCAGGAAAGCGGCGGGGGGCGGCCCGCCCTTCCCATAGAAAAGATCACCCGCGCGCTTTGGCTGGCCGCAGAGGAGACGCTTTCGTGCAGGGGGACATGACGCCCCATGGCGCGCCGCCTCTTTTCGTACCCTTACGGGCAGGATCCAAAACGCCATTTATAAAAAAACAGGCGCCTTTTAAAGTCAGACAACTTTAAAAGGCGCCTGTTTTGCTGTGCAAAAGCACAGCAAAAACGATAATGGCCGTTTCCCCGCCCCTTCGGGACAGCCGGAAAGGATGCGCGAAAGCTTCATGCCCGGATGTTTTTGCCGGTGCGGCGGCGCGCCGCTATGGGCAGGAAGCTTTATGCGCGCAAACAGGGAGCGCTTTGCCCTCTTTTATAAAGAGGCCTGCGGGGAGTCAGGAAGAAGCCTGCCCCTTTTTGGCCGGCGCAAAGAGGGGATAGAGCAGGTCGGCCAGTACCAAAAGGAGCGCCGCGCCCATCGAAACGGCGGCCGTAGTCAGCGCGACGGGCTGCTGGCCGAAGAGGAACGGGAGATAGGCGGCCGCAGAAGCCCCGACGGTGAGAAGCGGCACGATGAACCGGCGCGGCCGGTTTACCGCATACAGGATGGAGAAGAGGTCGGCGGGGAAGAAGTAGCGTTCGTGCATATGCGGCAGCAGGAAGGGGATGAGCAGCAAAAAGGCGAGCGCCGCGGACAAAAGCGCGTCCGGCGTGACGCGGCGGCATTTGTCCCACAGAAGATAGAGCAGGAAGGCCGCCGCCGCCCCCGCCAGCATGACGGCAAACAGGCTCAGCCCGCTGTTTTGGACGGAGGCGAGGAAGCTCCAAAGGTTCGGCGCGTTTTTCGACAGGTTCCGGTACTGCCCGGCTTGCCCGATGTAGATCGTGAGCAGGTCGAAAAGCCCTCTTCCGGCAATCCATGCCGGAATAATCGAGATAAAATATACAAGTGGTATTAAAAGGAGATGCCGTACCCGCAGCATGCCGCGCAGCAGCAAAAACAGCAGCAGCGGCGCAAAAAACACCGCTTGCAGCTTAAAGGCGAAGGCGATCCCGAAAAAGAGGCAGACACGCCACGGGCGGCATTTCAGCGCCGAATAAAAAGACAGGAGCAGGAAGAAGGTGAAGACGGCGTCGCACTGCGCCCACGCGCTTCCGTTCAACACAACCGTAGGGCAGAACAGGACAAGCGTATAGGCGAGGATGGATTTTGCCCGGCTTCCGCTTAAGCAGAACACCGTCTTTGCCGCAAATACGGCGAGCAGGAAATCGAACAGGCAGGAGACCAGCTTGATCGAGTACAGGCTTCCCACCGGCAGATAGGTGAGCAGGGCGAGGATGTACAGATACGGGGGCGTGTAATCCCCGATGTCGAGCCCGATCCCCGCAAGGCCCCCGGCGCTTTTGAGCGTGTCGAACCACTCTGAAAGAAAGCTTGTATAATCGCCGGACACATAGGATAACAGGCCGAACCGCGCCAAAAATGCAAACGCCGTGACGGCGAGCAGAAAGATGATATCGGCTGTCCGGAGGCGTAAGCCGCCCTTTTCCAAGACCAGTTCGTCCAGCACATCGTCCATTTTTGTTCCCATAACACGCCTCCAGATTGTTTTTTGCTTCGGATGGGGGCTCTCCCCATAGGCCCGCGGCCTGTGCGGCCGCTTTCCTTTAGTTTACCACAACCGGGCGGACGAGAAAACAGGATTTTTTGGGTATACACGAAATGTTCACAGCTTCTTTACGAACGGAAAACGAACCGGGAAACTGCGCGTGATATACTAAGGGTACAAGAAAACCGACCGCGAGTCGGTTTTTCAAGGAGGAGCGTATGGAGCCGTTTATTTCGTTTGAACACGTGACAAAGACCTACCGGATGGGCGAAGTGGATATCAAGGCCCTCAACGGTGTGGATTTTATGGTAAACAAGGGGGAGTTCGCCGTCGTGGTCGGCCCGTCCGGCGCGGGCAAATCCACCATTTTGAATGTGCTGGGCGGGATGGATAGCTGCGACGGCGGCAAAATCACCGTTGACGGCCGTTTGGTCAGTGCCTTTAACAAAAAGGAGCTGACCGCGTACCGCAGGAGCGATATCGGGTTTGTCTTCCAGTTTTACAATCTGGTGCAGAACCTGACGGCGAAGGAGAACGTCGAGCTTGCCAGCGAGATCTGTACAAACCCGCTGGATGCGGGGGAGACGCTTGACCGCGTGGGGCTTTCCGACCGCAAGGACAACTTCCCGGCCCAGCTTTCGGGCGGCGAGCAGCAGCGCGTGGCCATTGCACGCGCGCTTGCGAAGAACCCGAAGCTGCTTTTGTGCGACGAGCCGACCGGCGCGCTTGACTATACGACGGGGAAGACGATCTTAAAGCTGCTGCAGGACACCTGCCGCGAGACGGGGATGACGGTGATCGTCATCACGCACAACCATGCCCTGACCGCGATGGGGGACCGCGTGATCGAGGTCCGCAACGGGAAGGTGTCCCGCATGTATGAAAACGAGGCGCCCGTACCTGTGGAAACATTGGAGTGGTAAGGATGAAACGGTCTTTTATAAAAGAGATCCTGCGGGATTTCTGGCGGAACAAAAGCCGCTTTCTTTCCATTGTCGCCATCGTGGCGCTGGGGGCGGGCTTTTTCGGCGGGCTGAAGGCGAGCAGCTCGGATATGAAAATGACGGTCGACGACTATTATAAGGAACAAAACCTGATGGACTTCCGCGTCATGTCCACCTTAGGGCTTACGGATGCGGACGTGCAGGCGCTGCGCGCAATAGACGG
>ERZ1643247.2907-NODE-2907-length-12791-cov-4.687893_pt1 | contig 12791 bp, 10 predicted proteins | sample MGYA00579264_ERZ1643247 | MGnify/ENA primary metagenome ERZ1643247 (study PRJEB29033, sample SAMEA4952262) | chicken gut metagenome | biome: Broiler Chicken; feature: Gastrointestinal Tract; material: Caecum | place: Ireland | collected 2018 | study: Broiler... | reverse complement strand
GACGGCCGCCGCGCGGGGACTCCCCTTGCGCCCGGCGCCAATCCCATGCACGGCAGGGATACTCACGGGGCTCTCGCTTCCCTCGAATCGGTGGCGAAACTTCCCTATGAGTATTCGAGGGACGGAATTTCCAATACCTTCTCGATTACTCCCGGCTCGCTGGGCAAGGACGAAGATTGACAAACTTAAAAACAAAAGGAGAAAACAACTATGTCGAAACAACAAGTAGATAATTTGGTCAATATGCTGGACGCCTACGTTGCGGACGGCGGCTATCATCTCAACGTAAACGTATTCAACCGCGAAACGTTGCTGGATGCTCAGAAACATCCCGAAAAGTATCCTCAGCTTACGATCCGCGTCTCCGGCTATGCGGTCAATTTCAATAAACTGACGAAAGAACAGCAGGACGACGTGATTTCCCGGACAATTCACGAATCCATGTAACGGGACGAGAAAAAGCAAGATAACGATTTCAGCGTTTGCACGGGAAGCCGAATAATCTTCGGCTTCCTTTGGATTTTGAGAGAAATGTGAGGTATGCCTATGGCGAAACGGAGAAAAAATACCCGCCGCAGGCGGGCTGCGGCTTTGTTGGTCGCGCTCCTGTTGATTGCGGCTATTATCTGCGGTTACATACTTTGGAGCAAGGGCTATCTGGACGGCTTTATTCCCTCGGAAAATACATCGGACGAGGATAGTTCAAGCGGAAGTTCGGACGGTACGTCGAACGAGGATAATTCAAGCGGAGCGGATATCGTCACGGACGAATTGAGTATTCATTTTCTGATGCTGGGAAATAAATATTCGGGAGATTGTACGCTGATTAAGGCGGGGGATACGGAAATTTTAATCGATGCCGGTTCCAGGGCGAGTTCCGCGGAGACGATTGCGGAGTACGTGAGCGAATATTGCGAGGACGGAGTTCTCGAATATGTGATTGCCACGCATGCGGATCAGGATCATATTTCGGGGTTTGTGGGAACGACGAAAATTCCCGGTATTTTCGACGTATTCGAATGTGAAACCATCATAGATTTTCCGAGGACCGACAAGGACACGAAAGTTTATCACGATTATGTCGAAAAACGCGACGCGGAAGTAGAGAGCGGCGCGGTGCACTATACCGCCCTCGAATGTTGGAACGAGACGGACGGAGCTAAGCGCAGTTATGAGATCGCGGACGGAATTACGATGAATATTTTATACAACGTATTCTATGAGGAAAAGTCGAGCGACGAAAATAATTATTCCGTATGCCTGTTATTTACGCAGGGCGAAAATCATTATTTATTCACGGGAGATTTGGAGGAGAAGGGCGAGGAGGCCCTGGTGGAAAACAATGATCTGCCGCAATGCAAGCTGTTTAAGGCCGGGCATCACGGAAGTCCCACTTCGAGCACGGAGGCGTTGTTATCCGTAATCCGTCCCGAAATCGTCGTCGTAAGCTGCTGCTGCGGCAACGAGACGGAATATCCCTTCTCTTCGATGGATGTTGTTTTTCCTTCTCAGGCTTTCGTGGACAGGGTAGCGCCGTATACGGACAAAATTTACGTTCCGACCGTCTATTCCGAAACGGCGGAGGGAGGATTCGAGGCGATGAACGGAAATGTTGTCGTTTCCTCGGACGGCGGAGAAGTAAACGTGAGCTGCTCCAACAACGATATTCTTTTCAAGGATACCGAATGGTTCAAAAAATACCGAACGTGGCCCGAAAACGGAGTGGGAGCGGCATAGGCGATTGCGATAAGCGCGGCGGGATATTGCGGAAACGGCTGCGATAAGCGGCCGCGCGCGCGAATATCGAGCGGCAGGCAATCCCAAGCAGACAGGGACAAACGGCGAAAAAGTACTTTTTTTCGTAAATCGGGCGGCGGAGGTTGACATTTTCGCAAAAATAGGGTACAATACCCAAAAGAAAAGGCACGTGCCTTTTTCGGCGTAATCAAATTACGCCGAAAAAATCCTTCAAGAAGGCGGAAAGTACCGATTTTATGAATATTCTGACAGCAATCAACAAAAAATATCTGCCCTATTTTGCGGCGATGATTCGTTCCTTTGCAGACAATAACCCCGGCGAGCATACGGTATACATAGCGACCAAGGAAGTGACGGACGCGGATATCGAAGCATATCGGGAATATCTGCCCGAACGGGTGACTTTCCGTCCCGTAGCCTTTAAGGAGGAAATTCTCGAAGGCGCACCCACCGAAAAGCGTTGGCCGAAGGAGATCTATTACCGCATTTTTGCTGCGGAGTATCTCCCGGAAAACGTAGACCGTATCCTCTATATGGACAGTGACATCATCGTAAAAGGGGATATTTCCGACTTCTACAATACCGATTTCGAGGATAATTATTTCGTGGCTACTACCAACGTTCATGCCCGTTTCTTAAAATGGTTTATCCGCGTAAAAAACGGTGCGAACAAAAATACCGTATATGTAAATACCGGCGTTTTATTGATGAATTTAGAAAAGCTCAGGAAAGAACAGGATACAAAAGAGGTATTAAAATATATTGCCCGCAGGAAATTCTTTCTCACTTTGCCCGATCAGGACGTCATTTCCACTCTTTACGGACATAAAATCAAGATCGAAAACGGCATGGTTTACAACCTCAATGAACGGAAAATCCGAGGCTGGAACCGCCGCCACAAGGGCAAAGACGCGATAGGGCTCGCTCATGTGGATGAAAAGGTGAAAATTATCCATTATATCGGCAGAAACAAGCCTTGGAATGAAAAATATCGCGGGATTCTCAAACCCTATTACGACAAATACAAAGTAAAGTGAAAAAATCGGGGTTTTTTGTTTTTTTACCCGAAAACCATTGACAAAACGGAAAAATCGGAATATACTATAACTATATTGAGGGAGTAGTTTGCGCCTTGTTTTTTCGGGGCGTAACGGTTCCAACAACACCGGCGGAGTTCGATTTCGCCTGGGACTGTTTGAAAAAATGAGACTCATGCGCTATATTATCCGTCGTTTCGCGACATAATATGGAGCATGGGTCTTTTTTTGAAAAAGCAAAAGGAGAAATGCAAAATTCAATGAAACACTATCTTTGCGACGCGGAAGAAGTTCTGAAAGAAGTCGGCGCTTCGCCCGATGGTCTGTCCGCAGAAGAAGCGGCTTCCCGCCTCGAAAAAAACGGCAGGAATAAGCTGGCCGAGGGCAAAAAAACTTCGATGTTCAAGCGTTTCCTTCTGCAACTCGTCAACCCGATGATCATCGTCCTTCTGGCGGCCGCGGCCGTCAATCTCGCCACCGTCATCATCGACCGCGTGAGAGGGGGAAATGAATCCTTTGCGGAATTTATCATCATCGTCGCCGTCGTGCTTCTCAACGCCATTCTCGGCGTCGTTCAGGAGGGGCGCGCCGAGCACGCCATAGAAGCGCTCAAAGAAATGACGGCTTCCACCTGCAAGGTGATCCGAGGCGGTCAGCTCCTCGCCGTAAAGAGCGAGGAAATCGTCGTCGGGGATATCGTCATCCTCGAAGCCGGAGATTCCGTCCCCGCCGATTGCCGCATCCTCGAATGCGCTTCCTTGAAGGCGGAAGAATCCGCTTTGACGGGCGAGAGCGTCCCCGCAAACAAAGAGGCCGAAAAGCTCGTGGCCGAGAACGGCAAGGACGTCCCCTTGGGCGACAGAAAAAATATGGTCTACATGGGCAGCACCGTCGTATACGGCCGCGCAAAGGTCGTCGTCGTGGCGACCGGCATGCGGACGGAAATGGGCAAGATCGCCGATATTCTCGCTCAGGCTAAGGACGAGGTCACTCCTCTGCAAAAACGCCTCAATAAACTGTCGCAGATTCTGAGCTATATCGTGCTCGGCATCTGTGTGTTCATCTTCGCGTTTAAGCTCATTCTCGAAAGGGATTTCGCACTCGAAGTCGTCCTCGACAGCTTTATCGTCGCGGTCTCGCTCGCCGTCGCCGCCATTCCCGAAGGACTTGCGACCGTCGTCACCATCGTCCTTTCCATGGGCATGACCAAAATGGCGAAGAAAAAGGCCGTCGTCAAGCGGCTCACCGCCGTCGAAACCCTCGGCTGCACGCAGATTATCTGTTCAGACAAGACCGGAACCCTCACGCAGAACAAAATGACCGTCGTGGACCATTACGGGGACGACGAAGCCTTGCTCGCACGCGCGATGGCGCAGTGTTCGGACGCCGTGCTCGACGCGGAGGCGAAAGAGGCAAAGGGAGAGCCTACGGAATGTGCGCTCGTCAATTATGCCTATAAACTGGGGCTCGACAAGACGAAATTGGATTCCGAAGATAAGCGCGTCGCCGAAGCGCCCTTCGACAGCCTTCGGAAAATGATGTCCACCATTCATTCCGCGGGCGGAGGATTCGTACAATATACCAAGGGAGCGCCCGACGAAATTCTCAAACGCTGCACGCACGTCCGTGTCGGAGGAAAGGATATTCCCCTCACGGACGAAAAGCGCGAAGAGATTCTCGCCGCGAATAAGCAAATGGCGGACAGGGCTCTGCGCGTGCTCGCCGCCGCGTATAAGAAGCTCGAAAGCGTGCCCGAAAAGTTCGAGCCGGAGGATATCGAAAAGGGACTTACCTTCCTCGGCCTCACGGGCATGATAGACCCGATCCGCCCCGAAGTCAAGGACGCTATCGTCGAGTGTAAGGCAGCCGGTATCCGTCCCATTATGATTACGGGCGACCATATAGATACCGCGGTAGCCATCGCGACGGAGCTCGGGATCATTACCGACAAATCTCAGGCGATTACGGGTTCGGCGCTCGGAGAAATGAGCGACGAGGAATTTGAACAAAAAATCGGACAGTATTCCGTGTATGCCCGCGTACAGCCCGAACACAAGGTGAAAATCGTCACGACATGGAAGAAAAAGGGCTATATCACCGCAATGACGGGCGACGGCGTGAACGACGCACCCAGTATCAAGAGCGCGGATATCGGCATCGGAATGGGAATTACGGGTACGGACGTCACCAAGGGCGCCGCCGATATGGTATTGCAGGACGACAATTTCGCCACCATTGTCACCGCCGTGGGCGAGGGACGGAGAATTTACGACAATATCCGCAAGGCGATTCAGTTCCTGCTTTCCAGCAATCTCGCGGAGGTCGTGGCCGTGTTCGTAGCGACCATGCTGGGATTTACTCTGCTTCGGCCCATGCACCTGCTGTGGATAAATCTCATCACCGATACGTTCCCCGCGCTCGCGCTCGGTATGGAAGAGGGCGAACGCGACCTCATGAAACGAAAGCCCCGCGACGACAAGGAGGGGATTTTTGCGGGCGGCGTCGGACTCAACGTCGTCTTGCAGGGGATCTTTATCGGCGTCATCACTCTGTTGTCCTATTTCATCGGGCATTATATCGAAACGGGCGTCTGGGAATGGACGTTCAAAGAGTCGCTCGAAGGTATGAGCATGGACGGCATGACGATGGCTTTCCTCACGTTATCCATGACGGAGATGTTCCATGCCTTTAACGTGCGTTCCATCCATCACTCCGTATTTTCCATGAAAAAACAGAACAAGTACCTTTGGGGTGCATTTGGATTCTCTCTGCTTCTGACGTTGCTTGTGATCTATGTTCCCGGCATCAATACCGCTTTTGAGTTCGCCGCCATCAGTGCGAAAGAATACTTCATCGCCGTCGCGCTCGCGTTTACCGTCATTCCGTTCGTGGAGATTTGTAAGCTCGTTCGGAGGGTGAAAAATAAAAACAAGGGACTTTGACAGCGAAAGAAAAAGATTGATAAACGAATGCCTTTGAACAATGCGTTTCGGGTAAGGGAACTTTGACTCGACACAGAGATTTCATAAAACCAGAGGCTTTCCATAAGAATCGGAAACGGCCGTCCTTCGGGCGGCCGTTTTTTTGCGAAAAAAATGCGAGGATACGGGAAAAGGAGAATACAAGAAGATTCTTTGGGTAATTTTTCGGAAAGTACTTGATTTTTCCGACGGAATGTGGTACATTGTTGATAGAAATTTTTTCGGGGGGAAAAGGAATGAACAGACAAAGACGGGCGGGAATTCTGCTTCCCGTTTCATCGCTTCCCGGGCCCTACGGGATCGGAACTTTGGGCAGGGAAGCCTATCGGTTTTTGGACAGATTGGCGGATTCGGGCATGAAAATATGGCAGGTACTGCCTTTGCTGCCTACGAATTACGGCGACAGTCCCTATCAGTCGTGCGCGGCCGAGGCGCTCAATTATTATTTCATCGATTTGGATTTTCTGCAAAAAGACGGGCTTCTCGAAAAAGAAGAATACGCTTTTCTCGATTGGGAAACCGATGCGCGGCGGGTGGATTACGAAAAACTGTTCCGCTTGCGGGTAAACGTTTTGAGATGTGCCTTTTTGAGATTCGACACTTCCTCGGCCGAGTGGAAAAAGTTCCTTAAAGAGGGAAAGTATTCCGATTTCGCGCTGTTTATGTCTCTGAAAAGCCGTTTCGGTTATCTGCCTTGGTCTCAATGGCCCGCCGAATACAGGGATTTCGACGAAAACAGAATCCGTGCCTATGAAAAAGAAAACCGGCGGGACATAGAATTTTGGCAATTTACGCAATATATCTTCCTCGGACAGTGGAGAGCGCTCAAAGCGTATGCGAATTCCAAAGGGATAGAAATTATGGGGGATATGCCCATTTACGTCTCTTCCGACAGCGTGGAAATGTGGAAATATCGGAAAGAACTGTTCCTTTTGGACGACGGCGGAAACCCCGCAGCCGTGGCAGGAGTTCCGCCCGACGCCTTTTCCGAGGACGGACAGCTTTGGGGAAATCCCGTTTACGATTGGGATAAAATGAAGCAGAGCGGATATTCCTGGTGGCTTAACCGCATCGATTCCGCCTTAGAGCTCTTTGATATTCTCCGCATCGACCATTTCCGCGGCTTCGACCGATTTTATGCGATTCCCGCGGGGGCTGCCGACGCGCGCGGAGGAAAATGGCTCGCGGGGCCGGGCGCGGAGCTCTTTCGAGGACGAGAAAACAAAAATATCGTCGCGGAGGATCTCGGCATGATCGACGACGGCGTGCGCGCTTTAATGAAGGAAACGGGATATCCCGGTATGAAAGTTTTGGAATTTGCCTTCGACGGAAATCCCGCAAACGATCACAAGCCTTCAAATTATTCGGAAAATTGCGTCGCTTATACGGGAACGCACGACAACGAACCGCTTTTGGCATATATCGAAAGTTTAGGGAAAAGCGAAAGGGCGGTTTTTGAAAAAGACCTGAAACGGGAGTGCGCGGCAGCGGGCGTTCCGTTTCGCGGAAGGTCCGTCTCGGCTCTGAACAAGACCGCGATTCGTTTGCTCTTTTCGAGCAGGGCTTTTGCCGCGATTGTTCCCATGGGGGATTTGCTCTGTCTCGGAAAGATCGCGAGAATCAATTTCCCTTCCACCGTGTCTGCTCAAAATTGGAGCTATCGGTTCGAGGAAAAAGATTTTTCCGGCAAAGTATGGGCATGGCTGAAAAAGCTGGCGGAAAAATACGGGAGAGGAAAAGAATAAAGACGGGAAAGCCGAAACAAACGGGAAAGAGACAGCCGAAAGCAAAATGAAGGCCGAGAAGGGAAAGCCGAAAAAAGCCGAAACGGAAGAGGCGAAGATAAAAACGGAGAAACGGAAAGGATAAAAAGTGAAACGAACGGGAAAGGGAAAAGGTGAAGAAAGAAAGGATGCGAAAGCGGAAGGAGCAGAGACATGGAAATCAAAGAAATCTTAAAAAAAGTAGATCATACCCTATTGAAACCGGAAGCGGATTGGCCGCAAATCAAAACGCTTTGCGACGAGGGAATCCGTTACGGCGTTGCAAGCGTCTGTATTCCGCCCCGTTTTGTACGGCAAGCCAAAGAATATGGGGGAAATTCGCTGAAAATCTGTACCGTCGCGGGATTTCCGAACGGGTATAATTCTTCTGAGGTAAAGGCATTTGAAACGAAAAGCGCCTTGGCGGACGGCGCGGACGAAATCGATATGGTCATCGCGGTAGGAGCTTTGAAGGAGGGAAATACAGAGTATGTGGAACGGGAGGTTCGCGAGCTGACGAAAATTTGTCACGGGGAGGGAAAAATCATTAAAGTGATTATCGAAACCTGTCTGTTGACGGAGGCGGAAAAGATAGCCATGTGCGGCATCGTGACCGATGCGGAAGCCGATTTTATCAAGACCTCCACGGGATTTTCCTTCGGCGGTGCGACGAGAGAAGATATTCGGCTGTTTGCCGCGCATATCGGCAGTCGGGTAAAAATGAAGGCCGCGGGCGGAATCCGTTCCCTGCGGGACGCCGAGGATTTTTTGGCGCTCGGCTGCGAAAGATTGGGAACGTCCGCTATCGTACGGCTCGCAAAAGAAACGGAAACAGAAACGAAAAAGGAGTGAAAAAGTATGGCTACGCCGCATATCGCCGCGGAAAAAGGGGATTTCGCAAAGACGGTGCTCATGCCGGGCGACCCCCTTCGCGCTAAGTATATCGCTGAAAATTATCTCAAAAAGGCCGTCCTCGTCAACGACGTGAGGGGAATACACGGATATACGGGAGAATACAGGGGCAAACGGGTGTCCGTCATGGCGTCGGGCATGGGTATGCCTTCCATCGGCATTTATTCCTATGAATTGTTCCGCTTTTTCGACGTGGAAAATATCATCCGCGTCGGGAGCGCGGGGGCATTGTCCGAAAAATTGAAGGTGCGGGATATCGTCCTCGCCATGGGCGCCTGCACGGACGGAAACTATGCCGCGCAGTTTTCTCTGCCCGGAACGTTCGCTCCGATCGCGAGTTACCGCTTATTGACCGAAGCGGTGGAAATCGCCGCAAAATCGGGGATCACTCCGTGCGTCGGAAACGTCTTGTCGAGCGATTTATTCTATGACGATTCCGCTTCCACCTTAAAATGGAACAAAATGGGCGTCCTCGCCGTGGAAATGGAAACGGCCGCTCTGTATATGAACGCGGCGCGCGCGGGAAAAAATGCGCTCTCTATCTTGACGATCAGCGATAATCTCGTCACGGGAGAGGCTACGACCGCGGCGGAAAGACAAAATTCCTTCACGCAGATGATGGAACTCGCTTTGGAGCTCGCATAAAGGGATATTCGGCGCATGAAAGGACTCATTGACAGAATATTTCTCATCGTTCTCGACAGCTTCGGCGTCGGAGAGTTGCCCGACGCGGCTCTGTACGGCGACGCGGGGAGCAATACGTTGCGCTCCGTTTCAAAAAGCCGAAAATTCCGCGCGGAAAGCCTCTCTTCGCTCGGATTGTTCCGTATAGACGGCGTGCGGGATTGGGCGGGAAGTCTTTCCGCCCCGAACTCCGTTCCCTGCGCCGCGTATGCGAGAATGGCGGAAAAGAGCAGGGGCAAGGATACGACTACGGGACATTGGGAGATCGCGGGGCTCGTTTCGGAAAAGCCTTTCCCCGTTTATCCGCACGGATTCCCGAAAGAGATTCTGGATTCCTTTTCCAAAGTCACGGGACGGGGCGTTCTGTGCAACCTTCCCTATTCGGGAACAAAGGTAATCGAAGATTACGGCGACGAACACTTAAAGACGGGAAAGCTGATCGTGTATACTTCCGCCGACAGCGTTTTTCAGGTGGCTGCTCACGAGGAATTGATTCCCGCAGAGACGTTATACGAATATTGCCGCGCCGCAAGAAAAATTCTGACGGGCGAAAACGCGGTCGGGCGGGTGATCGCGAGACCCTTTCTCGGACAAAGCGGACATTTTTACAGAACCTCCCGTCGGCATGATTTTTCCTTGCCTCCTACGGGAGAGACCATGCTCGATATTCTGAAAGAAAACGGATTGGAAACGATCGGAATCGGGAAAATTTCCGACATCTTCGCGGGGCGGGGACTGACTCAAAATCTCGGAGTCAACCGCGACAATGTCGACGGTATGACTAAGCTCGACGAATGTCTCGGACGTGCGTTTCGGGGGCTCTGTTTTGTCAATCTCGTGGATTTCGATATGCTGTACGGGCATCGGAACGACGCGGACGGATATGCTTCCGCCATAGCCGAATTCGACGATCGGTTAAAAAAGATTCTGCCGAGACTGGGAAAAGGAGACCTTCTGATCGTTACGGCCGACCATGGCTGCGATCCGTTGACGCCGAGCACCGACCATTCGAGAGAATATGTGCCTTTATTGCTTTACGGAAAACAAGTGCTCGGAAAAAATCTCGGAACGAGAAAAACGTTCGCCGACATCTCCGCCACGGTGCTCGATTTATTCGGATTGACGGGCGGAGCGGGGACGAGTTTTGCCGAAGAGATATTTTCGCGATAAACGGAGGCGATAAATGGACGGAAAGGATTTGATAGAAAAAGCTCTTTCGGCGAGGCGATATGCTTATGCGCCGTATTCAAACTTTTTTGTCGGCGCCGCGCTCTTGTGTCGGAACGGCAAAATATACACGGGCTGCAATGTAGAGACTTCGACGTTTACGCCCACTTCCTGTGCGGAAAGAACGGCTTTTGTCAAAGCTCTCAGCGAGGGGGAACGGGAGTTCGTTGCGATTGCGGTGGTCGGGGGCCGCGGAGAGGAAAAAGACACGGGGTTTTGTCCGCCCTGCGGAGTGTGTCGACAATTTATGGAGGAATTCTGCGGGGAAGATTGCAAAATTTTCCTTTCCGACGGAAAAGAAATCCGAGTATATTCTTTGGGAGAATTGCTTCCGTTTTCTTTTGATAAATCTTTCGTGAAAGGGAAAGCGTGTCCGAACGATGCGGGACACGGAAATTGAAGAATACGGACGAGGAAAAAGATGTAAGAAGAGAGCAAGCAAAGTGGCGCCGCGAGCAAACGTAATACTTTGAAACGTTGTCGCGGACGAAAAAGAAAAGGACGGGAAAGAACGATGAGAATGTACGATATTATTGCAAAAAAACGGGACGGAAAAGAGCTGTCCCGCGAGGAAATCGAATTTTTTATCCGAGGATACACCGCGGGGGAAATTCCTGACTATCAGGCCTCTGCGCTTCTCATGGCCGCCTATCTGAAAGGACTCTCCTTTGCCGAAACCGACGCGCTCACTTCGGCGGTTTTACATTCCGGCTCCGTTCTCGATCTGAGCGATGTTCCGGGAATAAAAGCGGACAAACATTCCACGGGAGGGGTCGGGGACGGCGTTTCCCTGGCCGTGGCACCCCTTGCGGCCGCCTGCGGCGTCAAAGTCGCCATGATGAGCGGGCGGGGATTGGGACATACGGGGGGAACTTTGGATAAGCTGGAATCGATAGAAGGCTACAACTGCTATCTTTCTCCGGAGCGCTTCCGCTCCGTCGTCGAGTCCGTGGGCTGCTCTATCATAGGACAGACGGAAGATCTGGCTCCCGCCGATAAAAAGTTATATGCGCTTCGGGACGTTACGGCTACCGTAAATAAAAAGGAGCTCATTACCGCCAGCATTCTCGGGAAAAAATTGGCCGAGGGCATAAATTGTCTCGTGTTGGACGTAAAAACGGGAAGCGGGGCCTTTATGAAAACGACCGAGGAGGCTCGCGCGTTGGCCGCTCTGATGGTTCGTATCGCTAAAGAACACGGCGTCAGGGTTTCGGCACTCATTACCGATATGGACTGCCCTTTGGGAAATGCCGTCGGAAACTCCCTCGAAGTGATAGAAGCGATAGAGTGCCTCAAAGGACGCGCGCCCGAGGATTACACTTCGCTCGCGATCGAACTTGCCGCCCGCATGCTGTATCTCGCGGAAAAAGGCACGATGGAAGAATGCCGCGTTCAGTGCGAAAAGGCTCTCGAAAACGGAGCGGCTTGGAAAAAATTCAAAGATATGGTGGCTGCGCACGGAGGAAATACCGCTTGGGTAGAAGATACTTCCCTGTTTCCTTCCGCCGAATGTTCCCGCATCGTTCGGGCGGAGAAAGACGGATTTATTTCCCGCATCGATACCGAATTATACGGTACCGCTTCCCTGTTGCTCGGCGCCGGCAGAATCAAGAAAGAGGACCCGATCGATCCTTCCGCCGGAATCAAGATTCTCAAAAAGACGGGGGACAGGGTCGAAAAAGGAGACGGTATAGCCGTCCTTTTCGCTTCGGACGAAGGATTGTTTGAAGAGGCGGAAAAAATATTGAAAACGGCTATCGTTTATTCGGAAATTCCGCCCGAAAAAAGGTCTCTCATTATCGATATTTTGGAGTAACGAGAAATTATATATAAATAATTCTTATATTAAAACATGAAAAATTTTATATTTCGAAAGTAAAAAGCAATCGGATCGCTTTTTTTAACAAAAGGAAAAAATTGAGAGAAAAAAGTGTTAATTGTGTGAAAAATAAGGGAAATTTAGCAGAAAAAAGTAGATAAAATATCGTCGAAATTACAAGAAGTTAAAAAATCGATAAAATCGATTGCCTCAATTTATATTTTTTATTGTATAACTTATACGAAACATTTGACAAAATTCGGAGGCGCTGGTATAATCATAAATAATTTCACACTCCTTAGATATTGAGTTGTTGGGTACCATAACAACGATTTTTTTTTAATATTTTACAATATGGAAACAGCCGCTCGGCTGTTTGGCGTAATAAAATTACGCCAAATTAAAATTTATTATAAAGCATGGATTAAGGGGTGCGATAAGCGGTATTTTTATCATACGTATGTTGATTTGCGAAAATGCGCAAACTGAAAATGCTTCGTTTATTGATTGGTAAAAAAAATTTTTGTAGTTTCTTTTTTGTCCGGGCGGAAAAGCCCGCAAAGAATCCGTGAAAATTTTAATATGAACGGTTAAAATTTATTTGGAGGTA
>ERZ1643247.2906-NODE-2906-length-12804-cov-34.982352_pt1 | contig 12804 bp, 14 predicted proteins | sample MGYA00579264_ERZ1643247 | MGnify/ENA primary metagenome ERZ1643247 (study PRJEB29033, sample SAMEA4952262) | chicken gut metagenome | biome: Broiler Chicken; feature: Gastrointestinal Tract; material: Caecum | place: Ireland | collected 2018 | study: Broiler... | reverse complement strand
ACAGCTTTAATATTTTATCAAATCTGTTTTGCTTTGTCAAGAACTTTTTTATTTTTCTTTTGTTTTTTGCTGTCCCTCACGAGTCAGCTTAAACATAATACCATTTGTTTTTCTTAATGTCAACCATTTTTTACAAGTTTTTTCAACTTTTTTCTCAGTCGCCATTCAGATACTATATATGGTATCTTTACACGATATTATCCACAAACTTATCTTGAACATACAAAAACTACTGGGTTTCTCCAGTAGTTTTTACGGATAATACCGAACGGAGAAAGAGGGATTTGAACCCTCGCGCCGGTTTCCCGACCTACACCCTTAGCAGGGGCGCCTCTTCAGCCTCTTGAGTATTTCTCCTGATTCTGAATGAGACTACAGACAACGCTGCAGCAATTTATTCAGTTCTGCACTAATAGTGCGAAATTTATTATACTAAATGAACTTTCTAATGTCAACGGAAATTTTTCAAAAACCTTCATTTTTTTCATTATCTTCTTATTTACACATTCGCATCTATGACACGCTGAATTCTTTCCTGGACAACAGCGGCAATTTCTGTTGTCTTCATATTCTTATATTCTTCATAATATAAAGGTTTGAGAAAGTGCACCTGCACCGTCACCGGTCTGATTGTGTTGGTATCAAACGGCTTAAATGAATCCACCAGCGCAACCGGCACAATCGGACACTGTGCTTTAGTCGCCGATTTGAAACTTCCTCCTTTGAATGTCCCAACGTGATTCCCGTTTTTCGAACGTGTCCCTTCAGCAAAGATCAGATAGTTTCTTCCTTTTTGAACCTCTTTTGTCACATTGACAATAACCCGCATTGCCTGCCGCACATCTTCACGATCAATCATATACGCTTTCATGCATGCAAAAACCTGCTTTAAAAAGGGAATATTTGCAATTTCTTTTTTTGCCACTACTGAAAACGGCCTTGGAGACGCTTCGATAATAGCCAGTACATCGTATAACCCCTGATGATTCGGGAAAAACATAAACCCGTCTTTCTCGGGAAGGTTTTCTACACCATGGGCATCAATATAAACATTTCCGCCCCGGTTGGCCCGAAGATCGATCCATTTAAGGAACTCATACATATCTTCTTCGGTATATTTATCTACATGTGCAGCTCTATAGCACAGACGTATCCACCCAAACGGAACCATCAGAATATTTCTCAGTACCATCATTAAAATACGTTTCATAATATGACATACTCCTCATTTCTTTGGTATTTTTTTACACAGAGAAATGCTCCCATCGCAGGGAGCATGTGAATCACAGACTGAATTCGATCTTCCGATTTGTTCTATGATACTGATGATATCTCACCCCCGCGGCATCCATCATTCTTTTCGATGCCTGCACGCCAGCAGTGTCGGCATATTTATCACAGTCATAGATAACCTCCCGTATTCCCGACTGTATAATAGCCTTTGCGCATTCATTACATGGAAAAAGCGTAACATACAGTTTCGCTCCTGCAAGACTTCCTCCATTATAGTTCAATATCGCATTCAATTCACTGTGGGTCGAATACACATACTTTGTCTCCAAAGGATCCTCCCCGTCTCGCGCCCACGGAAATTCGTCATCTGAGCAGCCGATCGGGAATCCGTTATAACCCATGGATAATATTTTATTGTCCTGACTTACAATACAGCACCCCACCTGCGTGTTCGGATCTTTTGATCTCATTCCGGACAACACTGCTACTCCCATAAAGTATTCATCCCATGACAGATAATCCGTTCTCTTTCCCGACATACTCCTATCTCCTTCTGTAAATATTGCCACATATAAATATTGTAACAGTCATTCTATTTTGTACCGAATATACGGTCACCCGCATCCCCCAGTCCGGGGACAATATAGCCGTGCTCATTCAGTTTTTCATCTAATGCACCTATATAAATGTCAACATCCGGATGTTCTTCCTGCATACGCTTCAGCCCTTCCGGTGCAGCAAGTATACAGAGGAAACGGATTCGTTTCACTCCTTTTTCTTTCAGCATCCGTATAGCAGCCACACTGGAGCCGCCCGTAGCCAGCATAGGGTCAACTACAAGCACCTCTCTTTCACCGCAGTCGGCCGGAAGTTTACAATAATACTCAACCGGCTCCAACGTTTCCGGATCTCTATATAGACCGATATGTCCCACTTTCGCAGTCGGAATCAAAGACAACATTCCATCCACCATCCCCAGACCTGCGCGCAGAATCGGAACAATCGCCAGCTTCTTCCCCGCAAGGACTTTCCCCGTCATTTCTGCGACAGGTGTCTTTATCTTCACATCTTTGGTCTTAAGATCTCTTGTAGCCTCATAGCACATAAGCTGGGCAATCTCTCCGATAACTTCGCGAAACTCTTTTGTTCCCACACTTTCCTGACGGATGTAGCTGATCTTGTGAGCAATTAGCGGATGATCCATTATCACTGTTCTTCCTGCCATTTTATCTCCTCCATAAATGAATTTAATTTATCTGCAAGTTTTTTTATCAGCTTGTCCAGTACTTCCAGGCACTCTCCATATGCCGTCAGCGGTTTTCCGTATGGATCCGGAATCTCTGTGTCATCCCCAATAAACTCATTTAATGTAAATACATTGTCCGATGGGCCATATTCTGATAATATTTTCTCTTTCTGGCTTTCATCTATCGTAAGCACAAGGGTATCTTCCTGTATATCCTCTCTGCCAAACTGCAGAGAACTGTGATCCGCCAGCGTCATCTGAGCGCTTTTCATAATCGCCTCAGCTTTCTGGTTGGCCGGCTCCGGAAACAGTACTACTATCCCCCTAGAATCAATCACATATTCCTGTTTAAGGTCACAGTGTCTCAAAAGTTCTGCCGCCATAGGTCCCCGCGCCGAATCCGTACCGCTTACAAACGTAACTCTTCTGTATTTCTGAAGTTTTACAATCTCCGCAGCAGGGATCCTGAGATGACCGGCAGCTTTTTCAAGACGGTTCATAATAGCCGTTCCTATGCCCTGTACAGCAAAGGATTCACTGTAAATCTTATCCACATTTTCCTCGTCAAATTCCCGCAGGACGCCATAGAGATTACGCGCTATCGTCTTTTCATTTTCTCTTGTTCCAATATTTTTGACTATCCCATGATTATAGAACGGCAATGTCTCACTGGTGGCAATAATACCGACCGGATGCCCCTGCCTGTCAGCCTCATACGCAATCTGACGTATCGCAAAGATTTCATCCCTCAGATCGCCTTCCACTATCATAAGCTTCGCCTTAGGCGCATAATGCCTGTATTTCATTCCGGGAGCTTTAGGAGCCTGTGTACTGTTATCGCTCAAAAGAGTCTGATCAACGTCCACGGGACCTATAACTTTCTCAAACATCTCTGCCGTAATGGCGCCGGGACGCAAAATCATCGGCGGGGAAACCGTCATATCCAATATGGTGGATTCCAGACCGATGTCTACAGTCCCACCGTCAAGAATCATATCTATCTTTCCGGCAAGGTCCTCTTCTACATGCTGTGCAGTCGTCGGGCTCGGTCTTCCTGAAGTATTCGCGCTCGGCGCAGATACAAAACCGCCTGCAGACCGGATCAGCGCCTGAGCCACCGGATCCACCGGCATACGCACCGCAACAGTATCCAGACCTCCCGTCGTCCCGTAAGGTACTATATCACTCTTCTCAAAAATCATAGTCAATGGTCCCGGCCAGAAATGTGCCGCCAGCATATCCGTTTCAGGCGGAATATTTACAGCTATTTTTTTGAGATCTTCATAATCTGCAATATGCACAATAAGAGGATTGTCCGAGGGTCTCCCTTTTGCCTCATACGTTTTCCTGGCAGCCTCCTCCTGCAGTGCATCCGCCCCCAGACCATAAACCGTCTCCGTCGGAAAAGCCACCAGCTTTCCCTCTTTCAGAAGCGCTCCAGCTTCTTCAATAATCTCTTGATCTATCTGATTTTTATCTATTTTTCTGATTTTTGTCTCCATAAAATTCATTATACCATCATTCGTATTAAAAAAAAACCATCTTATTATTCTATGTTATTCTATGTATTGTTTAATTCCTTCAGTAACAGCAGCAGCCATTGCATCCTGATATTCGTCGCTTACCAGTTCTGCTGCCTCATCCGCATTGCTCAGGAATCCGCACTCCACAATAACAACAGGTACCTCTGTATTTTTTAATATATAGTAGGAATTATTTCCCTTTTCATCTCTCGAATATGCCGGGTTGATCTGATTCAGCTTCTCCTGCAATATGCCCGCAGCTGTCTTACCTTCTTTTGAGTCTGCATAATAAAAAACCTGAGGTCCTCTCACCCCCTCCCCTTGATAACTGTTTTGATGAATACTCACCGCAAGCGCCGGCTGTTCCTCATTCATAATCCTGACTCGTTCTTTCAGGTCTTCCTTCTGCGTATCTGCAAGTCTGTTGTCATCAGTTCTTGTCATAACCACAGTTATGCCGTTTCCTTCAAGCAACTTTTTTATTTTTAATGATATTTTTAAATTTATCTCTTTCTCTTCTGCATTATTAATGCCGATCTTCCCGGCGTCTACGCCTCCATGTCCGGGATCCAATACAATCACACTTCCCGTTTCCGAGACAGAAGCAGATGTTTCCCGCTCATCCAATATAAGGTGTTTCAGCCTCTCCCCTGCCCTGTGGCAGATAATAATCACGGCAATCATACCTGTTATCAGAACAATCCACTTCACTCTCCCGCGCATAAAATCATCCCCTTTCCCACATATATTAAAATATATGCAGAAAGGGGATGTCTCTTTCTGAGGCGCCTGATTAATTTACATACTGAAGAATCAGATCCCACACACCAGAGTCTTCCATACCAAGACTCCATTCTGCTACTCCTGCAAGATTATTCGATTTTATGACTTTCAGCTTCTCTTCCAGGGACTGTTCATCTTCCAGCCAGATTTTGTAAGTGCCTCCGTCGGCATCCCACTCCGCGTAATTCTGCATGGTTTCTTTGTCCCATTGAGCCTCCGCTCCTGCATTCTTCACAACCTGCGCCGCTTCGTCCATACTATAAGCTGTGCTGGTCACTTTATCGGGATAAGATGCCGCTTCTGTTCCCGCTTCATCCGCAAGTTCTTCTTCCGTCTTCGGGGTCTCAAACCACAGTCTCGTAAAAAACGGCACTCCGGCGATCAGCTTCTCAGCCGGCACAGATTCAAGGGCATCTGTAATACCGTTCTTGAGATAGCCTATAGATGCCACTGATCCGGCTTCATAGGATCCTTCCGTATGTTCATCGTATCCCATGATTACTACATAGTCAGCTACCGCTCCCTGCTCTTCAATATCATAATGTTCATTATAAGGCTGCGGCACATAGTTATCCACTGAGAGCACAAGGCCATTCTGCCTGCACTTGACAGACAATTCGCGCACGAACTGGATATAGTGTTGTCCACATTCCGTGGATATCAGTTCGAAATCAAGATTGATTCCGTCTATCCCGGTCTCAATCGCCTCCGCAATGACCTGATTGATAACCTTAGTACGTTTCGACGTATAACTGAGAACTTCGTACGTCTCGTCGTAAGAATTAATTCCTCCGTGGAAATCCCGAAGCACAGCCCAGACTTCCAGATTGGACTGATGCGCGTAATTCACGTAGTCCGAATCGGCAAGAGAAGATACATTCCCCTCCGTATCTGAAAGGCTGAACCATGTCGGGGCAATCGTTGTCAATCCTTTTGTTCCCGCGATTGTTTCAAGTATATAGCTGTTTGCATCCGAATTGGACACATTGTGCCACGCCATATTAATCGTATAATCTTTGGAAATATTGGTATATACCGGTTCTTCAAATTCGCGTGATGTGGTCTCTGTCGCAGCATCTCTCAGAGCATTCGTCTTTACATAACCGACAAATCCGTCCTCTGTTCCGACTTTCATCCAGTCATTTTCATCATCCAGCACGACAACTTTGCTGCCTTTTGATATCTCTGTAAGGATCGGGCTCTTTACACCGCCCTGATAGCGAACCTGCGTATCACGTTTAATCTCGGCAGTCTGTATTTTTCCCCACTCCGAAGTGATCACAGCTCTGTCGGGATTGTCATACACCTCATACTCCATATTGGTATACTCCTGGATGAACGGGAGTGCGATATATGCAGTTCTGCCCTCTGTTCTGAGTATGGTATAATCCGTGTTCTTCTTTTCTGTTATCTCTGTATATTCGCTGCTTCCGACTTCCACCGAAACATTGCCGTCAGGTAATGTATACAACAGAACGCTCTCATTGGGATCCCAGTAAAAACGCTTATTGATCCGTTCTCTCACGACAGAATATTCAACATAATACTGTCCGTCGTAAACTTTTCCCGGAACTGGCGCAGATCCCGTATCCGCTTCTGTTGTATCCGCATCTTCTCTGACAACCTCGTTATTGATCACAAGCGCGATCTCGTCTTCCTGATCCAATCCATAATATTGTTCAAGATCGGCCTTCTCATCTGATGCACCGTATCTCTGCCAGATCAAGAATCCTCCGGCCGCCGCAAGGATCAATATTATAAATATAAGCCATCGTATTACCGCATTGCGCCGTCTTCTTCTGGCTCTGCTGCTTCTTTTTCTCTGTCCCGGTCTTCCCGGCTTTCTCCGGCCGGGACCACTGTCTGACGGTCCGTGGGCGTATCTGTCAGGGCGCTGTCTTCGCGGGGTATCTGCTCCGGTCCGCCTTCTCTTAGCGTCCCTTCTTTCTCTTTCGTCCATGCCGCACCTCCTACCAGCAATTATGCCTGCGCACTCATTATACCATATTTTCTCTTCGCGTCATTAATAATTTACCTGTTTCGCAAGATTTTAAACAGTTTTAAGAAAATAATCAGCTTTTATCTGTCCGGCGGTTCAAGGGGTATTCTCCGCCTGATGAGACTCATTAATATCAGTAAACGCCAAAGCCTCTATATTTCCTTCGCGGCTCAGGACATAATCCCGCATATATGTGCCCTCTTCTTTTGTCATATAAGCTGTTACAATCTGGAGCGGACTTGCACGATATCCGTCAATCGAAATATCAATCCCTTTCCGTTCGTATTTTTCCAGCTCTGCAAACAAATCTCTGTAAATTGTTTCATCCATTTTCATCTGTTGTATACTCCTTTTTCCGCACGGACCGCGATAAATATAGAAAATCCCCAGATTGCCATAAGGAAGCATTTGTGACATACTGCCAGCATCCTGAAAATGCAAAAGACAGCAGAATCCGCAGCGGAGCTTATCATCGTCTTTAAATCGTCTTTCCTGCCTAGTGAGATAATTGCCGGGATACCCGGCTTTCGATTCAGAAATAACAGAAAATAACAGAAATGTATTATTATTCCTCCTTTCCAATATATTTATTTATCGGTGATGCCGCCTTTTGTAAGTGCAATTATATGAGCGAACCGCATCTTTTTCAATGTGTTTATTGTTCATAACCAGTGTAGATTTGTTGATAAGTATACGGGGGAATATTTTTTCTTTACATCAAGATATTTTTTGTATATACTAATCGTGAGAATATGTATCTAAATCTATTTGATGTGCATATTATCTTATATAGTATAAGGATGTGATTATATGAAGATTGAGAAACTCAATGAAAATCAGATTCGTTGTACGTTGACACATGCTGATCTGGCAGCACGCCATCTGAAACTGAGCGAGCTTGCCTATGGCACTGAGAAAGCAAAATCTTTATTTCGTGATATGATGCAGCAGGCTTCTTTCGACTTTGGATTTGAAGCAGAAAATATTCCGCTGATGATAGAGGCAATCCCGTCCTCATCGGATTCTATTGTTCTAATCATAACAAAGGTGGAAGATCCGGAAGAGCTGGATACACGTTTTTCCAGATTCACGCCTTCAGGGGAAAGCGATCCTTTAAATGTAGAAGCGCTGGAAAAACTGGACGGAGCCGATGAATTCTTTAATCTTTTGAATAAAGTAAAAGAAGCGGCCGCCGGAACAAAAAGCAGCGGAAAAGAAAGCAAAGAAGAGCCGACAGCTCCCTCATTTTCCGTACGCCTTTTTTCCTTCGACTCACTGGACGGCGTAATCCGGGCTTCCCGGCTTATTGCACCGGCATACAAGGGCGCGAATACGCTGTATAAAGACGGAACAGAAAATGTTTTCCTTCTGGCGCTTGCACCGTCAGAGCATTCAACAAACGAATTCAACAAGATTTGCAATATGCTTTCAGAATATGGCACACCTGAAAAAGCCGATTCTACTGTGCTTGCATTTCTTGAAGAACACTGTGATATCCTCATATCAGCAGACGCCGTACAGAAATTATCCACATTATAAGGATAAGAAAACCCCCGGAGCGCGATATCTGTCAGACAGATACCGCAGGCTCCGGGGGTTTTTTCGTTTCTTTATTTCTGAGCTGCTGCCATAGCTGCATTGATCTTCTCTACAAGAAGAGCGCTGTCGATGCCATGTACCATAGCTGCTTCCTCGAGTGTCTCCATCTGTGATGCCGGGCATCCGAGGCAGTGCATTCCAATCTCCATCAGGATTGGTGCTGATTCCGGAAAAATGTTAAGAAGTTCTCCGATTTTTGTATCTTTAGAAATCTGTGCCATTTCTATTTCCTCCTTAAATTAATTGAATTTCTTCAGTGGTTCTTATTATAATCCCTGCCAATTAAATTATCAACTGTATTTTCTATTTTATACAGACCGTGTTTACAAGTTTATTCTGAATTTTCTGACATGTTTCTTCTACATTTTTCGTTTTTTTGAATACTTAAAAGTCAAGAATGAAACCGATTTTTTTCGACAATTTTACATTTTCATAACAACTCACCAAAACGTTCGTTCTTTTTTCGCTCCTGAGTAATTCACCAAAAACATATGTTTTTGTGTGGATAATGTGGATAACTTCGTGAAAAACCTCACTTTTTCCACGTTTTTCATTGTTTGGAGTGTGGATAAGTTGAAAACTTTTTAAATTTCAATTTCGACGCTTTTTTACAAATAAAAACATTTTTGTGCATTTTGCTCATTTTGCAGAATAAAATGTCGAAAACGGGAAAACTGCATTTTTACCAAAATACAATCTTCCCGTTCTTACAATAACAAATCCTCGTTTTGTATCAAATCACGCCTCAGAGCACTCGTCTGACCGCGTAAATGTTTGTATATGTCGCGCTGCAGATACAGATTCCTCTATCTGAATTCAAAGCATTAACTATATTGCCGTCACCCATATAAAGTCCTACATGACTGCAGTCTCCATAAAGAATCAGATCTCCCGGCTGTGCCTCCTCATAACTTACAGCATAACCCGAATTTACCATATCATATGTCGTTCTCGGAAGGCTGACTCCGAAATGTGCGTATACCGACTGAACAAAACCGGAACAGTCCGCACCATTTGTGAGGCTTGTCCCGCCCCACACATAAGGATTCCCCACAAACTGACAGGCATAATCTATCACAGCCTGTCCCGACACATCTGTCCCGGTAACCGAAGAAGCCACTGCTTCAGCTGCCTGCTGCTCTTCAGCTTCCTGTTCTTTTCGTTCTTCTTCTGCGATTCGTTTCTCTTCTTCCTCTTTTGTCTCCCCATAAGAATAAGAAGTTTCTTCCGTCACATATTCTCCCGATACCCAGCCGTCTACGTCTCCTACTTTTACAGGATACCAGCCATTTACCGGATCGCCGGTCACCTGATATTGCTCATCTTCCGCTATCTGTGTCAGGATCTCCGCATCTGTTCCCTGACCGGCTCTTACATTAAGAACTCTGGCGGTTACTGTAACCGTATTGTTTTCGTATTCTTCTGCGCATTGCTCTGCTTCACTGCCCGTAATAAGCGTATCGGAAGGTACATATCCTTCGGCCGAGCCGGAACGTATCTTTGTCCAGCCGTCCAGATATTCCAGCACCTGAGCCGCCGAATCTTTATAAAGTTTCCCGACCCAGTCGCTGTTCTCATCCGGGGCACTTCTGATATAAGTATAATCTCCTGTATCAGAAAATGCCATATTCAAATACTCTCCCTCTTCTGTTGGCACCAGATAGAGATTAATATTGTCTTTTACATCTGTCTCATAACATTCTTCCAGTACCGATTCAATCCCTGACGCCTGTATAAACGGCTGCTCCTCTGTCTCTTCTGCTGCCGTTACACTAAGCACACTCCCCGGGATCATGATCGCTCCTGCCATAGCAGAAAGGACCACTTTTTGCCTGATGTGTGTTTTACGCATATAAAACCTCCTTGATATCTGTGTCTTTATCTTTTGTAGGAAGTTCTAAATGTTACACATTTGTTAATTTTGTTACGATGATATTATACCAACCTAAAATGCTGATGTCAACCGAATTTACAGTGTTTTCTTTTACACTTCTCGACATGTTTCAATTTATTCTCGCAACACAATATCAGTTTTTTATATCTTTCTTAATTATTTTGTAATATTTTAGCGCAGATATTCTTACCTATATATAATTTATAAAACTATTATATTGTCATTTTCACTTTTTTTATAATAACTGTTGACAAACTTAAAAATATATATTATATTCTAATTACAGTAATCGTTATCATTATTATCTTAATAACGGTTCTCATTTAGCAATGAAAGGGGGATTCCCATTGGCAGCTTTAAAATATAGTAGACAACGAGAATCCATCAAGCATTTCCTGATGACAACCAAAGATCATCCTACGGCCGATGAGGTTTATATGCACGTAAAAAAAGATTTCCCGAATATCAGTCTGGGTACCGTGTATAGAAACTTGAACCTTCTGACCGATATCGGTGAAGCGATAAAAATCTCCACCCCTGACGGAGGTGACCGGTTTGACGGAAGAACCGAACCGCACAATCATTTTCTTTGCACCAGGTGCGGACGATTACTGGACCTGGAACTGGATATGAAAAGCATTGAGGAAGTCAACCGTCTGGCGGCGGAAAATTTTGACGGACTGATCGAGTCAAGTTCTACATTATTTTATGGTGAATGCAGTGACTGCATTAAAAAGTCTTAATTATATCATTAAAAGAAAAGGAGACATGAATTATGAAAAAATGGGTTTGTACAGTATGTGGTTATGTTTATGAAGGAGAGGCAGCACCGGCTGAATGTCCGGTATGTCATGCACCGGCTGATAAATTCCAGGAGCAGACAGGAGAGATGACATGGGCTGCTGAGCATGTTGTAGGTGTTGCACAGGGCGTAAGCGAGGACATCCTTGCTGATCTGAGAGCTAACTTCGAAGGAGAGTGCTCTGAGGTTGGTATGTACCTGGCAATGGCAAGAGTTGCTCACAGAGAAGGATATCCGGAAATCGGACTCTACTATGAAAAAGCTGCTTATGAAGAGGCTGAGCACGCTGCTAAATTCGCTGAGCTGCTCGGTGAGGTTGTTACAGACAGCACAAAGAAGAACCTCGAGATGCGTGTAGAGGCTGAAAACGGCGCAACAGCTGGAAAGACTGATCTTGCAAAACGTGCAAAAGCTGCTAACCTTGACGCAATCCATGATACAGTTCATGAGATGGCCAGAGACGAAGCTCGTCACGGAAAAGCATTTGCAGGACTTCTGAAGAGATACTTCGGCTAATCCGGAACTATAATTACAACTGTAGAATAAGTAATATATTTGAGACTGTCTTTGAGAATTGCATACTCTTTCCCGAAGACAGTCTCTTTTCATAATTCAGAAAAGGAGGCACATTATGTCAAAATATGCAGGAACGAAAACAGAACAGAATCTGATGGAAGCTTTTTCCGGTGAATCACAGGCGCGCAACAAATATACTTACTATGCATCCGCCGCGAGAAAAGCAGGATTTGTACAGATGGCTAATATCTTTGAGGAGACCGCAAATCAGGAGAAAGAACATGCAAAGATGTGGTTCAAAGAATTCCACGGAATCGGAAATGTTGAAGAAAACCTTGCGGACGCTGCTGCGGGAGAGAACTACGAATGGACAGATATGTATAAACGTATGGCCGAGGAAGCCGAAGCTGAAGGATTTGCCGAACTGGCTGCAAAGTTCCGCGGCGTAGCTAAAGTAGAAGCAGCTCACGAAAAACGTTATCAGAAACTTCTCGATCATTACCGTGAGGGAAAAACTTTCAAGGATGAGGCTCCTCTCGGATGGAAATGCAATAACTGCGGATATATCTACGAAGGTGACGAAGCACCGGAAGTATGCCCGGTATGCGCACATCCGAAGGCTTACTTTGAGAGAAAGGCTGAGAATTACTAAAATTTCGATTTTTCGGCCTGAATGCCAATAGGATAAAGTCCGAAAACAGACGGAGATGAGGCAATGAAATACTTTTAAGATAACCGCCATGTGCTTCAGGCTCCGCTACATAATCTGAGAAAAATTAAAGGGACTGGAATCTGATTAGATGCAAAGCCCTTAACTTTTTCTGACAGATTATTTCGAAGTCGCCTTCCTCACATACCAGTCATCTCTTTAAAGTCTTTCGATGCCTCGTCTCCATCTGTTTTCTGTTTTATCGGATTCGGCATCCAGTCCGACAAATATGAAAGCTAAAGAAACCGGTTAAAGGGGTAAATAATGAGGTAAATAATAGAGAAGAAGTTATTTATTGGTCTGGCGGAGAACCGTTTCCGGTTATGGAGATTTCTGGTTCCGCTTGTTCGTCTTATATCTGCAGAGAACATCCCGTGTCAAGCCTGCGAAGCACCTGTTTACAGGCAAGGGCTTGACACGGGATGTTCCTGCAGATGAATATTATTCAAGCGGACCAGAAATTAATGCGGTTCGAATTCGAACCGGAAGATCAACAAATC
>ERZ1643247.2905-NODE-2905-length-12804-cov-73.919366_pt1 | contig 12804 bp, 18 predicted proteins | sample MGYA00579264_ERZ1643247 | MGnify/ENA primary metagenome ERZ1643247 (study PRJEB29033, sample SAMEA4952262) | chicken gut metagenome | biome: Broiler Chicken; feature: Gastrointestinal Tract; material: Caecum | place: Ireland | collected 2018 | study: Broiler... | reverse complement strand
ATGCAATAAAATTCTGATAAAAACATCACATCAGTATTTATCAAAGTGTCCATAAGAATAAGTGACCGTATCCACATAATATCCCTTGCACCAAAATTCGCGGTTTCGGTATGCGAATTTCATATTTCCCCATTTTTGAAATATGATCGTCGCGCTCTTTCCTTTCAGATATCCCATAAATACCGAAACGCTCATTTTGGGCGGGATACTTACCATCATATGTACATGATCCGGGCACACCTCTCCTTCTATGATTTCTACTCCTTTCCATTCACAGAGTTTTCTTAATATCTCTCGTACTTCCAGCCGGTGTTCTTCATAGAATACTTTCTTTCGATATTTCGGCGCAAACACGATATGATACTTGCGATTCCATTTTATATGTGCTAAACTGTTTATGGTATTAGATGAGTCTTTCATTTTAATATCCTCCGATTGTGTATTCCTTTTCTGACTGGCAGGTCAGTTCTTATTTTACACAATCGGAGTCTTTTTTTCAAGACTCATCGGTAAACCTCTTTTCAACCCCGCGACTATCGCGGGGTTTTTGATATACAAAAATATGCGCTCCCAAAATGGGAACGCATATTCTCTTTCCGTTCAAATGTATGCGGTTTACTTGACCTCTTTGATCTTCGCCGCTTTGCCGGTACGTCCGCGCAGATAATACAGCTTCGCCCTGCGGACTTTGCCCTTGCGGACAACGGTGATGTTCGCGATTTTGGGGGAATGCACGGGGAACGTCCTCTCGACGCCGACGCCGTACGAAAGCCTCCGTACCGTAAATGTTTCGCGGATGCCGCCGTTCTTCTTTGCAATTACGACGCCTTCAAAAGCCTGCAGCCTCTCGCGCGTACCCTCGACGACCTTAACGCTTACCTTGACGGTGTCGCCTACGTTGAAAGCGGGAACGCTGTCTTTGAGATTCTCTTTCTCGATAGCTTCGATCAATCCTTTCATCGACTTTACCTCCATTGTTACTAAGCGTTCGTGGCCGCAATGCCAGAGGACCGCCCGAAGTCTTTTGTTATTTTACCATAAAACGGCGCATAACGCAACCGTTTTTTATCGTGTTTTACCTTTTTTCCGATTTTTTGCTGTACTTTTGCCGCCGACGTGTTATAATTGAAGAAAAAACGGAGTTACTTGTATGGACATTCGGGAAAAGATGCACGCGGGCGAGCTGTACGACCCCGCCGACGAATCGCTCGCGCGCGAACAGGCGGAATGCCTGGAAAAACTGTACGACTACAACGCCACCCGCCCCTCCGAAGGGGAAAAACGCGCAAAGATGCTCCGAGAGATGTTCGCCGAAATCGGCGAAGGGTGCTACATCGAGCCCCCCCTGCACGCCAACTGGGCGGGCAGGCACGCGCATTTCGGGAAAAACGTGTACGCGAACTTCAATCTCACCCTCGTAGACGACACGCACATCTATGTCGGCGACGGCACCATGTTCGGGCCGAACGTCGTCGTTGCGACGGCGGGGCATCCCATCCTGCCCAACTTGCGCGGCACGGCGCCTCTGCAGTACAATCTGCCCGTGCATATCGGCAAAAACTGCTGGATCGGCGCGGGCGCGCTCATCCTGCCCGGCGTTTCCGTCGGCGACAACACCGTCATCGGTGCGGGCAGCGTGGTGACGAAGGATATCCCCGCGAACTGTGTGGCGGTGGGCAACCCCTGCCGCGTGCTGCGCGAAATCAACGAGCATGACCGCGAATATTATTTCAAGGGCAGGAAGATCCCCGGCGAACTCAAATAACGCAAACACGGATCGATTGGAAGAATCCGCACATCTTCATTCGGCATAACCGCCCATATTTTGTACATACAATCCGCGCCGCAAATTTTGCGGCGCGGAATTTTCGCATATTTTTGTACCCGCGCAAAGGCGCAGCCTCACGCCCCGAAGGCGTTTTCGATGTGGTTGATCGCATCGGCGAACACTTCCAGCACGTCGAAGCGCACGTTCACGTCGTCGCGCCCGAGCTTCATCAGAAAATAGCGCGCGATGTCGATATACCGCTTCTGCTTGTGCCGCTCCACCGCCTCGGCGGGCGTGCCGAACTTTTCGGTAAGGCGGGTCTTTACCTCGCAAAAAACGATCGTATCCCCGTCCGCCGCCACGATGTCCGCCTCGCCGAAGGGGGTGCGGTAGTTCGTTTTCAGAATTTTGTACCCGAAGGATTTAAGGTATTTTGCTCCCCTGCGCTCTCCGCTCTTTCCCAGAATTTTTTTGTGAACGTCCTGCGGTGAATTTCGCATAATCCGTACTCCCGTATCGCGTCGGTGTGCCGCTTTGTGCCGTAGCCTTTATGCACGGCGAACCCGTACTGCGGATAAAGTTTATCGTATTCGCACATGAGCGCGTCGCGGTACACCTTGGCGAGGATGCTCGCCGCGCCGATGGTGTACGAGAGCGCGTCCCCCCGCACGATGTTCTGCTGCGGCAGATCGATCTGCAGACGGAAATTGCCGTCGGTGAACACCACGTCCGGCTGCACCGCAAGCCCCTCGACCGCGCGCTTCATGCACAGCCGCGTCGCCTCTAATATATTGATGGAATCGATGGTTTCGCTGCTCTCCTCGCATACCTTATAGGCGATGGCGCGCTCGCGGATGAGCGCCGCCAGCCGCTCCCGCTCCTCGGGTTTCAACTTTTTGCTGTCGTCGATGCACTCGATGAGTTCGCCCTCGCCCAGCGGCATGATGACCGCCGCGCACACCACGGGGCCCGCCAGCGGCCCGCGCCCCACCTCGTCCGCACCCGCGATATACTCCGCGCCCAGCGCAAGCATCTCCTTTTCGTAGGCGAGTTTGTCGACGTCGATTTTCTTTCGTTTCTGCATGTTTTTTCTTTCGTGTCTGTTCTAATTTGCCGGATACGTTTCGCCTTTTTTGCGTCTTGCAACGCTGATCAGCGCTGCCTCGCTCGCTATCCGTGCCGCGCTTTCAAAACGCTTTTACTGTGGCACGCCCTTGCGAATTCTCCCCGCACTGCGCCGCACATCGGCAGCGGTCACACCGCCAAAACCGTTCTTCGCACCTGTCTAACGGATGTACTCCGCGAACGCCTCGGCGCTCTCCAAAGAAATGCGCCCGAGCCGCCCCTTGCGGAAATCGTCTATGATCGCCTTCGCGCCCCGCTCGTAGTCGTACTCGCCGCCCTTTAAGAGAAATCCGCGGCTGCGGCAAACCTGTTCGTACATGGCAAGCGGCGAAGAAAAGTCCTCGATTTTATAGCGTTCGGTCAGAAATTGCGGATACGTTTCCGCAATTTCGCGCAACAGCTCGAGCGCCACGTCGTCCATATCGAGGATGTCGTCGTTGATGCTGCCGATGTACGCGAGGTGCCGCGCGAGCGTCTGGTTCTCGAAGGAGGGGGGCATGGTGCCGGGGGTATCGAGCAGCTCGAACCCCGCGCAGCGGATCCACTGCTTGCCGCGCGTGACGCCCGCCTTGTCGCCCGTGACGGCGCGCTTTTCGCCGCTGAGAGCATTGATGACGGTGCTCTTGCCCGTGTTCGGAACGCCCGCGATCATCAGCTTGGGCGGGCGGACGATCCCCTTCTTTTCGTCCCGTTCGAATTTTTCGCGCACGAGTGCGGAAATTCTGGCGGAAAGCTGTTTCGCCGCGCCCGCCGCGTTGGCGGAACACTTGACGGCGGTCAGCCCTGCCTTGGAAAATTCGGCGAGGAAGGCGTCCGTCCTTTTATCGTCGGCGAGGTCGCTCTTGTTGAGGATGTACAGAACGGGCTTCGCGCCGAAGAGCGTATCTAATTTTTTGTTCCTGGTTGCGGCGGGGGCGCGGGCGTCGAGTACGGCGAGCACGCCGTCCACGAGCTTGACCTGCTCCTCCATCATGCGCATAGCCTTGGTCATGTGACCGGGGAACCATTGGATGTGTTTCATGCTTCTCCTTCGCGCTAAATCTCTCAAAAGAGATGAGAGCTTTTGCTTGATTTCAGAGAAAACCCAATATTCGCCGCATTTCCTGCGGCTCTGTATTCGGTTTTCTCTCTTTGCGCGCTTTTTAATGGCTCTCATACCTTTATGCGCGCAAATTCACTCTTTCCGCGTATGCCTTTCGGCATATCGGGGGCAAAAGCAAAAAGCGTGGTTTTTACTTTCGCAAGTGATTTATATTATTTTTGATTATCAAAGCTCCAAAAACAACCTGCACACTTTGTGTTTTTCCTAATTGCCTCCGAAAGTGTTGTTGGATCTCTTTCTATTCTTCTTGCCGCTTCAGATACAGAATCAAATATTTCTCCTGTATTCAAATTAATAACTCTCTTTGCTTGTCCATTCCTGAACTTTCTATCAACCGGCTCAATCTTACAAAAATTTTTAACATCTTCCTCAAAACACCAATGATAACCACCAGATGTATATTTCCAATTGCGGCAACATTTTAATATATTTTTGATTTTGAAAAATTTCTCCGCCTCTGTTATTGAATTAAATTTTTGATTTAACTCAACACAAAAAATCTTTCTTGAATCTACACGAATATTCCTTTTCTCTCCCAATGTAGCATACTCTTTTTCATATCCAAAGCAAAAGTGCAACCCTCTTATTGTTTTATAAATATATAGCGGATTTTGCGTCGTTAATACTCTCGATAATTCACTTGTTCTTATTTTCAATTCTTTACAACACGATATATACGAATCCCACTCTTTATCTAAATCTATACAGTACACCGATTTTTTATATTTTGATTCCCTCTTTTTATTTTGATATTTTTCCCAAGTCAATTCATTATACTCTTCTAAATAAGCAAAATAAAATCCAAAAGTGGACGAATGCCTTTTACAAGCTTTGGATAGATATTGAGTAAATATTCCTGTTGCTTTTGAACAGCTTGTAAGGCTATCATATATATCGCCTGTATCAACGCAAATTATTTGCTTTCGACGCCCCTTTTTCCCATTAATTAACTCAACCCCAACTGGCTTAAAATCAAACAAATTTATTATGCGACAGAAGTGAAAACCAAAACAAGTGTGATTTTCTTGCCCTATAACCCTATTGATTGGATTTTTTTTATAAAGTTTATCACAGTATCCATTGTCCGTAAACCACTCTAACGCAATTGTTGAATTGGGGAAAAATTTCATCAATTCATAACATACTATAAAGTCTAATTTATTGCGTTTTTTTACCTGAATAGCATTTTTAGCCTTCTCTATTGCTTCCAAACTAATTGAATCGCCACCAATCGTCATATTATATCCGTAATTGAAATCATACGAATTATAATAGCTAATCCAATACTTTTCTCGTTGATTCGCTAATGCTTGGCTTTCAATATTATCTTCTATAATTTCATGGAGAAAGGCATCCCATCCATATTTTTTTATTGCATATGAAAATCTAGTTCTAGGATTATATGTATAACCTCTACCACTTCTCCAACGTTCTTCAACCCCTTTTCTTGTTTGCCCTATATAGACCTTTCCGCTAGGAGATGTATGCTTATATATTAACCACATTAATCATTCCCCATTAAATCCGGCCGCTTTTCGCGCGTGAGCTTTTCCGACTGCTCCCGCCGCCACTTGTCGATCTCCGCATGGTTGCCGCTGCGCAAAACCTCGGGTACCGTCAATCCCCTGTACTCCACGGGGCGGGTGTACTGCGGGTATTCCAGCCGGTTCTCCGAAAAGCTCTCCTGCACGAGCGACGAGGTGTTGATGACCCCGTCTACATACCGCGCCACGCAGTCGGCAACGACCATCGCGGGCAGTTCGCCGCCCGTGAGAACGTAATCGCCGATGCTGATTTCCTCGTCGATAAACAAGTCGATGGCTCGCTGGTCTACCCCTTCATAATGCCCGCACAGCAAGATGATATGCTCGTACCCCAAAAGTTCGAACACCTTTTGCTGGCGGAACGTTTCGCCCTTGGGCGACATATAGATGCGCCGCGCCTTATGTTCGGGGTCGAGCGCCTCGATGGCGGAACCGATGGGCTGAGCCGTCATCACCATGCCCGCGCCGCCGCCGAAGGGATAATCGTCGCACTTTAAATGCTTGTCCTCGGTGTAGTCACGGATGTTCACGACGTTGATTTCAATTTTGTTTTCCTTCTGCGCCCTGCCGATAATGCTCTCGCGCAGCGGCGCGAACATCTCGGGGAACAGCGTCAATATATCGATTCTCATTCTTCAAAGATGGTTTCCAACAGCGAAACGGCGAACAAATCGTGCATTTCGCGCGAAGGGTGATTGATATGGTTGCAGAGGAGCGCCGTCGTATCCACGCCCGCAGCGCGCATCTTCAGCCACCGCGCATAGCAGTCGCACACCTTGACGCCGCAATCGCGTGCCGCCTCTTTTGCCGCAAGGAGATATTCGTCCAGCCGCCCCTCCTTCGAAACGGCGCAAACCGCCGCGGCGCTCTGCCGCTCCACTTCGCTGCGGATATTTTCGTCGACATAATCGCACATCAGATTGGGCGTCATAAAGATGACCTCGCTGCCGTTTTCCTGCAGCTTTGCAAAGATCTCGCGCAGGGCGGAAACGTATGCTTCGCGCTTCTCCGCTTCCGGCCCCGCCATACAGTCGTTCAGTCCGAAGCAGACGACGGTGAGGTCGGGGCGGAAAGGCAAAACGTCGCGCGCAAGGCGTTTTGCCCCGTTCGGCGCGTTGTCGCCGCTGATTCCCGCGTTGATGAGATTGATCTGTGCGCGCGGAAACAGCGTATTGAGCATGCGGACAAACCGTTCGGCATAGGAGTTATGCCGTTCAAACACCGTGTCGAAGGTGTTTTTGCCCTTGAGATACAGTTCAAAACAGCCGTTTGTTACGCTGTCGCCCAAAAATGCGACGGTCGCCGCGGGGCGCCCGAGCAAATCGTCACTCTTTTCCCGAATTTTTTGCAGAAATTGCATATTGTCTCCTTCTTAACGCCGCACAAAGAAATTTCGTTGCAGCGCCGCATTTCCCAACTGTTTCTATTCCTCTTTCAGCAATTCGAACACTCTTTCCGCGTCGACCGTCATTCGCTTTCTTTCCACGTCCATGTCGAGGATAACGCCCTCCTCTGCCAGAAGCCGCATTTCCTTTCCGTCCCGCGCAACTATGTAAATATCCGTTTCCGCGGGCAATACTTGCACGATTTTTCCCAAACGTACCCTGTTTTTCGTGTACAGTTCGCACCCGACGATCGCCTCGATGTCGAATCGGTTTTCCTCGGGGTTATCCTCGGGCTGCGGCTCTTCCTCCACGCCGAGCTCGGCAAAGCCTTCCTCCGCAATCCGGCTTCCGCCGCCGTATTCGCCTTCTTCCGGCTCGCTCTCCGGCGCGTCCGCACGGCGCAGTATCTCGTCCAGAATGCGGCGGGAATATTCCTCTCCCCACTTATGTATGCCGAACAGGATGTACTCTCCCTTTTTGCAATACACGCACAGGGTGTCGACCTCACGCGTTCCCCCTCCCTCAATTCGCGCCTCAACGTGGTCGCCGACCTCGTTCCCCTTGTTGATACAGGCGCCGCGAATATCCTCATAGCGCGCCTCCATCTTCGGCCACGCCCATGCCTGTTCGTGCCAGAACACGACGCGGTCTGGATAAAACTCGATGCGGTGCGCAGCCCAACCATAGCGGAGCAACAGCCATACGGCAACAAACAGCACACCCATGGCGCCGGCTATGCCCGCAGCAATCCAAGCCATTCCACAGAGCGCCGCCACCATAAACGCAAAGCAAAGCCCGCAATAAATCCCGAAAAAAATGTTGCAACGTTTTTTATGCTTGGGCCACAGGCTGAAAACGAGCTTTTCTTCCCCCTTATTCGCCTTCATTGCTCCACCAATACCTCGCCGATGCGCTTTTCGCTCACCGTTACGATTTTCTTTTCGACGTCGACATCCAAAAGAACGCCCTCCGCCGCGGGGAACATGTACTCCTTGTCCCCCTCCCGCATGACGTAGATATCCGTATGCGCGGGAAGAATGTCCGCGATTTCGCCCAGACGTTTGCCCTTTTCCGTGACCACGACACAGCCGAGGATGTCGACGATATAGTACCGCCCCTCCTCGAGCGCGGGCAGGTCGGCGCGGTCGGCGAGCACTTCTTTCCCTCGCAAAAATTCGGCGGCGTTCCTGTCCGCCACGCCCGAAAGGGCGAGATATGCCGCCTGCGCATCGGCGCGCGCGGACAAAATTTTGTACTCCGTATCGCAGATAAACACCTTTTTGACCGATTTCAGATCGGAAACGTCGTCTATAAGCGGCTTGATTTTTACTTCGCCGCGGATGCCCTGCGGCTTCAGCACTTCGCCGATAACGATTTTTTTGAACATGAAAGCTCCCGTAAATTAACGCTTGAAATTTCGCCCGGAAAACAAAGAAGGGAAAAATCATTCGCGACGATTTTTCCCTCACCGTTTTCGGATGGCGGCGCAAAGATCACTCCGCGTCCTTTGCCTTTTCCTTGATTTCGATGTTGTACTTTTTGCCCTCTTTTGCAGAAGCGCAGCGCACAAGGGTACGAAGCGCCTTGGCGATCTTGCCCTGTTTGCCGATGACCTTGCCCATATCCGACTCGTCGAGCAGAACGGTGATCTCCACCGCGTTGCCCTTGTCCTCAACGACGTATTCGATCTTATCCTTGTATTCGGCGAACTGGCTGACGACGTATTTTACAAGTTCCAGCATTTTCCTCGCCCCCTATCGCTTACTTCTTTTTCCTGGTCTTGGTGCGGGGAGCGGAAAGCTTGGTCGGCTTTTCCATGATGCCCTGGCGGATGAGGAGGGTCTTGACCGTATCGGTCGGCTGAACGCCCTTGGAGAGCCAATCTTTCGCCTTTGCCTCGTCGATAACGATTTCTTCGGGCTGGGAGGTGGGGTTGTAATGCCCGACCTTTTCGATGTATTCGCCGTCGCGTGCCTTTCTCGAATCCACAACTACGATACGATAGAAGGGAGATTTTTTGTCGCCCATTCTCGTAAGCCGCATTTTAACTGCCATGATAGTACTCCTTTTTAATAAAAACAAAATTTTTGCGCGAGGAAACAAACGCTCCCGCGCCCTTTTACCTTTGCTATTATACCGAAATAAAGCGCGCCTGTCAAGCATTTTCACTTGACAGGCGCAGAAATTTTATTGAATCCCCAATGTCTTTTCCCTTGCTCTCTTGTAATCCTCCTCGTCGATAAGCCCGTCCTCGTACAGCTTTTTCAAATTTTCCAATTCAGCCCGTCTGCTCTCTTGCGATTTTAGCGGCTTTTCGTTTTTACTGCGGGGAACTATTTCTTTTATTGCTTTCGCTTTTTCTTGGATATTTTTGCGCCGAGATTCTCTTTTTTCTTCCCTGCAAATGAGCTTCTTTTCTCGGCAAATTCTTTTTCGTTCTTGCTTAGAAAGTTGTAACTCTTCCCATGTCCAGCGATATATGCGTAACCAATTTGAGCAGTAATAAAGCAAAAAAGGAACAACGGCAAGCATTAACATTACAATATCGAAATATGCCATCAACAGCCATATTCCCGTATCAAAATAAAGCAATAAGCAAGGTATTATCAATAACAAACTCGCCAGCAAGTCAAAAGACAGCAATATAATTGTTAGGATACCCCACCAAAAAGGCAACTTTTTTCTTGCCCCTTCTTGCAAATTATGATGCCAACTTTTAATAAAAAATCCCGTTATAAAGGCAGTCCGCAGCATTATTACACAAAACTCGATCGAACGCGATAAATCATATCCATAATAAACTATTTCCACTACAATAGTGATAAATATTATTAACATATATATCATTGCTGCTTTTTTAGCCCGTTTTTTTACAGAAAAATGCAGCAACTCATATTCTGTACTACTCTCTATATTTTTTCCGCTGATTTTCATATATCCCACCAATATGTTTTGGTCTATATATAGTCTATATTGTATCATATATAGCCCACTTTTGTCAATAAAAAAGTGTATCATAAAAGAAAAGGAATACACTATGAACACTTATCAGGCAGTAAAAGTACGGTTGCTGCAGCTTTTAGAAATCAAAAAGCTGTCCATTCACAAATTGGCAATCGAGTCGGGCGTTTCGCCTTCGACCATCAAAAATATTTTATACGGCAAGAGCGTAAATCCGGGGATCGTAACGCTGAAAATGCTGTGCGACGGCATGAACATCACCCTGCTTGAATTTTTTGACGCACCTGTTTTTCAAAACCTCGAAGACGAATTAAAATAAAACATAAGCGGCGCAACGAAATTTCGTTGCGCCGCTCCTCTTTCCTATTATTATTTACCGCATGAACGGCAGACGTTTGCCGCCCTTGATCTGTTTCATCAGCGTTTTCGTCTGTTCGAATTGCTTTAATAAAAGGTTCACGTCCTGCACGGTCGTGCCGCTGCCCGCCGCGATGCGCTTTTTGCGCGAAGAGTTGATGATTTCCGGCTTTTCGCGCTCCTTTTTGGTCATCGACAAGATCATCGCCTTTAATTTTTCCACTTTGCGCTCGTCGAAATCGCTCTCCTTGATTTTCAGCTTGCTCATGCCCGGCATCATGCCCATCACGGAGGCGATGCCGCCCATCTTTTTGAGCGATTCGAATTGGTCGAGGTAGTCCTCCAGGGTGAAAGACGCGTCGCGCAGTTTCTTTTCCAGCTTTTTCGCCTGCTCTTCGGTAACGGCTTCCTGCGCTTTTTCGATGAGGGAGAGAACGTCGCCCATGCCCAAAATGCGGGACGCCATGCGGTCGGGGTAAAACGGCTCTAAATCGGTCAGCTTTTCCCCCACGCCGATGAACTTGATGGGCTTACCCGTGACCGCCTTGATGGACAGGCAGGCGCCGCCGCGGGTGTCGCCGTCCAATTTCGTCAAAATAACGCCCGTCACGTCCAGCCGCTTGTTGAAAGTTTCGGCGACGTTGACCGCGTCTTGCCCCGTCATCGCGTCGACGGTGAGCAGAATTTCGTTCGGATGCACCTCGTTTTTGATATTTTCCAGCTCCTGCATGAGCGCGTCGTCGATGTGCAGGCGGCCCGCCGTATCGATGATGACAGTGTCGTACCCCATGGAGCGCGCCTCGTCGATCGCCTGCTTCGCCGTTTTGACAGGGTTTTGCGTGCCCTTTTCGAACACGGGAACGCCCGCCTTGCCGCCCACCACCTGCAATTGGTTGATGGCGGCGGGGCGGTAGATATCGCCCGCGACCAAGAGCGGTTTTTTGCCCTGCTTTTTGAGGAGCATGGCGAGCTTGCCGCACAGCGTGGTTTTGCCCGCGCCCTGCAGGCCGCACATCATGATGATTGTGGGCGGCCTGTCGGCGATCTCCAGCTTTGCGTTGGTTGAGCCCATCAGCGCGATGAGTTCCTCGTTGACGATTTTGATGACCTGCTGGGCGGGGTTGAGGCTCTGCAAAATCTCCTGCCCCACCGCCTTTTCGGATACGTCCGCGATGAACTTTTTGGCGACGAAGATATTGACGTCCGCCTCCAAAAGCGCGATGCGTACCTCGCGCATGGCGCCCTTGATTTCCAGCTCGGTCAAACGGCCGTGCTTTGTCAGCTTTGAAAAAATGTGGTTGAGCCTCTCCGAGAGGGATGAAAACAATGCCACTATCTTTACCTCTTTGCGATGATTTTAGAATGATTCCCCTTTTAAAAGCACCGATATTTCGGCGAGCTCTTCGGCAAAATCGGGGTGTTTTTCGGAAAATGCGGAGAGCAGCTCCGCCGCCCGCGCCATGCTTTGCGCCGTCTGCACGACGCGCAGCTTTTGCTCGTACTCGTCCAAGGAAACGCGGCTCTTGGCGAGGGTATCCGAAACGCTCTGCTTGGAAATGCCCTTCTGCTCGGCGATTTCGGTGAGCGACAAGTCGCACATATAATACAGCTCGCACACCTCGCGCTGGTGCTCGGTGAGGAGCGCGCCGTAGGCGTCGAACAGGGGCAGATATTTCAAATCTTTCATATCGCTATTATAACGGAAATTATCGGCGCTGTCAAACCGCCGAAACGCGGCGGTTTATTCGCCCTTTTCTTCCTCGTCCTTCTTGCCGGGTTCGCCCTTTTTGCGGCGGACGGAATCGCGCACGGTGCGCAGGCGCTCCTTCTGCCGTTCAAGCATATCGTGCACGGCATCGGAGAGAGATGCGCCCGCAAACGGGAACAGGAAGCGCAGCTTCTGCCGCCGCGCCGCCCTGCGCTCGTTGAGCGCGGCTTTGAGTTCTTCGTAATGCACCGCCTCTTTGAACTGCGCGGCGGCTTTGCGGATCTTGAGCGATACGTTGAAGCTGACGCACAGGTCAGCGATGAACACACCGGCAAAGGCGCCGACGGCGAAAATCATCCACACGTTGCTCCCCGCCCAGACCGCCGCGGTGTGCAGCGGGTCAAACAGCAGGTACACGAACCCCGCCGCGATGCAGCCCCACAGCAGGGAAAACAGCGGGCAGATGATGCCCTGAATGTTCCCCCACTGCCGCGAATAATCCCACAGCTTGATTTTCAGTCCCTTGATAAAGATGAGCCCCGTGATATATTCGAGCAAGGTGAGCGCGACGATGAGGATGAGCACGAGCGCCCAGCGCGGGAGCGGGATGAAGCACGCCCCGTACAAGAGGAGGGTGCCGCAGCCGTACATGGGCAGGTACGGGCCGTTCAGAAAGCCCGGGTTTATCCACTTTTTGGAGCTGAAAATGCGGCGGAAGAACAATTCGAGCACCCAGCCGCCGACCGAGCCGACCATGAATAAAAATACGAGTTGGAAAAACAGCACTTGCAACCCCGCCTATATGATGCCTTCGGTGAACTCTTCCGCGTCGAACAGCTGCAGATCGTCCAGCT
>ERZ1643247.2903-NODE-2903-length-12810-cov-12.133281_pt1 | contig 12810 bp, 11 predicted proteins | sample MGYA00579264_ERZ1643247 | MGnify/ENA primary metagenome ERZ1643247 (study PRJEB29033, sample SAMEA4952262) | chicken gut metagenome | biome: Broiler Chicken; feature: Gastrointestinal Tract; material: Caecum | place: Ireland | collected 2018 | study: Broiler... | reverse complement strand
ATCTTTTGCAGCTATCTCATGCCAATCAGCTTCGATATGCAGATACAAAGAACCGCACAAAAACGATCACGTTGTATCTGCTGATAGCCGCGATCCTAATGGGATTGCTTGCATACCTGATTTACTCCTTGAAAATCATTTACTCTATTGCGTGGTCGTTGGAGGAAGTAGTGACAGAACTGGTTGTTCCTATGGTTCTGATCTGCGCGATCCTTAATATTGCGATTAGTATTTTTTGGGGAAGTGGCCTGCTCCTTAGCGATACTAATATTGACAGTGTGCTTGCACTTCCAATTCCGTTGCGTACATTGATACTCTCCAAATTGACTGTCCTGTTTATGGTAGAGGTCGCCCTTACTGTGGCGCTGCTGCTTCCTATGATGGTGCTGTTTGGCCTGACCGCAGATATGGAATTTCCGTTTTATCTAATTGTGCTTGGAATAACCATCCTCTTTCCTGCCATTCCCGTCCTTTTGGGAACAATGATCGGAACACAGATTTACCGCGTCTTGAAAAGTTCCTCTGCTCGTATTGCCCGACTAAAGGCAGCGGCGGCTATCCTGATTTTGTTTGCGTTTATGATTTTCATGTTCTGCAAATTCCCAGATATAGCTGCCGGAAATTTTGGGGATGTTATTTCTACCTCGACTTTTACACTCTATGTAGGCCAGTATATTCACCGATTGCTTAACGGGGACTATCTGTTGATAGGCATATACTTCGGTGGGGTATTCCTGATAGGCGTTACTCTGCTCTATGGTCTAATCAAAATATTTCGTAACTGGTATAGCAATGACGCGATACAAGGCTCAAAAAGTCAGCCCGTCGATTGGAACAAACAAACCACGAAACAGCACAGCCCGGTATCTGCTCTTTTAGAAAGAGAGCGCACACGTTATTTTTCGCTTCCGGTATATCTGACCAATACTGCCTGCGGATTGCTTTTTGCTGCGGTCTTTGTTCTGCTGGTTGTTTTAATGTCGGATAAGATCACACCATACATTTATCAGTTGGCCGCATATTTTCAGGTGCCTTTTGCTGATTATGATGTGCTGTTCATATATGCATTTTCTATCTTGACAACAATCTCCTGCACAACCTATGTCGGCATTTCCATCGAGGGAAAACAGATTGAAATACTGAAATCCTTACCCATTGCGGCAAAGAGCCTCTTTCGAGTAAAGCTGCTGCATCATCTCTCAATGTCTGTACCGACCATTTTGGTTTTGAATACCATCATGGCATTGTATTTGCAATGGCCTTTCCCCAAAGTTATGCTGGGGTATGCTTTTCCTTTGCTGTGTTCGGTGCTGATCGGAATGATGGGTTACATCTTAAATCTCATTTTCCCCAATTTTGAATGGGAGAATGTCACCCATATTATCAAGCAAAGTCTACCAGCGATTTTGACAGCCTTGATCGGGGTTGTAGTTACCTGTGGGACGGCATATCTGCTGTTGAGATTTTTCGCAAGTGCTTTATTTATGGGGAGTTGGATTGCCTGTGGCGCCAATCTTTTGCTCGTTTTAGGAATGATGATATGGATTGACAACGAAGCAGAGCAGTTATATCAAGGCCTTTAGCCAAGGAGTATCACATGGTAGGTTTGCTGAGTGCGCTATTTAATGTCACTGTAAGTGTCGTATTTCCGATAGCTATATTACTAATCATTTTAATCAGATCAAAAAACGCAAAGGCAGAACTGAAAGTGTTTCTTGTGGGTGTATGCACATATTTAGTTGCACAAATACTTTTCCGCCAACCCTTTCTTGCCTTATTACAAAGCATTGATTCATATAGGATTTTGATAACGACAAACCGAGTTGCCCATATCGCAATTTTAGCAGGTTCGGCGGCGATTGCAGAAGAAATAGGACGATATATCGCATTTCGCTTTTTCGTAAAAGGTCAGCCAGCACAAAATACGCCATTATATTTCGGTTTAGGGCACGGAGGCATTGAGGCACTATCTGTTGGGGTAAATAGTGTAATATTGCTCGTATGCTCGCCTTACACCCTTATCAATATGGGCGCAGATGTTGCTTTGGCAGGTGTAGAACGGATTTCCACATTGCTTGCTCAAATTGCATTTTCCTATATTGTTTTTTGCAGTTATCAGAAAAAAACTTATCGCTATTTAATATTGGCAATCTGCCTTCATACTGTGTACGATTTTCCTCTCATACTGCTTGATTATGGCATTTCACCGTTTGTATTTGAAATCGGGCTTTTTCTATTCTCTGCAATTTTATTACTTTTTACATTAAAAGGTGTTAGAGGTATCCAGTCCAATGAAAAAAATAATTAGTCTTTTAGGTTGCTGCTTTATTGCAATCTCAACATTAACCGCTTGTGGAAATAACAATCTTCCAGCATGGGCAGATACAGATGTACTAACCCAAAAAGCACAGACAATGATTGATACGCTAAATGCTTTTGACTATGACGGCGTTGCTGAAATCTATAACAATCCAACAGTAGACGCATCGACCTTTGAAGCAAGCGGTGAAATAATTGAAACCTATGGTACTTTTGAAAGCTATGGCGATGTGTCGTATGTAGCTGACAAGACCGATGATGGGATCGAATTTGTACGAGTTATTCAAATTGCAAATTATGAAAAAGGAAAACTAACCTTTACAGCAAGTTTTTTTGAGGATAATTCCGTAGCTGGGTTTAGGCTGGCAGAATGAAAGAGATATTGTACGGTCTATTGTGATCCGCTTGCAGTTCTAAAATGTGAATACGAAAACGCTATTCCCTCTGGAGGTGAGCAGCATGGGAGAGATCATAGTAATACGAACTTCTGATCCTGATGAAAGTATCTACCGAGCTATTATAGACATCTTACAAGAAAGGAACATCCAAGTCCTTCATGCTGCTAACCTCGAACCCTCACACCTAATTTTGGGCGATATTGAGATATTCCCGGAGCAGCGGCGAGTTACGAAGGCCGGTGTGGAGATCTGTCTGAACTATGGAGAGTTCTCTATCCTTTACTGCATGGCCCGCTGCCCTGGGCGTGTATTCAGCCGGGAGCAGCTTTACAATGCGGCCTGGGGCGAGGACTATGAATTAGGCACCAATACCGTGGACAACACGATCTGGCGTCTGCGGAGCAAGCTGGAGCCTGACCCGAAGCACCCCACCTATATCAAGACTGTGTTTCGGGTGGGATATAAAATCGAACCAACCGAACATTAAAAGTATAGTGGCTGTTGATGAACCAGTGTGACTACTGTGAGCGTCATGGGAAACTTTACATTTCCTGATGAAATCAGGAAGAAACTTGTCTGATACATTGATAATGTGGCAGTTTATCTCATATCCCTGTTAAGCAGATTGAGTGAGGTGAGGCCTATGATCTATCGCAGCGCAGATGAACAGTGGTCCATAGAACAGCGGTCTTTGTCTAATGTTAGATAAAGACCGCTGTTTTATTTGGAAGCGACAAAACACGAATTTTTTCGCAGTTATAACTAAATATCAGCAAAGGCGGCAGCAAGATGCTGCTACACAAAGAAAAGAAAGGGGATGATGCCAGCCGCCTGTGTGCCGTCCGCATAATGGCGGGCAAGGAGTAGCGGTGCTATGGACGATGCCATCCACAGCATTGGGAAGTTACTTTTTGTCCCACTCAAACGACACACGGCTTTCAATGGACAAATTTCAATAGGTGTTGGTCGGCGTTTTTGTGCGCGGGAGTTTGCCCCCAGCGGGGATAAGCCTCCGCCTGCCGGTGCTGCCTACCCTGTTGGACTTCTCAATGCACATATCCAGAAAGCGGCTGATTTTGTATTCCAGTACAAAGTCGGCCGCTTTCTTTTCAGGCTTCCTGAACAACGGAACAGGGGGCCGCCATCTCCGATTTGTTTTCGCAAAACAAATCGGAGGTAGGAAAATGTATGATTATCGCAAAAGCGACTATGCGATAAACAAAAACAGCCCAAACATCGTTTATCGCTTTCATAATGAGATCTTGGAAATTACTTTGGAAGATTATCTGAAGGAGAATCCTGACAAAACAGAAAAAGACTTTGCGGAACTGAAGGCGCTGTCCGATCAAATCTACTATGAGCAGGATCGGGCTGAGAGCGCCCAGACCCGAAAAGATGACTCCCTTACTGGCTTGGAGGAAACGCAGGTTTGCGCCACCCGCCCTTTGGACGAGGAATGGGAGGAAAAGCTGACCGAGTTTCAAAACCGTCTGTATGCTCGGAGAGCGTTTGAAAAACTCTTTGAGGCAGATGTACTTACAGAAATTCAAAAGCGGCGGTTCTGTCTGTATGTTTTTAAGGGCTTATCCATCCGGCAGATTGGCAGGCTGGAAGGAAGGAGTCATCAGGTGGTTGCAAAATCGCTGAACCTGGCAATCCGAAAATTAAAAAAATTTTTTGCGGAACAGGGGTGACACCCCCCGGTTTTCAGGACGATAGGTGAAAGGCATTCTTTTTGAGAGTTCTCCTTTCGCCTGGACCTTGACAACCGCATACTCATTCATCAGTAACTTCCCCCTTGTCAGTGCGAGGAGCAAAAGCCGACTCAGGGGCCGCGCCATGATATACGGACAAGATGAGCAGATCCCACCTGATTATCATAATTGGTCTTGCGTACAATCCTGTCCCGTATGAGCGAGTAACGGCAGTCTGTAAAAACCGGGCAGCACCCGGTGCGGCCATGACCGGCAAGGGGTACAATGGTACTCCTGTCCAGCCACAGCCCTGCCTGACCGCAGGATCACGCAATGGGGGCAGCTCGGAGAGATCCTCGGAGGGGTGAGATTCCCGTGGGCCGGTTCGCTGCTGGTCGCTGATGACTTCCCAATATGTGCGGGGTGTCAAGGACAAATGGCACATAGCAAGAAAACAAATCGGATTTAGTATTTCGCCGGAAACAGGGCAGGTCTTTTGGCCTGCCCTGTTTCCGGCTTACTTATATTCAGGAGGTCAAAATATGCGAAAGGCTATCCGGCGCGGCGATCTGTTCTATGCAGACCTGAATCCGGTGGTCGGCTCCGAACAGGGTGGCATTCGTCCTGTCCTTATTATCCAGAATGATGTGGGGAACCATTTTAGCCCTACTATTGTTGCGGCGGCCATCACCAGTAGGAAAGCCAAGAGCAGCCTGCCGACACATATTCTGCTGGAGAATGTGTCGGGACTCGCCCCTACCTCGCTATTGCTGTTGGAGCAGCTACGGACAATCGACCGAAAGCGGCTTCGTGGCTATATCGGACGAATCAGCAAGGAGAAAATGCAGGAGGTAGATACAGCGCTGGCGATCAGCATTGGCTTGAACCCATAGGCATAGGACGGGTTCCCTTCTGAATAGGATGGTAAAGGCAGAAAGGAGGGGCCTGTTTGAAGATACCAACTTTGTCAGAACTGGACACATTTTCTCAGGTGGACATCAAAACGGTTGATCCGGCACAGCTTGTGGATATTCGGGAGGTAGCCGTCAATACAGATTTGCCGAAAGAGGAAAGGATTCTTGACTTTATCCGGCAGGTCCATAACCCGTATTGCTTCCGTCACGGGAAGATCGTAGTCAAAATTGGCTTTTCGGAATCGGCGGAGCATACCACTCTGGAAGAACAGTTTGAAAGCTATCTGCGTTCCCTTTAGGGCTTCGACACGAATGGAACCGCAAAAGTACCTGGACGCCGGTTCAATCCTGCGGTATAATAGAAGCGGACTAAATTTGCACTCCAATCGTTGTTGGGTCTAATCCAAGAATACGATTGGAGGTATTGCTATGAAAAAAATCGCCGGTGAAGCTGTTTATACTGCTGACATCTATCTCCGCCTTTCCGATGATGATGGGGATAAGATGGAGAGCAACAGCATTAAGAACCAGCGCGAGTTCATAACGGAATTTTTGAAATCAATGCCAGAAATCCGCATCCATGCCGAGAGGAAGGATGACGGGTTTAGTGGTGTTGATTTTTTTCGTCCTGGGATTCAGGAAGTATTGCAGGATGTGCGCTCCGCCGCTGTCAACTGCGTAGTTGTGAAAGACCTCTCCCGTTTGGGCAGAAACTATATTGAAACCGGGAAAGTCTTACAGGAGTTTGCCGACCACGGTGTGCGTTTTATCGCAATCAACGACGGCTATGATACCGCCAATTTACAAGGGCAGGCCAGCACGATTCTCCTGCCAATCAAGAATCTGATGAACGATTCATATAGCCGCGATATTTCGGTGAAAATCCGAAGCCACTTGGAAGTCAAGAAACGCAAAGGTGAGTTTGTGGGCGCGTTTGCAGCCTACGGCTATTTGAAGTCCTCGGATAATAAGAATAAGCTAATTATTGACGAATATGCTGCCGCTGTTGTGCAGGATATTTTTCGGTGGAAGCTGGACGGAATGAGCCAGCAAGGGATCGCTGACCAGCTGAATACTGATGGTGTTCTCTGCCCTGCGGAATACAAACGCTCCCTGGGCATGAAATATGTGTCTGGATTTAAGCGTAACCCACAGTCGAAATGGTCGGCGGTGGCCGTAGGGCGCATCCTGAAAAATCCCCTGTATATTGGGGTGATGGTGCAAGGTAAAACTGGACGCCCCAACTATAAAATCAAAAAGCTACTGGATAAGCCGCCGGAAGAATGGATCAGCGTTACGGATACCCATGAGCCGATCATCAGCGAGATGGATTTCAAGACTGTCAACGGCCTGCTGCAAGCAGATACCAGAATTGCTACGCAGCAAAAAACCGTCTACCCATTTGCGGGCCTATTGTTCTGTGCAGACTGTAAGCAGAACATGGTTCGCAAAACGGTTCCCGCCAACGGGAAGAAGTATTTCTATTATACCTGTTCCACAAACCGTGCCGACCGCAGGATGTGCAGTACCCACAGCATCAGTGAGGCACTGCTGATGGATACTGTTCGGGACAGCATCCATGCGTATCTTGAAACGGTTTTGAGCATTGAGAAAACCTTGCAGTTTATCGCAGCCCTTCCGGCCGAGAATGTGGAGGCCCAAAAGATCGACCGCCAGCTTGATAAGCTGAAAGCAGATTATGAGCAGACTATGCGTTTCAAAATGTCGGCTTACGAGAACTTTGTGGATCACCTGTTGAGTGAGGCGGAGTTTAAGCAGTATCAGCGGGTCTACACAGAAAAATGCGAAGCGATTGCGGCTGCTATCACAAGACGCCAGCAGGAATTGGATGCCATCAACAATGCCGGGACTGCGCAAAACGAATGGATCGCCCATTTCAAATCATTCCGCAATGTGGATGTGATGGAGCGCAAAAGTCTGGTGAAGATTATTGAACGCATTTATGTCCATGAAGGAAATCGCATTGAAGTTATCTTTAAGCATCAGAACGAATACCGGGCAGCGGTTCTTTATATCGAACAGCACATGAAGAATCGGGATGTGCCGGGTAAAAAGGAGGCGGTATGAATGGCAAGAGTGAGCCGGAGAAACAAAATTGCTGCGGCGCAGACCGGCCAACTGCCGTCCCCTATGGCCGCCCAAATGAAAAAATCGCTGCGGATATACCGTGTCGCTGTCTATGTGCGGCTGTCCATTATGGACACTCGTGACCGGAAGGACAGCGAGAGCCTTCAGACGCAGATTGACTATCTGTGTGAGTATATCGCAAGGCATCCTGACCTTGAATTGTACGACTGTTACCGTGACAACGGCGAAACCGGAACCAATTTTGAACGGGCAGGATTTCAACGGATGATGGATGATGTAAAAGCTGGCCGGGTGGACTGTATCATCGTAAAAGACCTGTCACGGTTTGGCCGTGACTTCCTGGAAACCGGAAACTTTTTGGAAAAGGTCCTGCCGTTCATGGGAGTTCGGTTTATCTCCATCAATGACAACTACGACAGCATTCGGGCAGACAGCGGGGATGCAATGAGTGTCGCTCTGAAAAATTTGATGAATGACATTTATGCGAAGGACATTTCTCATAAGGTCTTTTCCGCATTGGACATCAAGAAACGGAACGGCGAATTTATCGGGAACTACGCAGCCTACGGCTATATGAAGTCCCCCGAAGATAAGCACAAGCTGATTGTCGATCCGATAGCGGCGCCTGTGGTCCAGCGGATATTCCAGATGAAAAAGGATGGGATGAGCAATGCAGGGATTGCCCGAATATTGAGTGAAGAACAGATCCCAAACCCCAACCACCACCGCTATTTACAGGGAATTATATACACGGCGCGGTATGCGCAAAATGACCCCTGGCAGACGCAGGCGGTAAAAAATATCCTTCAAAATCCGGTATATCTGGGTCACATGGCACAGGGCAAGAAGATCTCCAAACTGTACGCAGGCCAGCGCCAAAAGAGTTTCCCTTCGTCTGAATGGGTCATCGTTCCCAATACGCATAAAGCCATCATCTCACAGGAATTGTTCGATGCCGTACAGGAGATTATGAAGGCACGACGGGACGAATATCACAGCCGTCTGGGGAAATATGCCCATTTCAGCAGTGAGAACATTTTTGAAGGGCTTGTTGTCTGCGCCTGCTGTAAGCGTAACATGACCCGCTATAAGAGTGTTTATAACAAGGGACGAGATGTTTCGTTCAACTTCATCTGTCCGCGCCATGCGGCGCTTTTGGATATTGGCTGTCCCAATGCCGGAGGGCTTTCGGAGGATGACCTGAAAGCTGCGGTGTTCCATGTGATCCGGCTGCAAATCTCCCTGCTGGCGGATGTGGAGTCAATCATCAAAAAGGTAGAGAAATCGGCAGCCGTCCGAACCCGCAGAGCGTCGATTGATAATGAAATCAGTTCTGCCCAAGACCGCCGAAAGCGGATCGACACCCTGCGTCAGAATCTTTTTGAGAGCTATGCGAGTGGTATTGTGTCACAGGCTGACTATCTGTTCGGGAAAAGCCGGTATGATGATGAGTATGCTTTAATCGAACGCCGTTTGGAACAGCTTGCGGATGAAAAGGCTCAACTGCCGGAAACAAACCCAAAGCAGAACAAGTGGTTCGCTGCATTTTCGAGGTTCCAAGAGGAAAAGGAACTGAGCCGGGAAATGCTTCTGGCATTGGTTGAGAAAATTTATGTGAATGAGGACAAGCAGGTACATATTATCCTGAAATATCAGGACGAAATGAAAAAACTACTGTATAGGGGGTGTGAATATGGAGAGGGATTTTAAGCCTGCTATGGAATTGGTAATTGCTGTCTACATCAGGCTTTCCGCAGAGGATGGCGACTTGTCGGATGAAAAAAATGAGAGCAACAGTGTGGTCAACCAGCGGGCATACATCCATCAGTATATCGCACAGCACCCCGAATTTTCAGGAGCGCGGATTCTGGAATTTTGTGATGATGGCTATTCTGGAACGAACATGGAGCGCCCCGCAGTCAAGCGCCTTTTGCGGCAGGTCAGGGATCGGAAAATCAACTGCATCATCGTCAAGGATATGTCCCGTTTTGGGCGTGACTACATCGTGGTAGGCGACTATCTGGAACAGATTTTCCCCTTCCTGGATGTCCGCTTTATCGCAATCAATGATGGCTACGACAGCAAGGATCACAAATACGGCGCCGCAGGGTTGATTGATGTGTCGTTCCGCAATGTGATTTATGATCTGTATAGCAAGGAACTCTCGGAAAAGGTTCGCTCCACAAAGAAGCAGCTTGCGGAGAAAGGCTACTACCTTGCTCCATTTGCTTTCTTTGGCTATCAAAAATCGCCGGAAGATAAGCACACCCTGCTTGTGGATGAAGCTGCGGCAACCACAGTCCGGCGGATATTCGCCCTATTCATCAGTGGTTTGTCTACCCATGAGATTGCCCGGAAGTTTAATGTGGAAGGGGTTCTGACGCCCTTACAGACCAAACGGATGCAATCTGTAACACGGAAATGGAATTGTGTCGATCAGAACAGTAACTATTGGACTTCTGGAACAGTACGGAAAATCCTCAATGATGAACGGTATACCGGAAAGACTGTCTATGGAAAGACCATGCGGAAAAAGGTAGGGTCCCATGACATAAAGCGTGTGATGGAAAGCCAGTGGACGGTTGTTGATGGAGCCATCCCTGCGATTATCTCAAAAGAACTTTTTGAAACAGCCAAGGAACTATCCGTCACATCTCATTCAGCGTCGCCTAAAGTAAGCAGCCGAATATTTTACCGAAAGGTCCGCTGTGGTCATTGCCGGTTGGCAATGACACGCATGGAGGGAACAAATCCATATTATATCTGCCAGACTTACCGAAGGAAACCGGACATTGGATGTCCGCAGGATAAAATGAGCGAAAAGGAGTTGGAACAGGCCGTGCTTGCTTCCATTCGTGCGATGGCACAGTTTGTCCGAAAAGCAGAGAAAGCACGGCAGCGGCAATCTGATAAAGCTGATCGGTACAATCAAAGGATTGAGCAAAAAATCCTGGCACATGAAAACTCCATTAAAATGCGCCAGCAGGAGAAAATGAGTGCGTTTGAAAATATGGTATCCAGCTTATGTGATGAACCAGAATACAAACGCAGATGTAATCAGTGCGATGAACATATCCGGCGCCTTGAACAGAAAATCAGAGAATTGCAGAATGAAAAGCGCCTGTTGCTGGACGAAAAATCCCCGGCCGAAAGTGTTCTGCCATATACCAATGTAAGAACACTGACACGAGAACTGGTGGATTTGCTGATTCAGCATATTTACATTTACAGTGACACCTCTATTGAGATCGTTTGGAAATTTCAGGATGAGTACAAACGGTTGCTGGCAGAACTGAAATCGAAGGCGGACACGACGAATGAATCGTAAGTGTTTCTGGCTGTATGGCTGCGTTGCTTCGCCGGACAGCCATGCTTTAGAAATCCAGATGGAGAGCCTGCGCCGTTTTGCAGAAAAGCGGAAGCTGAATGTTGTCGGCCAGTCGCAGGATGAACAAAGTGGCCTGACCTTTGACCGGCCTGGGATCATGCAGTTTCTTGATTCCGTAAGGGCAAGAAAGGTAGATGCACTTTTGGTAAAAGACCTGTCCCGGCTGGGCAGGGATTACATCCAAGTTGGAAGATTCCTTGATGACCTGAACCGTTCAGATATAGGAGTGTTTGAAACCGCAACGCTGATTACAAGCGGGCTTTAAGGGTGAAAGGTAGCGAAAAGTGTAAATAATCCCTTAATTTTTTTAGTTTCATCTTGACATTAGGAGATGAAGGGATTAGCGGAACTTCCGCAGAAAAACGTCCTGCGTTTCAGCGAATGATAAGGTGCTGCAAGAAAGGGAAAATAGACTTGATCCTTACCAAATCCATTTCACGGTTGAGTAGAAATACGGTAGATTGCCTCCAATACGTCAGGCTGCTGCAAGAGCTGAGGATTCCAGTTATTTTTGAAGCTGAGGGAATCAATACCTTAAATATGCAGAACGAGTTCCTTCTTGCTGTGATGGGGGCGAACTCGCAAGCAGAGAGCGAAGCTACCAGCAGCCGAGTCAAATGGGGTGTCAGAAACGCTTTTCGTGAGGGAAAGGTGAGGTACTATTATCAGTACTGGCTGGGCTACAGAAAAGGGAAGGATGGAACACCCGAAATCATTCCGGAGGAAGCTGAGACTGTAAAGCAGATCTACGCGGACTACCTTTCCGGCAAAAGCCTACGATCGATTGCAGACTCTTTGGAGAGCAGAGGAATTTTGCCAAGAGCCGGGCAGGCAAAATGGACAACGACCTATATTCGGGGTATTCTGCAAAATGAACGATATACGGGAGACGCTCTGCTGCAGAAAACCTACACAACAGATCCTATTACCAAGAAACAAAAGAAAAACAGGGGTGAGCTTCCGCAGTATCTTGTGAAAAACTGTCATCCAGCTATTATATCTCACGAATTATTTGATTTGGTTCAAAAAGAGATCTCCAGGCGCAGTGTAGCAACTGGAAATTCGGATGCGGACAGCGCACGCCCGAAACCCGCCTATTCCGGAAAATATGCGCTTTCTGAGCTTTTAGTATGCGGAGAATGCAACACGCTGTATCGGCGTTGCACATGGAAAGGGAATAAGGGAACACGCATTGTCTGGCGTTGTAGAAGCCGTCTTGATCATGGTAAGAAATATTGCAAGCATTCTCCAACGTTAGACGAGGCGGCAATTCATCAAGCTCTGGTAAATGCAATCAATCAACAGTTAGTACGCCCGGAATACCTGCTTGCTCCGTTTGAAAAAATCCCTTTTCATCTTTCCGCTTTTCCTGTCCCTGCTAAATCGTGGCCGGAATTGTATTCCAATCTCCTGGAGCGGCAAAGTATGCTTGATACAGAAATCGTTGACCTCATTGCAGAGTATGTAGCCAATGAAGACTGGAACGGAGAAAGCGAACTGCTTATAGAGATCTTAAGAGAGCGAAACAAGTGTGCCAACTATATCTCCACATTCCGGCTAGACCGATATGGAAGAGATTTTTCCCAGGACAGATTTCATTTTCCATATTGCCTGACGGAATACAACGATGCTGTCGTCCGCTATGTGGTAGACACCATTAAAGTGTTGGACAAACAGCACTTGCAGATCACTTTTAAGGGAGGCCTCGTTGTAGAACAGAAAATCCCCTCCAATTAGCTGCAATATCGAGCGAAATACCTAGGGTACCTTCGGCCCGCGCCTTGATTGGCGCGGGCCGTTCTATGTTGAAGCTGCAAAACGGGGCAGGATCCCTCATAGACTCTTCCAGGAGGTGTTTTTATGAGTGAGACAACGATGATCGTCCATTGTGAGTATTCAGGTACAGGCCAGACGTTAGAAAAATTGGTACAGAGTTCTTTCTATACTTTCCTGAAAAAGGAGCTGTCTGAGCTAGCTATTTGTCGAGA
>ERZ1643247.2901-NODE-2901-length-12813-cov-6.196739_pt1 | contig 12813 bp, 7 predicted proteins | sample MGYA00579264_ERZ1643247 | MGnify/ENA primary metagenome ERZ1643247 (study PRJEB29033, sample SAMEA4952262) | chicken gut metagenome | biome: Broiler Chicken; feature: Gastrointestinal Tract; material: Caecum | place: Ireland | collected 2018 | study: Broiler... | reverse complement strand
GAAGATATTTCAGGAGAACTTCCTTCCCCAGAATGATCTCCAGGATGATCTGGAGATTTCTGGGATCTTCGATAGTCTCCGAGAAAAGAAAACGGTCTAAGAGAGTCAGGTCTTTTAACTGCGTTTTCTGTAATAAGTTTTTATCCATGTACGATTTCTCCTTTCATTATAGAACGGTCCAAGCCAGGCTGTAAAGAAAAAGATACAGACTGTCCTGGTTAAAAGATGGTGATAGGTTAAAATGACTGGAATGCGCAACAGAACTGTTGCATCAAAAGTGATATAGCAGATATGAATCTATAAAATGCTTGTACATATGAAAAGATATATATGTAATAAGGCTTCAGAGGAACAAAATGGAAGCATGGATATTTTCTGTTCCTCTGAAAATAATGTTAAGACATTTCGTCTATAAGCTGCTGAATTCTCTCCGGGGTTTCTTCCAGGGCCTCGGCAATCTGTTCCACAGATTGACCTTTCAGCATTTTCTTTTTTATCAGATTTTGGAGTTGGAGCTGGAGCCCTTCCTCCCTGCCTTCCTGTCTTTCTAATAAGAGTTCTTCCCAAGCCTGCATAAAGCGTACCCCCATTTCTTCATTTTCGACGATCGTGTTTACGTTTCCCTGCAGTTCTCTGACCCGGCTGCTCTGGTAGGACACGGAGGTCTGTTGGTTGGAATGTTCCATATAGTATAGCAGATCTGCCGGTCCCAGACTATCAGCAGGATTGCTGCAATAATTTTCTTCTCCTAAGAGAAAAGGCTAAGACATCTTATCAATTAACTGCTGGATCCTTTCCGGAGTTTCTTCCAGAGCCTCGGCAATCTGCTCCACAGATTGGCCTTTCAGTAGTTTCTTTTTTATTTGATTTTGAAGTTGGAGCTGGAGTCCTTCCTCCCTGCCTTCCTGTCTTTCCAATAAGAGTTCTTCCCAAGCCTGCATAAAGCGTACCCCCATTTCTTCATTTTCAACGATCGTGTTTACGTTTCCCTGCAGTTCTCTGACCCGGCTGCTCTGGTAAGACACGGAAGTCCGTTGGTTGGAATGTTCCATATAATCATATAATAAAGGAGCTCCACTAATTCGGGACTGACATCTTCCGGATTCTTTCCATGGGTATTGAGAAAGATCCGGGTAGCACCGTCTTCCATAGACAGCTGTGGGACCTCCCGGCAGCGCATCTCGAAAGTATACTGATATTTTTCATAGCCAAAGATATCAAAGGGAGCGATGATGATCAGGCAGATGTCTTTCAGCTGATTAAAATCACTTTCTCCCGGTTTCAGGAGCCTGCCGTCCATAAGGCTCTGATAAAAACGGCTGCGCCTTGGAAGGTTCCTGGTGTCTTTTTTCTGGACTTCCACATCATAGACCGTATTATAGATATCCTCCGACCAGACGTCTACCCGGATGTAACGGTAGAGGGGAGACTTTTTCTGCTCTTTCTCCGGCTGGGGAAGATATTTCAGGAGAACTTCCTTCCCCAGAATGATCTCCAGGATGATCTGGAGGTTTCTGGGATCTTCGATAGTCTCTGAGAAAAGAAAACGGTCTAAGAGGGTCAGGTCTTTTAACTGCGTTTTCTGTGATAAGTTGTCGTTCATGTACGATTTCTCCTTTCATTATAGAACAGCTCTGTTCTGACGTAAAGGATAAAGTGTTTTTCGACCGTTTTAAAAACAGAGCCGTTCCTTCCTAAAAAAGTTGTTAAAAAGTGTTTGGAAAACTGCAGCAGAACCGCTGCGAAGAGTTCTGAGAGACTCAGAATGTAAATAGAAATTTTGGTTAAAATCATAATAGCACAAATTGTTTATTGCGGCAAGAACCAGGAGTATGTCAGAATTTTTATTGTGGAAAATAATGAAATATTAAAAAGGAAAAACTTAAAAATTGTTGTAACAATACAAAAAATTGCGAAAGTTCTACAATTCCTTTTGTACAATACCTATCGCATGAAACAAAAAAGGAGGAATTATTAAATGCTGAAAAATGTTATTACTGTAGCAAGCGAAGACCTGGAAGAATTTGAACAGTATCTGTATGAGCGGGAAAATGCCCGGGCCACGATCCGAAAGTACATGACAGATATCCGGACATTCTGCAGATATCTGGGAAAGGAGAAAGAGGCAGATAAGAACCGATTGCTTCTATATAAAGAATGGCTGCTGGAACACTACGCTATCAGCAGTGCAAATTCTATGCTGGCGGCACTGAATCAGTTCCTGAAATTCAAAGGATACGACTACATGACTGTTAAGAGGATCAAGACCCAGAGAAGCCTTTTCAGACAGGAGGAAAAAGAACTGACCAAAGGAGAATTCAAACGTCTGGTAGAAGCAGCCCGGCGCCAGGGAAAAGAACAGTTGGCCCTATGTATGGAAACCATCGCTGTCACAGGAATACGGATCAGTGAACTTCAGTATTTCACAGTAGAACGGGTAAGAAAGGGAAGGATCGAGATCATCAACAAAGGAAAATACAGAAGGATCTTCCTGCCGGATTCGTTGCGGAAAAAGCTTCTGGTTTATTCAAAAGAGAGAGGAATCCGGGGAGGATGCATTTTTATTACACGAAATGGAAAACCAAAAGACCGGAGCAATATCTGGAGCGAGATGAAAGCCCTCCAGAAGAAGACCGGAATTCAGGAAAGCAAGATATTCCCTCATAACTTCCGGCACCTTTTCGCCAGGGTCTATTACGATACCACAAAGGATCTGGTTGGACTGGCAGATCTGCTGGGACACAGCAGTCTCAACGTTACAAGAGTCTATACTTCCACCAGTGGACAGATGTACCAACGGCAGTTAAATCGTATGAAAGAACTGCAAATATAAAAACCACATAATATGGATTATGTGGTACTACCAGACACCAGATTTTGGTAAACATTACATATTAAACAGGCGTTACAACAAAATCTTTTTGATGTAATGCCAAAGGACATTTTTCACCTGTAGAACTGCTTGAAAATGGGCTTCCTCTTGTTGACGAGGCCCATTTTTGATGTTAAAGTGATTTTAAACAATTAAAGAATTTCTAAATTTTATAAAATTTCATGTTTGTATTACCACATAATCCATATTATGTGGTAAACCCTATCAAAAGAGAAGCAGGCAAAATCCCCTATTTACACGGAAAAAAGTATTTTAGTAATGACAATCAATACCCGACAGATAAGGTAATATTTTGAAAGACCTGCAAAGAGAGGAGGCATTAAGGACTATTGGCTGGTAAAAAAGAAGAGACCTTTGTAATACGTATACATGATTGCCAGAATTCCACCTGGCAGGGAAGCATCCTATGGGCAGAACGCCAGGAAAGAAAATGCTTCCGAAGTACATTGGAAATGATCAGTCTCATAGAAGAGGCGGTGCAGTTAGATAGAGAAAATAAAGCATTAGAAGGAGGATACCATGAAAAGTAAGAAAAAACAAAGAATACTGGCCCTGATACTTTCCATGGTTCTGATGCTGAGTGCCAGCATCTCCGCTTTGGCTCAGGGAGATGTTCAGACCGAAGCATCCGGAACTGAGACCACGGAAAACCAGGCGGCAGCACAGAGTCTGGGAGAAGAAACAGTACCGGAAACAGAGACGCCTGCAGAAGAGGCGGGAATAGCCACCCAGTCGGCGGAAATCACAGAAGAATCTGTGGAGCAGGAAACGGCTGACCAGAATACTGCAGAACAGGGAACCACGGAGCAGAACACAGCAGAGCAGGAAATCCAGACGCAGGAAAATCCAGAAGCCTCTGCCCAGTCACAGGAAGCACCTGGGGAAGCCGCAGAAACCGTACAGGACGGGACATCTGCAGCCGCAGACAACAGCCAGGAAAACACATCTGCAGCGGAAACAGCGCCAGAGTCTGAGGTACAGAATACAGAGACACAGAATGCAGAAACACAGGAAGAAGCCAGCGTTTCAGAAGAACAGCCAGCAGAAACTACAGAAGAGACCGTCACTGAGGAAACCGTAGTTTCTGAAGCAACAGAGCTGAAACAGGAGTTTACCGATGAAGACGGAAATGTGACACAGACCGTTACCGCTTATGTGCCGGAAGGCGCTTTCCAGGCTGCAAAAGATCAAATCTCCATGGAAGTGAAACTTCTCAATGAAGAGGACGCCAACTACATAAAAGGCATGATGGAAGAGAAACTTCCGGAAGGCTTTTACTTAGACGGATATGTACTTTACCAGATCGACTTCAAAGTAAACGGAGAGATCACCAAACCGGCCAAGGCCATCACCATTTCCATGACAGGAAACGAGCTGGCAGTAGAAGACACCAAGAACGCTCATGTGTTCTATTATGTGCCGGAAGATCCGGAAGCAGAGGGAGACGAGGATCAGCTTACAGAAGTAACTCAGAAAGACCAGCTTATCAAATCCCTGGAAGAATCCGGACAGAGTACGGAGAATATCGAGGATTACGATTACTCCGAGATCGCAGTCAACGAGGGGAACGCAGATACCATTACCGTGAAGGGATGGGAGTCTACCATCTACGGGTGCTATGTGGAAAAAGAGATGGCCCAGGAAGTTACCTATGAAGACGACACCGTAAAGGTAACGGTAAGTGCTGATGAGAAAGGGATCATTCCCAACAAGACAACCCTTCAGGTCGTGCCTATCTCCAACAGCGGAGACACCAAAGACCAGTACAAAGAAGTAGAAAAGAAACTCCAGGAAAAAGCCGAGAGCGAAGAATACGAGATCGCCGGATTCCTGGCTTACGATATCTCCTTCGTAGATAAAGAGGGAAAAGAAGTAGAACCTGACGGCGAAGTAAGAGTTTCCTTAGAATATAAAAATGCAGCCCTGCCGGAGGGACTGACTGAGGAAGAAGCCAAAGAAGCCGATGTGACCATGCTCCATCTGGAAGAAGATGAAAAAGGTAAAGTCCAAGACGTGGTAGATATGGCGGAGAAAGAACAGGTAGAAGCCATAGCGACTACGGAAAGCCGGCAGGTGGAAAAGGTTGCGGTGAAGACGGAGAGCTTCTCGGCATATGTAATTGCGTGGAGCAATGCTAAAAGTAGTTCAAGAGCAGCAGGAACCCTTAGAATTGAAGATGATGTTATTCATTCGGGCCAGATTCAGATAAATCCCGATCAAGAATTGCAGAATGAAATCGAGGAAGCAAAAGAAAATGGCTTTCTGATAAAATATGTTTGGTATAAAAGCATAAATGATGGAAACTTTGAGGAAGTTCAGCGTAATAAGGTTGGCGATAATTTTAACATTGCAGAGGATGGAAGTTGGCTTAATATAGCATTGGATGATGGCTCATTAAGTACAAAAGAAAATCGGAACAGTGTTCAATATCGTGTTGCATTATTTATTAATGACGAAGAGGTGAAAACATCAGATCCGTATTCTGTACAATACTATGATGAACTTCAGAACGGGAGCTTTGAAGTTCCGGATATAAAGCAAGAATATGATAGTAGTGTGCATCATACTCAAATATCTAACGATGCATATCCGGAGAAGATATGGCTGACAACGGGAGAAGGCACTGGTGATGATAAGGGACACGATATTGAGATCATTAATGATGATGTGGAGATACGGACAGGCAATTTTCCCTTCTATTCATGGGAAGATTTTAAAGATACATATTCCTGGTATGGTGAGGATGGCGCAAGAGCCGGTCATCAATTTGTAGAATTAAATTGTGAAGCAGAAGGTGCTCTCTATCAGGATGTTATGACCATCCAGGGGGAATCATTAAATTATTGGTTATCTCATAGAGCAAGAGGAGATGAAAAATCGAGTACAAGAGAGTACGATACAATGTATGTTGTTATTGTGCCTACAGAGACAGCAAAAACAGGAGGATTCAATGATGGAGAGATTGATACTCAAGCTGAAGTGAGACAGTTAATTAATAATATTAAAAATTCAGAGGGATCAAATATTATTAAAGACGAAGAAAATGGAATTTACTGGAATAAAAACACTGGTGAGTATGTGGCAACATATAAAAGCGATGATCAGAAATGGTGGGATTATTCCGTAGAGAACGGTTACATTGCTACCAGTTATATGACTCGATTTTTCTTTGTTGCAGGTCAAACTGATACCAATGATGTTACAGTAGGTAATTTTCTTGATCGAGTAGGTTTTAGTCAGGAACTGCCACCTGCGAATCCTGAAGAATTTAATCTGTCTATTACTAAGAAAGTAAACGGATTGTCCCAGGATGAATTCGATGAGTTAAAAAGAAATTTGACCTTTACAATTGAGGTAAAAGATTCGGAGGGAAATCTTGTATCAGAAAATGAGGCACCTTTGCAAGGAGAAGTAATTCATGCCAATGAATTTCAATGGAGCGGAAGTGGAGCTTCCTGGACAGGAACTTATAGTCTGTCCAACCAAAGTATTGCTTATGGTGAAATATATAACTATACCATTAAAGAAAATGAATATGATGTTACTGATTGCGGCTGGTCCGGTAAGGTAACAGTAAATGGAACAGAAAGTGAAGAAAAGGATCAGGGAACAGCAGAAATCCAGTCAGAAAGCTCTGCAAAATACATATTTGAAAACTCTTACACCTCCGCTACGAAAGATATTAATTTTACAAAAGTTTGGGATGATGCGGATAATTATTATGGAACAAGGCCAACAAGTATTGATATAGAATTGACAGCAAGCATTACAGTAGGTGGGGAGGCCATATCGTTGAATCCTGAAACGGATTTGAAGATTGAAAATTCTGCAGTAACGCTGGCACCTGACAATCCCGATGCAGCGGATGAGTGGATACATACATGGAATGATGTGCCTGTTTATTACACATGTGAAGGAGAAAGATATCTGATAGAGTATAGTGTTATAGAGACATCAGCCAATGGAAACTATGTATATGAAACTGGCACGGCTCAGGAAGGCGACGGATCAGACTATACTCCGACTGTACAGAATCCAGCAGAATCTGGAACAAATAATGCTATTGCTGCAGTTAACGCATTAAGAGCTGGTGGAAACAATAGTAATTCCCAGCTTGGTGCGCCGTCGCATAAGAAGTATATATCAGCATATGATCCCGAGACAGACGAATATACATTGAATCTTGATGTTACAGGGGCAAGAGGTGAAGCTGTTGGAGGAGCAGATATCCTGTTTGTGATTGATATATCAAATAGTATGGAGGGCACCTTATTAAGTGACGTGAAAAATTTACTGAATGGAGAAACGACAGGTTGGGGACCATGGGAGGAAGAAACTGAAGGTATCATCGATCAGATTTTTGAAGCTGGAGATAGAAACGAGATTGCATTTGTAAAGTTTGGTACCACAGCGGCGAAAAGCCAATGGTATTCATCCAACAATAAGGGGAGTGCAGAAAGCTATGTAGATGATTTGAGAACAGGTGGTTTGCTTAATGGTGGTACAAACTGGACGGATGCAATGGAGAAAGCATCTGATTTGATGCAGAATAAGTTAGAAGATAATAAGGAAAAGGTGGTAATCTTTCTGTCAGATGGCAAACCTACTTATACGAATAAGGATGGTAAGCCTGATGGGGATGGAAATACAACTTATAATAGCTATTATGATGATGCATCAAAAGTTGTTAATAATTCAACTTCATTGAAAAATACTACTTTTTATTCCGTATATTTGACCAGCAATACATATTGGGGAATGCAGACCTTTAATAATAAATTGACCATACCGAATCATGATCTGAAAGATGGTACAGATTTACAGAAGGCATTGCAAGATATCATGCATCTTATCATACCAAAATACAAGAATGTATCTATTACAGATACGTTGAGTGCATATGCGGATTTCGTAAGTACGGATAAAACCAGCGTGACGGTAACAAAAAGGTCTGTAAATGGTAAGGAAGAAAAGTTAAGTTCTAATCAGTATGAGGTAAGTTTTGGAGACAAGAGTGTTACCGTTTCACTTCTTAATGGTGCAGAATTAGATGAAGGAGTGACTTATACAATAAGCTTCAAGATCAAACCGTCTGACTATGCGAAAGCGCAATATGCTGAGAATGGTTATAAGGTTAATGGAACGGTGCATAAGGGAGATTCCGAAACAGGAGATACCAGTGCGGAGAAGGATGGTTTTTATTCCAATGATTATGGTAAAACATATGTAGAATACACAATCACTGGTGAAACAGGCAGCAATAAGGCAAATTATCCGAAACCGGTTATTCAGATCCAGGAACCTAAAGTTGTTACAAGTTCCATGATTGTTCGGAAGGTGTGGGCAGGAGATGACAATCCGCAGCAGCCGGATTCTGTACAGGTTGCTTTAATGCAGAGTAAAAATGGTGAAGAAGCTATCCAAAAAGAAACGACTATATTAAACGAAGATAATAATTGGAGACACTTATGGTCGGAGCTTGAGACAAAAGACGGGGACGACACCTATGAGTATTCTGTGAAGGAATTGAATGTTCCGGATAATTATACCTGTGAGATTGCGTATACAGAAGCACCAGACGATGGCGATGGAACACTTGCAACTATTACAAATACGTATGACGCAAATAAAGAGGATGTTAATCTGTATATCGCAAATGTTCTCCAGTTTGAAACTCTTACTGTGAATAAACAATGGGAGGGTGATGACGGTCATACTGATATGAGACCGAATAGCCTTACAATAAATATTGCCAACACTGTTGATGACAATACTTATGCCATGGAATTGACACCGGATAGTTGGTCAGGATCGATCAGTGTTCCGAAGCTTGCGACTGGGAACTATACGGCAAATGAGGTAAATCCAGGTGATGGATATGAGCAAACAAATTCATATTATGATCCGAGTAGTAATACAGTAACCATCACAAATACTTTACAGACAACTTCCCTGACGGTAAATAAAGTTTGGAATGATGGAAATTTAATTAATAATCACAATGCAATAACGTTTATATTGGAATATAGGGAAAAAGGAAGTTCGGATGAAAACGCATGGCAGTCATATGGTAATTCATATCAACTGGAGGAAGAACTTTATTGGACAACAACGATAAGTGATCTTCCGGCTTATAATGAGTACAGAGTTGTTGAGCAAACACCTGACGGTTATATTTCCAGTGTAGAAGAAAATAGCAATGGATTCACAATTACCAACACCTTGAAATGGTCTGCATTTAAAGTTCATACAGGAGTTGATACCAAATATCTGGAAGGCGCACAGTTTGAATTGAAAGATTCTGATGGTACAGTGATCGCTACTGGTAAATCTAAAGAAGATGGAACAATCCAATGGACTTTGGGACAGGATAGTGAAATCCAGGATATTTACCATTTAGAAGATGGAGATTATACGATTGTGGAAACAAAAGCGCCTGACGGTTACATGATCGATGAAGATGGATGGACAGTAACCTTTACAGATGGTGTATTGACCAAATTTGATGGTAAGCCTGTTACGGCTGATGAGGAAAAGGGCGTAGTTATCAATCTTGAAAACGAAATGCTCTACGAGCTCCCCGAAACCGGAGGCCCCGGAATCTTCTTGTATATGATTGGCGGAACATTGCTTCTCATGGCAGGTTCCCTGATGATATATATTAATCGACGCAGGGGGGGTGCTGAAAAGATAGGAAAATGACAAATTTTTTCAGCGGCCCTGGCGTCGCCAAAAGACAGCAGGACGAGGCAGAAAGAATGGGAAAACCCAAAAAAGAAAAGGAGAAAGAATATGAGTAAAGTAAAAAAAGTATTCGCCATAATCTTATCTATGGCGATGATTCTCGGAATGTCACTTACGACATTCGCAGCACCTGAGGAAACGGGCGCGAGTGCAACTAATGGTAAAATTACTGTAAAAGGTTTAACAAGTGACGAAACAACGACAGTCAAGCTTTATCAGATAATCTCATGGAATAGTGAAGAGAGCAAATGGGAAAAAGCAGATTGGGTTAAAGAAGATGATGTAACTTTCAATCAACAAGACAATAAAATTGATATTAAATGGAGCAATATTCAAACCTATGCAACTGATGATGACTTGTATGTGAAAGAGGGTCTTACTAATCCAGCAACTGTTTATAATAATGATACAGCAGTATTCGATAATTTGGGCATTGGAGCATGGATGATTGTAGCAGTCGGAGATGATGGAAAAGGTTCTGGTACAGAATATACAGTAATGGGTACATATACCTATGGATATGATGATGATAATTTAATGGTACCTATTGATGTGACTGTAAATGCAAAAGGTGAAGACTATAAGGTTACAAAAACCTTTGCAGAAGGCAGCGAGGAGTTCGTAGCTATAGGTGATGAGGTTGAGTTTGAAATCAAAACCACATTCCCTAGCTATGGTGTAGATACAGTGGACAAAACTTTTTCTATTACAGATTCCCCAGAAGGATTAAAAACAACAGAGGTTGTTGTTAAAGTTGGTAATGACACGCTTACAATGGGGCAGGATTATACATTGACCGAAACACTGCCTACAGAAAAAGAATTTACAATTAACTTTGATAGTGACTATATTAGCGCAAACGAAAATACTCATGCAGGTGCTCCTGTAACGGTAACAGTAACTGCAACAGTTGTCGGAGTAGATGGAAAAACAACCTATTCAAATAAAGCAGATACAAATAAGAGCGAGAATCCATCAGAACCAGAAATAGGAGATACAGGTTCTATTGAAATCACTAAGAAAAATACGGATATGGAGATCTTAAAAGGCGCTGAATTTAAAATTAGTGAAGTGGATGACCAAACTGCTTTAGACTTTGTTAAAGAATCAGATGGTGTATATAGATTGGCATTACAGGATGATAGCGACAAGACATCAACACTTGTGGCAACAAATGGTACTCTTTTGATTAAAGGGCTCGGCGCAGGAACATATGAGATTACAGAGACGAAAGCACCTAATGGATATAATACAGTAGATATAGCAAATAAAACGATCGTTGCCAATGTAGAGACAAATGATTCGGGAAATAAGCTAGATAATGTATCTCATATTGAGTTCGATGTAGTTGACTCCAAACTTGCTTCCCTTCCATCCACCGGTGGTATCGGTACCACAATCTTCACCATCGGCGGTTGCGTAATCATGATCGCAGCAGCAGGTCTCTACTTTGCAAGCCGCAGAAAAGAGAACAAATAATCACGATACATAAGTATCTTAAAAACAATCCATGAACCGGAATCTCCCGATCACATCTGAAAGGAAGATTCCCGGCTCACCAGCCGTAGAGCTTCCCTGGTTTGTACGGTTAAAAATTGCATTTTGCGATTTTCAACCGTACAAAATCCCGGGACTGTACGGTTAAAATAAGATTTTTTGAAATCTAACCGTACAAATCAAGACATAAGTACGGTTAAAAATGAAAAAATGGAAATCTAACCGTAAGATTTACCGAAAAAGTACGGTTAAAATCAGGAAAATCGCAAAATCAACCGTACGCCAGCCCGAAAAAGTACGGTTAAAATCAAGAAAAACGCAAATTCAACCGTACCCCAGCCCCAAAAACTACGGTTAAAAATCAAGAAATCGCAAATTCAACCGTACCACCAGCCAAAAAAAGTACGGTTAAAATCACAAAAACAGCAAAATCAACCGTACAAACACCGGGAACCTGTACCAGAGATCAGCAGGAACCTAAAATAGAAACTAAAAAACAGAACTCAAATACCAGAAACAAAGAAACAAGAAGAACAGGAAATCAGAAGCAATCAGCAAACCCAGCAAGACTAGAAAGAACCCAGCAACCCCGGCATCATACCTGAACCCAGAAGACTATACAACAACAAGGAGAGCCCGAATGAAGAAAAGAACTATCACAACGATCATCATCATTTTATTTTTCTTAGTCGGTTTGTCCTTGCTGCTGTATCCCTTGGTTGCCAATCAGTGGAACAACTACCGGCAGAGCCGGTTGATCAGCAGTTATGACAGTACCGTTTCCAAGATGGAATCTGAAGGAAGCATTGATTATGAGGCGGAATGGGAGAGAGCCCATGCTTATAATGAAGCCCTGCTTCCCTCGATCCTTCCCGATTCCTTCGCTGTGGCGGAGGCTTCCGATGAGCCGGACGAAGAGTATATGGCTTGTCTGAACATTGCGGGAGACGAGATGATGGGAACGGTGGAGATCCCTAAGATCAACATTGAGATTCCCATTTATCACACTACCGATGAGAAGGTCCTGGAGCGGGCCGCCGGACATCTGGAGGGAAGTTCTCTTCCAGTAGGCGGGGAAAGCACCCATGCGGTGATCTCCGCTCACCGGGGACTGCCAAGCGCTTCTCTTTTCACAGACCTGGACCAGCTGGAGGAGGGAGACCACTTCCTGCTCCATGTGCTGGACGAGACCCTGGCTTATGAGGTGGACAAGATCTCTGTAGTCGAGCCCAAGGAAACAGAAAGCCTGGCGGTGGAGGAAGGAGAAGACCTGGTCACTCTTCTTACCTGTACCCCATACGGAGTGAACAGCCACAGGCTTCTGGTGAGAGGCCACCGGGTGCCCTATGAGCCGGAGGTGATCGAAGATGAGCAGACGCCTCTGTTTGGGGGAAGCCTTCATACCAATTATCTTTTGTGGGTAGTGGTGGGACTTCTCATTACCGGAGGGTTTATCGCAGGCCTGTATGTCTATGACAAGAAGAGAAAACAGCAGATAAGTTCTTTGGAATCCGGACGCCGGAAGGACAGGCTTCTTTCGGAAGAGGAAAAGGCAGGAAAAGATGAGAAAGCCCCCAGGAGACCAGGGAGAGACAAGGAAGGTGAGGACGGCCTATGAAAAAGAAGATCCCGGGGATCCTCTTCGGACTGCTGTTCCTCATCGGATTTGGAATCTTAGT
>ERZ1643247.2898-NODE-2898-length-12823-cov-6.875862_pt1 | contig 12823 bp, 8 predicted proteins | sample MGYA00579264_ERZ1643247 | MGnify/ENA primary metagenome ERZ1643247 (study PRJEB29033, sample SAMEA4952262) | chicken gut metagenome | biome: Broiler Chicken; feature: Gastrointestinal Tract; material: Caecum | place: Ireland | collected 2018 | study: Broiler... | reverse complement strand
CTTTGTAGAACCCTGCTTTGACGCCTGGGGGAGAGAAAGCTGGTACGCCAGGGAGAAAGGCAGGGAGATCTTCTGCCTTTCTCTTCATCAGAAAGAAGCCAGGGGAGTGGTCCTGATCTCTCATGGCTTCTGCGAGAGCGCGGAAAAATATAAGGAGCTGGCCTGGTATTTCTATCAGGCAGGATTTTCTGTATATATTCCGGAACACTGCGGCCATGGGCGTTCTTATCGTCTGACGAAAGACCCATGCAAAGTGCATATAGATAGTTTCTGGCGATATGTAAAAGACCTTAGCTATGTGGCAGAAAGAGTCCGGGAAGAGAACCCGGGGCTGCCTCTGCTGCTTTTCGGACATTCTATGGGCGGAGCCATTGCCGCCGTGACCCTGGCGGAAAATCCCGGAAAATTTCAGAAAGGGATCCTGAATGCGCCTATGATCCTCCACCGTACCGGAAACATCCCTCCGGTGATCGCCTACGGAGCTTCCTTTCTTATGTGTTCCCTGGGACGGGGAGAAGACTATGCCCTGGGACAGCATGGATTCCGGGATGATGAAACATTTGAGGATAGTTCCAGCCTTTCCAGAGCAAGATTTGATTATTATTATGAGAAAAGACGAAGTATTCCTGAATTTCAGAACAATGGGGCCAGCTATCAGTGGGGGCTGGAGGCTTACCGGATGACCCGGGAAATATTCGGACGCTCCTGGAAAAAGATCACAGTGCCGGTAAGGCTTTTCCAGGCAGAGAGGGATACGCTGGTCTACAATAAAGCTCAGGAGAAACTGATCCCCCGGCTTACAAAGGGAAAACTCATCCGTGTACCCGAAGCAAAACATGAGATCTACAGATGCGGAAATGATATATTGAGGCCTTATCTGAATAAGGTATTGGGGTTCTATCTGGAGCAGTAACAAGCTATAGGGTGTATCTGGCGGATATTTGTCGGCTATGGTAAAAAATCATAAAAAGAGATGTATAGGAGGGGAAGATTTATGAATGACAGTATAATAGTAAGAACGGAGAAGGACTATAAAGTTTCTAAGTGGTCCGGCGGGGATACCACAGAATTGTATCTGTATCCGGAGAATGGAGATTACAGATCCGGAAATTTTCAGCTGCGGATCAGCAGTGCCACAGTGGAAGCGGATCGATCAGAATTTACCAGTCTGCCTGGAGTAGATCGGTATCTGATGATCTTTCAGGGACATCTGGATATGATCCACGGAGAGAAAGAAAAAGTTTCCCTTGAACCTTATGAGGTGGATCACTTTGACGGCGGAGTACCTACGGTCAGCTATGGGAAAGTGGTGGACTTTAATCTTATGTTGAAGAACGGGGCTAGGGGCAGGATGGAAGCACTGTGTCTGGAGGCCGGGCAGGAATGGAAAGTTACGCCGGAGAAAGACGAAAATTTCCTGGCTGTTTATGTTAGTGAAGGAGCAGTATTGATTGAGGATATCGTGTTAGGTGTACATGAATTGGGAGTGATAAAGAAGTGGGATACAAAAGCAGGAAACAGAGTTGTAGCACACAAGCGCAGCAGGTTGGGAATCTGCAGGGCAAAACTTTGATTAATCGAATCAAAAAAGGGGAAAAAATCTATTTTAATAGTATAAAGAATAAAGTTATCTGCCTGGATTTTGCGATTATTTTACCGTTATTTGTTCTTTTCTGTATATTAATGATGTATGCTTTACATGATAATAATTATAATCTAAACTATAGTAAATTAGATTTACTAGAAGAAAAATGTACGAATATCGGAAACAGAAATACAGAAGTTATAAAAATAACAAATGGATTGTGTCTGGATTCTGATATAAATAGAGTTTTGTCAAAAAAGCAGTTATTGTCCGGATATGAATATATAGAAGCTCAGAATCAGATACAGAGCAAAATGCTAGAACTGACAGAAATGTTTCCGGATCGTCAGTATCAGTTAATGTTGTTTTGTAGTAGTGGTAATACATACTTTCAATCTTCATTACAATTTTCAAATGATGCGCTAAATTATAATGACATCAGCAGTGAGACTTGGTTCCAGGAAATGGAAGAAAATGACAAGATTTATTTTTTGCCTAAATACAGGAGTGAAGCATTACAGACATTATTTCAGGATGATACGTTGTTTGCGGTCAGGAATATTCGTAATTTAAACAGTGGGAGACTCGTTGGAGTAATGATCGTAGCCATTGCAGAAAATATCTGGGGAAACGATATACTAAACAGATCATATTCTGATGAAAATATAATAGTAATTGATGAATATAGAAAGATCATATTTTCTTCTGATGAGGAATTGTATGGCACAGATGTGGAAAACAATTCTTATTATAAGCAGATCAAAAATTATAGTAAAGGGTTTTTTTTAGGAAATGTAAACGGAAAGTATTGTCATATCAGATTTGCTGATATTGAAGATACCGGTTGGAAAATGATTTCTTATGATCCTTATAAAAGCGGTTGGTCACTCTACATGATTTTGATTTTGGTATTAGGGATTGGAATGTTGATTGTTCTTGTGACCATTGTTTCTTATAACTGTAATTTTATATCTCGAAGAATGAAAAGATTGAATAAAAATATTGTAGAAGTTTCTAAAGGAAATTTAAAAACTAGAGTTCAGGATGATTATGAAACAGAATTTCAGGAAGTTTGCATGAATTTTAATACGATGCTGGATCATATAGAAAAATTAATGCAGCAATTAGAAAAAGAGGAAGAAGAAAAACATAGGTTAGAGATACAAGCATTACAGGCACAGATCAATCCTCATTTTTTTTATAATACATTGGTCACTATCCGTTTTATGATTCAGATGGAACAATATCAGGACGCTGACAGAGCAATTTTAGCTTTTTCAAAACTTTTGAGAAAATCCTTTGCTAATTCCAATAAAATTATTCCTTTAAAAGAAGAAGTTTCGATGGTAGAAGAGTATTTAGAGTTAATGCTCCTGCGCTATCCGGATGGCTTCCAGTGGAGCATCACAATGGGGGAAGATGTAGAAAGCCTAGGAATCCTGAAAAATGTACTGCAGCCTTTAGTGGAGAACAGTATTTCACATGGCTTTAATATGAAGCAGGGAACCGGTCATATAAAAATCCGAGCATATAGATTCCAGAATACTCTGATGATAGAAGTAGAGGATGATGGAGTTGGTGTGGATCTGGAAAAGATTAATAATTGTATTCAAAAAGAACAAGTCATTAAAGATAAAAATCAGTTTAGCAGTATCGGACTATCTAATATCCAGATGAGGATTGTTAGAAATTTTGGAAAAGAGTATGGATTGACTGTTTTTGTAAATTCATCAGGAGGTGTAACCTTTACTATGAAGCTTCCGCTGATCGATTTAAGGGAGGGGTAGTTTTGAATATTGTTATCGCAGATGATGAGCAGATAATTTTAAAATGGTTAAAAAAGAATATTGAAGCCTTATCTCCAGAAAATCATGTGGTAAAAGCGTGCTTAAACGGTAAAGAAGTTTTAAACTGTTGTTTAAATCAGAAAATAGATATTTTATTTACCGATATCCGCATGCCGGTAATGGATGGAATGGAGCTTTTGAAAAAGCTGGTGGATAATCAGGCATTACCTTATACAATTATATTAAGTGCATATGATGATTTTGTTTATGCTAGAGATTGTTTCAAACTGGGGGTAAAGGAATTTCTTCTGAAATCTGAAATTACAAAAGATGAGCTGGAAAAATGTCTTGAAACAGCAAACCGCCAAATGAATGTTACCGGAAATCAGGAAATAAATTCAGAGGAAACGGGCGAAGAGCGTTTAAAAAAGCTGGTCTTGGGAACGCTAAATAAAGAAGCCGTCTCAAAAGATGCTCTGAAAGTCTATTGGAAAAGTTTTTGTAAAATACAGAGAGATTTTATTTTACTGCTGTTGACTTTCGAAAAAACGATCATAAATGAGGAACAGGTTCAGGAAATCGTCATGTTTATTTTCCAGGAAGAAAAGAGAAATTTTTATTTTATTCCTAAAGATGAACACGAAATAATTCTGATATCAGAGAACTGTTTTGGTCCGGTAAGAGAATTTGCAGATAAGGTTTTTAAAATATTTGCATCGTTCGGATATAAGGAGATGTTTGTTAGTATTAGTAGTACCGGAAAAAAAAGCAGTGATATAGAAGAGATGTACCAGGAGGCACATGATGTTTTGCAGTATCAGATATTTTACGGAGAAAATGACGGAAAAGCTTATGAGACCCTGAAACTTTTGCGAGAAACAGAAAAAACAGATGATGTGTTACACGAGATTGCTGAATTTATAAATATGCATCAGTGGAATAGGATAGGAAGAAAACTAGAAGATAGTTTAAAAAATATCAGGGAGATAAAACCAGATGTTCCGCTTCTTAAACATACGGTTTTGGATATGTTGCTTAGTATGTACTGGACTTGCCTTAGTGAAGGAGAAAGAAAAAAATTATCTATTGATAATATACTGAAAATAAATAATTGTAAGACCTTTGAAGATTTAGAAGAAGAAACTATCTCTCAGATGAACAGGATGCTTGAAATCTTGATAAAATCCCAGAAACTATATAGTGATGCAGTGTACCAAGTCATAAAATACATTGAACAGAATTACTCTGATAATATATCATTGGAAGAAATAGCAAAGTATGTTCATATGAATAGAAGCTACATTTCCCATTTGTTTAAGAAAGAAACAGGAGAAAATATCTATACTTATTTACTAATGTATCGGCTGGAAAAAGCAAAAAATATGCTTTTAGAAAACAAAGAAAGTATTCAGGAGATATCTTATAAAGTTGGAATTCCGGATTCTGCTTATTTCAGTAAGCTTTTTAAAAAACATATGGGTATGGCTCCATTGGAGTTTCGAAAAATGAATAAATAGTCAGTGAAAAGTCTGTTGTAGATCTTTGAGAAGGTTTGCAGCAGATTTTTTATGTAATAATGCTAAATATTATACAAAAATAGCAAAATATAATATAAAAATATAGAAATGCAACAGGGGAATGATAATAAAATAGTGTGTATATAGACAAAAATGTAAATATATGACAATAAAATATATACAAAATTCATAGAGCTTCCGTATAAATTTTGTATAATAGTGTTATCACTTGGAACGAAAAATTTATAAAGGAGATGAAAATTATGAGGAAAAAGTCAAAAACAGTTCTATCAACAATTCTGGTATCCTGTATGGTCCTTTCCATGGCGGCTTGTTCAGGGGGAAATGAAGATTTAGTCTCAGAAGGTGGGAGCGGATCTGGAGATGATCAGGTAAAGCTTGTTTTTCTCAGAGCGGGAACAGAGGATTACAAAAAAGAAGCTTTTACCAAAATGATTGAAGGATTTGAAGAAGAGCATCCTAATATTACAGTAGAATATCAGGAAGCACCTTGGGGAGATGACTTTGAAACAAAGTTAAATACTGGCTTTGCTTCTGGTACAGCACCAGATGTAATCCACTATTCTCTTTCATCTATCGGTGCAAGAGTACCTATGGGACAATATGAGTGCCTGGATGATTATGTAGCCGGCTGGGAAGGGATGGATGACTTATATGACAGTGTTATAGAGGCAGGAAGTATTGGGGGAAAATTATATGGAGTGCCTTATACTCCAGATGCCCGTATGTTTGTGATTAATACGGAGTTATTTGAAAAAGCAGGATTGGATCCTGATAATCCTCCTTCTAACTGGGATGAGTTGTTGGATGCTCATGAGAAATTACTGGTGAAGGATTCTAATGGTACGGTCGTACAGTGTGGTCTGGGGATTCCAACCAGTGGAACAAATATTAATCAGTATTTAGAAATTTTCGGAGTTCAAAACGGCATCGAAAATCTGGTTGATGAAGCTACAAATGAAATTTTGTTTAACACCCCTGAATGCGTAGAGGCTATGGAATACCTTAAAGAATTGAAAGATATAGGGCTGATCGAATGGGACAACACTCAGTCGGATCAGAATCCATTTTATAGTGGAACAGCGGCCATGACGATTATTTCAGAGAATGAGTTCAATAATATCAATACTGGAGATCTGGAAGGAAAGATTAAAATGGTTCCTATGTTTTCTCAGGCAACCAGCGGGACATTTTGCGGAATGCATTTTATGTTCATGAATGCAGATTCTAAACAGAAAGAGGCTGCTTGGGAACTGATAGAATATATGTGCAGCAGTGAATCTATGCAGATCTGGATGGATACTGCTAAGACTGCTCCGGTTAGAAGTTCTTTGGAAGAGGCATATCTGAAAACGAATCCTGAGAATGGTCCAATGATTCTTGAAGCGATCGAGATTGGAAAAGGTTCACCGAAAGTTCCATATTTTAACAGCGTATTTACCTATGTAGATGATGCTATGGAACAGGTATATTATGATCAGTTAGATGCGCAGGAAGCGCTGGATGCTGCGGCAGAAAAAGTTCAGGAAGAAATAGATAACCAATAAAGATATAAAGCGGGACTGCTGCATTAGATGATATCGGCAATTTAATGCGGCAGTCCCGCTTTTCTTATTCTAATTAAATAAATAGGAGCGATGGAGATGGCAAAACAGAAAAAAAGGAAAACACGCAATGATAAAGAAGCGTACATAATGATTCTGCCGGCATATTTGATTTTTACTGTATTTATATTAATTCCAATAGTCATGGTACTATATTATAGTTTGACAGATTTTAATATGTATCAGATACCTGATTTTCTAGGACTTAAAAACTATGTGAATTTGTTCCATGATGAAGAATTTTTAGGATCAGTAAAAAATACATTGTTTTATACGGTTGTTACATTGACGGTTCAGTTAAGCTTTGGACTGTTCCTGGCAGTACTCCTGTACAGGAAATCAAGGGCAGTCCCTTTTTTTAGAACAGCTCTCTACCTACCAAACGTAATGTCAATGGTTTGTGTATCTATGGTGTGGCTTTGGCTTTATAACCCTAATTTTGGGTTGTTAAACAGCATTTTAAAAATGATAGGCCTTCCTCCCCAGCAATGGCTGATCAATCCGGATCAAGCAATGTTGTGTATTATTGTGATCGGTATATGGAAAAACTGCGGTTATTCAATGGTGATATTTCTGGGAGGGCTAACAGGTATTCCGTATTCTTTATATGAGGCGGCCGAATTGGACGGCGCCGGAGCTATCCGTAAATTTATAAATATTACCTGGCCTATGTTGAGGCCTACTACCTTTTTTCTGCTTGTGACAGGAATTGTAAACAGTTTTGCTGTTTTTGAACAGGTTAATATTATGACAGACGGGGGACCTCTTAATCGGACGACTACTGTAGTACATCAAATATATCGGAGAGGATTTCTAGAATTCAAGATGGGATATGCCAGTGCTATGGCAGTGTTGCTGCTTATTTTCTCATTAGTAGTTACAATGCTGGTATTTAAATTTGGTAATAAGGGTCAGGATGTAGATGTTTCATAGGAGGAATGTAAAATGAAAAAGAAAAAAATATTAAACATTATCTGGTACGTTTCGATGACGGTAGTTTCTTTGCTCGTTTTGCTTCCCATTATTATGATGATATCTACTTCATTGAAAACTACAGGAGAAATTAACTCTGCGGTTTTTCATTTCCTTCCTGAGAGGTTTAATCTGGATAATTATGTGGAAGCGATGTCTACAGGCAGCTGGCTTATTTATTTTAGAAATTCTTTGATCATTACAATAACCAGTATTGTTTTTTCACTGCTTTTTAATTCAATAGCAGGATATGCATTTGCAAGACTAAAATTTCGAGGATCAAAAATTTTATTTACCTTCCTTCTTGTGGGGCTGATGATGCCGCCTCAGGTTACAATGTTGCCAACATTCCTAATTATGGCAAAGTTCCCATTAATGGGAGGCAATGACATTTTAGGATTTGGAGGATCAGGATTGATGAATACCTTACCGGGTGTGATTATTCCTTTGGTATCCGGGTCTTTTGGAATATTTTTGTGTAAACAGTTTTATGAGAATTTTCCAAGATCGTTGGATGAGGCAGCAATGATTGATGGGGCAAGCAAATGGAAGACCTATTTTTCGATATATATTCCGAATTCTAAGGTTATTCTTGCGACCCTGGCATTGCTGAAAGGCTCCGCAGTATGGAATGATTATTTGTGGCCGCTGGTAATGACAAATTCAGAGTCTATGAGAACTGTGCAATTAGCTTTGACGATGTTTCGCGATGAAAGTACTGTACGATGGGGACCTATGATGGCAGCTGCAACTCTGATTTCACTACCGATGATCGTACTCTTCCTCTTTGCCCAGAAATACTTTGTACAGGGAATTGTTTCTACAGGACTTAAGTAGAAATATAGGAGTAAAATTTAATTTTGTGCCGCTATAGAGCGGAAGAATGGAGATGAAAAATGACTAGACCCAATATTATTTTTTATTTTTCTGATCAGCAACGATGGGATTCCTTAGGGTGTTATGGGCAGCCTTTGGACGTAACCCCCAATCTGGACAGGCTGGCCCGTCAAGGAGTGCGTTTTGAAAATGCTTTTACCTGTCAGCCTGTGTGCGGACCGGCTAGGGCATGCCTTCAGACAGGAAAGTATCCTACGGAAACCGGATGCTACCGTAATGCTATTGCACTGCCGAGGGATATAGTGACATTAGCTGATTGTTTTAATCAGGCGGGATATGAAACAGCATATGTAGGAAAATGGCATTTGGCGTCAAACCGCAGTAGTTATGCAGCTCCAGTGGATGATGAAAATTTTGAAACCAGGGCGATTCCTCTTGAAAGACGAGGCGGATACAAGGATTATTGGATGGCTGCAGATGTTTTAGAGGCTACATCCCATGGATATGATGGCTTTGTTTTTGACGGCGAAGGGAATAGAAAAGAGTTTATAGGGTATAGGGCAGATGCCATTAATAATTATGCGATTCATTATCTTCACAAGTATAAAGGCGAAAAGCCATTTTTCCTTTTTATTTCTCAGATAGAGCCCCATCATCAAAATGATAGAAATCGTTTTGAGGGACCAGATGGAAGTAAGGAGCGTTTTAAGGATTTTGTGCCAGCACCGGATATGGTAGAGGGGGAAGGAGATTGGAAAGAAAATTATCCGGATTATTTAGGACAATGCCGCAGCCTTGATGACAATGTTGGAAGATTGATAGATACTCTTAAAGAAAAAAAACTTTGGGATAAAACAATCATATTTTATGCATCTGATCATGGATGTCATTTTCGTATGCGTAATGGCGAGTATAAACGTTCTTGTCATGAGGCAAGTATACACATCCCTTTGATTGCTTATGGAGGCCCGTTTAAAGGAGGCAAAACCATCACGAATCTTGTGAGCTTGATGGATCTACCTGTAACATTACTGGACTGTGGAGAAATTCCTCGACCAGAAGGCTTTCATGGAAGATCTTTAAAAGCTTTGGCAGAAGGCGAATGCGATAAGTGGGAGGATCAGGTCTTTATTCAGATAAGCGAAAGCCAGGTAGGACGGGCGATTCGTACAAAGAGATGGAAATATTCAGTCAGAGCCAAGGAAGATGGCTGGCTATGTAAGGATGCTGAAATATATTATGAAGAATTTCTTTATGATCTGGAGGAGGATCCTTATGAACAGAATAATCTGGTAGAAGCAAAAGAGTATGAAAATATAAGAGCAGAGCTGGCCAAAAAGTTAATTGCGAGTATGGAAGAAGCTGGTGAGAAATCCCCAGAAATATTACCTTGGCCAAAAGATGGAGGTGATTTCTGGATATGAGAGCAATTATGGTCATGTTTGACTCTCTGAACAGAAGATTTCTAGAACCTTATGGGGCAAAAGAAACAATTACTCCTAATTTTAGGCGGTTGGCGGAGAAGTCTGTATGTTTCGATAATTGTTATGCAGGCAGCCTGCCTTGTATTCCTGCACGAAGAGAACTGCATACGGGGAGATATAATTTTCTTCACAGATCCTGGGGGCCTCTAGAACCTTTTGATGACTCTGTATTTCGAATTCTGAAAGAAAGCGGAATACATACTCATTTGGTCAGTGACCATGGACATTACTGGGAAAGTGGAGGTGCCACTTATCATACTCAGTATACAACTTGGGACTGTATCAGAGGCCAGGAAGGAGATCCATGGGCACCGGCATTGGGAGACTTCTGTGATGAAGAACCTAATTTTATGCCTTTTACGGAAGAATTAAGAGAAAAATTGTATCGCCAGAACCTTGCAAATCGTAAAAGGATAAAAGAAAAAAGGGATTTTCCATTGATAAAGACTTTTGATGCAGGGATAGATTTTCTGGAGAAAAACGGAGATGAAGATTTCTGGTTCCTGCAGATAGAATCTTTTTCACCCCACGAACCATTTATGGCTGATAAAGAACATAAAAATCTTTATCCGAGTAAAGAAAAAGGGAAAAGATATGAATGGCCGGATTATTCACCGGTAAAAGAGTCTAAAGATGAAATAGACGAGGTGAGATACTCTTATTTTTCAGATCTTTCCATGTGTGATGAACAATTGGGACGTATTTTGGATATCATGGATAAAAAAGACATGTGGAAAAATACTATGTTGATAGTGAATACAGATCATGGATTTATGTTGGGGGAACATGGATATTGGGCAAAAAACTATATGCCCTGTTATAATGAGATCGTACATATACCTCTGTTTATTTGGAATCCATTTTTTCCGGATAAAATAAATATAAGGAGAAACAGTCTGGTACAAACCATAGATCTGCCGGTAACACTTCTCAGGTTTTTTGGTATGGATCCAGAACCTGATATGCAGGGGAGGGATCTGAGAAATGTAATAGAAAAGGACGAGCCAGTAAGAGAATGGGGATTGTTCGGGATTTTTGGAGCTCATATCTGCTGTACAAATGGAAGATATGTATATATGCGAGCTCCAAGATGTTTTGATATACCGCTTTTTGAATATACCTTGATACCGACACATATGATGAGTTTTTTCTCCTTAAAGGAACTTCAAACCGGAAGATGGAATAAAGGATTTGGATTCACTAAAGGAGTCCCGGTGATGCGAATACAAACAGACAACCAGATGCGGTGTGTCGAAAACAAAGATCTACTCTTTGATCTCGAGATAGATCCTGAAGAAAAATTCCAGATACACGATGAAAGTATAGTAAAAAATATAAAACAAAAGATGAAGGATCTAATGCTGGAAACAGAAGCTCCAAAGGAATTATATTATCGATTTAAACTGTAGGATCTGAAAAATATAAAAACTGTCGTGACAAACAGAAAATGATTTGTTGCGGTGGTTTTTATATTTTATAAATGAGAATTTATTCTTATTAATCCCACAGTAGCGTCTTAGCTTATAGAACAAAAGGCAGTTTTGGATATTGATAAAAATAAAAACGTGTACAGAATGCTGATTTTGTGCTATGGTGAAAGAAACCGATGGTATATAAAAGAAAGCAAAAGAAATTCGGTTTTCAATCCCTATTAGAGAGGAAATGAGGAAACAGATACGGAGGTATTATGAGAAAAGCACAAAACTATCAATGGAAGGAAATGTCCCTGGGGACCTGCTATTATCCGGAACACTGGGACAGAAAACTATGGAGGGAAGATCTGGACAGGATGTTGGCAAACGGCATTCATACTATCCGCATCGGGGAGTTTGCCTGGAATAAGGTGGAGCCGAGAGAAGGGGAGTTTACCTTTGATTTCTTTGATGATTTCCTGGAGGTCGTGGCTCAGACGGAAATGAAAGTGATCTTCGGAACCCCTACGGCTACGCCGCCTGCCTGGCTGACAGACAAGTATCCGGAAGTATTAAACTGCCGGATCGACGGCGCCAAGTACCGTCACGGCATGCGCCGTCACTATAATTATAATTCCAAGGTATACCGGGAGCTTAGCGCCAGGATCGTAGAAAAGTTCGGGGAACATTATGCGCCCCATAAAAGTGTTATTGGCTGGCAGATCGACAATGAGATCAACTGTGAGACTGCAGAGTTTTATTCAGATAGCGATACTCTGGCATTCCGGGAATTTCTGAAAAAGAAATATGGTACTTTAGAAGAACTGAATAAGGCCTGGGGCGCTGTGTTCTGGAATCAGGAATATACTCAGTGGGAACAGATCTATGTTCCCAGACTGACCATACATAATTCTACCAATCCTCACGAAATGCTGGATTATATCCGTTTTGTATCAGACAGCGCCATCAGCTTCTGCAAAATGCAGAGCGATATTTTAAGAAAATATATCAAGCCGGGAGATTTCATTACCACTAACGGCATGTTCCAGAACCTGGACAACCATGAAATGACAGATACGGCCCTGGATGTTTATACTTATGATTCTTATCCTAATTTTGCCTACTGTCTCATTGAAGATCCGAAACATTCAAAAAATCTCAATGACAGGAGATGGAGCGATAAGCTGACAGAGGTACGTTCTATCTGCCCCCATTTCGGGATCATGGAGCAGCAGTCCGGAGCCAATGGATGGAATACCCGTATGGAAGCTCCGGCTCCAAAACCGGGGCAGATGATGCTCTGGGCCATGCAGAGTATTGCCCATGGAGCTGATTATGTAAGCTTTTTCAGATGGCGTACCTGTACTATGGGAACAGAGATCTACTGGCATGGTATCCTGGACTATGACAACCGGGACAACCGGAAACTGGCAGAGGTAAAGAAAATCTATGACCGGGTAGAAAAGATCAGGGAGATCACAGGAGCAGAGTACAAGGCTGCTTTCGGTGTGGTAAGAGACTACAGCAATGTCTGGGACGCTCAGGTGGACAAATGGCACCAGAGACTGGCGTGGAGCAGTGAAGAGGAGATCTTTATCGGCGCC
>ERZ1643247.2896-NODE-2896-length-12831-cov-19.217909_pt1 | contig 12831 bp, 9 predicted proteins | sample MGYA00579264_ERZ1643247 | MGnify/ENA primary metagenome ERZ1643247 (study PRJEB29033, sample SAMEA4952262) | chicken gut metagenome | biome: Broiler Chicken; feature: Gastrointestinal Tract; material: Caecum | place: Ireland | collected 2018 | study: Broiler... | reverse complement strand
GGCGGAATTTTGAGAATCATTTTTAAAGATTCAAGCATAAAAGCCCGATGCTCTTCTTTGGAATTAAATTGAGTATAAAAGCCATTGAAGATACCTTCAAAATGATATTTATCATAAAAGTATTTCATATGCTTTATGAATAGAGGACTAGCAGAATACCAAAAAGCCATTCCTGCCGCATTAGACATTCCACTTCCGGCTCCAACAATAATGGCATCTGCCTTTTTCACATGGTTTACTAATTCATCAATTTTATTCATATAATGTTTACCTAATTTTTTATTAGATTGTTTACTCTTATACATGCTGTATAGAACTTGATGTAAACATCATATGGTAAAGGGGTTAGGCAGTTAAGCACATTCACGGCAAAATGTCAGATTCAGATAATGGACAGATTTGAGATTATGTAGTGAATTTGCCTTTCATATTTTATTTTTGTATAGTTTGTTAAAAATATATGCAAAAAGGGGGAAGAAAAGATATGACACTTATTTACTCCAGAAAAGCTAATATAAATGATATTGATAGTATTATGCCAATCATCGATGACGCTAAGGCATTTTTAAAGAAAGCTGGTAGCACGCAGTGGCAAAGCGGATATCCTAATAAGCAAACTATCACTCAAGACATAGAAAATAATGTTGGGTGGGTTTTAGTTGTTGATCACCAGATAGCAGGTTATGCAGCTGTGATTGCTAGAATTGAACCCACTTATCAAGTAATAGATGGTCAATGGCATAATGATCAAGATGAATACGCAACCATCCACCGAATGGCTATTAGCAGCCAATATCGCGGGATGCATCTAGCAAATTACTTTTTCTCTAATTTAATTTCATTACAAGTGACAAACAATATATCTAACTTTAGGATTGATACTTTTAAGAAAAATGCAGTTATGCAGCATTTAGCTAAAAGTAACGGCTTTACTATCAGAGGAACGATAAAAGTAGATGATCCGATCGATCCCGAAAGAATTGCTTTTGAATTAAATTTATAAAACATATCAGTTTACTAATTTATCTGTATCCGCTATCATAGGAATATAAGCAACGTTGTATGTTTTAAATCCTAAGGAGGATTTTTATGAAATATCAAAAGACTAAAGAAATTTTAAATCAAGCAATTGCTGACCTTAGTCAATTACAAATGGTAGTACGTCAACAACACTGGTACATGCGTGGACCAGAATTTTTGAACTTACACCCATACTTAGATGAAGTAATGGAAGAATTAGACGACCAACGTGACTTAATCGCTGAAAGATTAATCACCATTGATGGTTCTCCATACTCAAGCTTGGCAGAAATGGTAGATCATTCTACAATTGAAGCTCACCCTGGCAAATGGGGCACACCTACTACAGAACGTTTTGCGACTATTGTTGATGGCTATCATCACTTGGAACACCTTTACGAAAAGGGAATTAAAGCCGCAGATGAAGAAGGAGACTACAGTTCAAGTGATATCTTAACTACTTGCCACAATGACCTCGAAAAGAGAATTTGGATGATGACAGCTGAGATTAATCAAGCTCCTGGAATTGACGAATAATTTAAAATAAATTCAAAACAAAAAAAGACAGTAAGCTAGAAACATGCTTACTGTCTTTTTGTCATCTAATATCTACTTGTTCTTTTTCAAATATCTCACTCAACTTTTTAACTAATACTATCTATTAGCATTCTCCCCACAATATAAAAGTCCAGAAAAAGGGTGATTCACTCTCTAACAAGAATTGTACCAAATTAAACAAAAAGTTGATACTATTTTTTAATTATCTAAATTTATATTTTGTTCATTTGAATCATCACCAAAAAATTCGACTAAGACATCCGCATCAGGATACAGTTCGGGGTACAGATTTAAATATTCTTTTATATTGTTACAATATTCTATATTTTCTCTTTCTTGACTATAATGATACAATTCATCAAAATCTAAATTTGATTGCGATAATAACCACTCACGATAAATCGTTAAAATTCGAATTACTTTTTGCACATTAAAGATATACAGATAATTATAACCAAACCGCTTAGTTAAAGCTTTCAATGACTATTTTTATTAAGTTTTTTAACTAGGGATGCTGATTGTGTTGTAATCATTTTTATGTTTTTCTTTAGTTTGTCTGTAGCGATCTGTGTTGATGGTAATCTTTTATTAACTTTAATGTCATTTAGATCTTGCAACAATTTTATCTTAGTATGGTCATCCATATAATCAGCACTCAATATCTTTTTAACGGTATTTTTATGCTTTTGTTCACTAACGGTTTTACCTACCAATATACCTATGCCACAGAATACAGTAGATTTAATAATCTTTTTTACTAACATCATATTTATTCTCTTTACTTTATAAAACACTAGTAATTACATTATATTTGCTTATACCTAAAATATTACTTTAAACTATAATTATTACCAATCATTAAACTAATTATTACAAAAAGGAATGATTTAATGGCTAATTGGCGTACACTATTTCCAGCTCGAATTTTAAGTCGCGGCGAAATATACTATGACAATCTAATGATCAAGTCTTTTGATCTTGCACAAGATAACGAACATTTTGCTGCAACGATTCAAGGTGGAGTAGGCCAGTATTATAACGTTTCAGGTCGACTTCGTTTAGACGGTCGTGCTTCTGAATTAAAGTGCAATTGTCCATGGGCTAAGAAGGGCCATCGTTGTAAACATGAAGTAGCGGCACTTCTAGCAACAGAAAATGAACAAAAAACAAATAAAAAATATTCTACAACTCAAGGGACTCATTTTAGTGATTTACTTTCTGAAGACATAAAAGAAAGTATTATTAAAGCCCAGCCCGCAGTTAATCCACTAGACATTATTGGAGATAAACTCTGTAATAAGCAAGACTATCAAACTGCTATGCAACTAAAGCTGAATTTAACAGAAATTAGTTGTGATCATTTAGATAATAAAATGCGTTCTTATGAATATATTTGGCATTTAGAGCAGTACGATGGCAGCTGGGTAACATTGGATGTCCAATTTACACGTTGGCAAATCATTGCAATTGATTTTAATGCTTTTCATAAGCTTTCTGTAAATCAAGAGGTAATCAATGCTTTGACTTGGCTTAAATTTATTCCTGAATACCTTAAAGATGATCCTTTTGATATAACTAATGATGCTGCATTACAGCTTCTTTCACTATATTCCACTAAGCCTAAGGAAGATAATGATCCAATAGTTTTAAGGGCTCAAACCAACAATTATGGCTCTATGCTTAGTATTCAATTTAAATTGGGTAAAGGAAATCATCTTTATCAGCTTAAGGATCTGAATCATTTAATCGATATGGTTCATGATCAACAACCGATAAAATTGGGCAAATTTTTCAACGAAGTAATTGATTCCGAAAAAATGGATACTAGTAGCAAGCGGTGGCTAGATTTTATTAAGAAGATTGTCGATGCTCGCAACTTAAATAAATGGGGATATTCTACTGAGACTCTTGATCGCATCGATGTCAGCGATTCAATTGCTGATGAAGTAAATGATTTATTGTACCAAGGATCAAAGCTATATTCTGGGACTCGTCTTGTAGGTTATACTACCGATAAACTGACAGCTAATATCCAAATTGAAGAAGAAAATGGCAGTGCTCATATTCTAGTAGAAGATTTTCCGACCTCAACACTAATAACGGGAAATGACAATTTTTATGGTTATTACAAAGGCGTATGGATTAAATATGAGAGCCTCACTCCTAAGTATTTAGCTCAGTTAGGCTTGCATCCCGGTGAAGAATTACGTTTTAGCAAGAAAAACGTTACTGAATTTACACGAAAAGTTTTGCCTAAATTAGAGCAATCTGATTATCTAGAGATATCTGGCGCTAATAAATTACGAGCTATTTTGCCACCTGAAGCAAATTTTACATTTAAATTCGACTATCAAGATAATAATGCCCTGTGCCAAGCCCTTGTTCAATATGGCAAAAATACATACTTACTAAATCGCAATTTTTCTCAAACTGAGCGCCGTGAAGCTAAAAGAGAAAATGAAATTGAACAACTAGTTAAACAATATTTTTCTGATTTCAAGAATAATGAATATCTGTTGTCTAATGATGATTTAGATCGCTTAGGCGAATTTCTTGATCATGGAATTGCCAAATTTAAAGAAATTGGCGAGGTGCAAATTACGCCAACGTTTAGATCTCTCCTAAAAAGTACCAATACCAAGATGGAATTAGGTGTGAGCGTTAACTTGACCAATGAACTAATTGATGTAGATATCTCCAGTCAAAAAATGAGTTGGGAAGATATTCAAGCTGCACTTAAAGCATATCAAGAAAAGCGGCGCTATTTTGTTTTATCTAATGGTCTACTTCAGCATACCCAGCAACCAACTATTGAGCAATTAGCTCAAACACTGCACGATTTAGATATCAGCTTTACAGATTTTATCCATGGAAAATTACAATTACCTGCTTATCGTGCCTTTTACTTTGCCAAAGAAATGCAAAAAGCTAATTCTTTACATTTCTCCAGTAATGAAGCTTTTAATCAATTAATTAATGATTTAAGCAAAAACCAATTAAAACCAAGTAAGCTGCCTACTAAGCTAAAAAGTGTCTTACGTCCTTATCAAAAAGAAGGATTTAATTGGCTTAGTACATTAGTTAATTATAATTTTGGCGGAATTCTAGCCGATGAAATGGGCTTAGGTAAAACTCTACAGGTAATTGCTTTATTATTAGCTAGGAAAAAGAAAAATAGCACTAGTTTAGTAGTAGCACCAGCATCGGTTATCTATAACTGGCAGAATGAAGCACAAAAATTTGCGCCTGAATTAAAAACTGCTGTACTAGGCGGAACTAAAAAAGAGCGAGCATTAATTCTCTCTAACGCTAATAATTACGATTTATTGATTACCTCATATCAATCTTTAAATCGTGACTTGGAATCTTATCAGGGACTTGCTTTCGATATCCAAATTCTTGACGAAGCACAAAATATCAAAAACCACCAATCAATTACAGCTCAATCAGCTAAAGTTATTAAGGCTCATCATAAGCTTGCCTTAACAGGTACACCAATCGAAAACAAATTAAGTGAATTATGGAGCATCTTTGATTATTTAATGCCTAATTTTTTAGGATCATATCTAAACTTTAAGAAGAAGTTTGAGATACCAATAATTAAAGAAGAAGACGAAAATGCCGAAAATCAATTAGTTGAAATGGTAACGCCATTTATTCTGCGCAGGCTAAAAAAGGATGTTTTAAACGATTTACCTGCAAAAGACGAAGAGATCGTTTACGTTACTATGGGTACTAAGCAAGCTGAACTTTATAAACTACAAACGCAAAAGTTAATAGCCGAATTAGCTCGTCAGGGGGATGCAGAATTCAAGCGTGCTCATTTTAAAATCTTTGCGCAAATTACTAAATTACGTGAAATTTGTTGTGATCCGCATTTATTGTATGAGAATTATCATGGTAACTCTGGCAAATTGATTATGACTATTAAGCTAATCAAAGCAAATATAGAAAATGGACATAAAATTCTCTTATTTTCACAGTTCACTTCAATGCTAGAGATAATTCAAAACAAGTTAGCTAAACTAAAGATTCCTATTTTTGTAATTACAGGAGTAACTGCTAAGAAAGAACGTCAGGAAAAAATTCGTCAGTTTAACACATTAGATAAACCTGGCATCTTTTTAATCTCTCTTAAAGCAGGGGGAACTGGCATTAATTTAACTAGTGCTGATGTAGTTATTCACTATGATCCGTGGTGGAATTTAGCTGCGGAAAATCAGGCAAGTGATCGTGCTCACCGTATGGGACAAAAACACACAGTTAAAATTTATAAAATGGTTACCCGTGACAGTATTGAAGAAAAAATTATTTCGTTACAACATAAAAAAGCAGACTTAGCCAAGATAATTTTAGATAATCATGATGTCGCACAAGCTACAATGAGTAAAGAAAATTTATTAAAGATTCTAAAATGATTTTGCACTTGCGAACTATTGTTTGCATAGGTATAATAAAAAACTAAATATAAAACCAACAAGTTATATACTTGCTGGTTTTATATTTAGTTTAATTTAGTGATGTTTTTTATAATACCAATAATATAATCCGAATGGCACCATATTTTCTTGGTGATGCTTTAGACGAATTATATTGCTTCGATGGCTCCAGTAGATTAAGACTACGAGCAGTCCACTGATAATGCTTAAGGCAAGATCGTGGAAGAACAATGAAGCTATAAAAATCAAAACTACTGAAATTAGGCTAGTTAATGAAACCATACTTGTAATAAACAAGATTGGGAAAAAGATGACTGCACAAATTAAAAAGAAGTGGATATTATAGCCTAATAAGAAACCGGCTGATGTAGCAACGGCTTTCCCACCTTTGAATTTTAAAAAGATTGGGAAGGCATGCCCTAAAATTGCAGCTAGGCCAAAAATCAGGCTAAGATAATGAGGTCCTAGATGAAATAGAACTGGTAATAATGTAGCTATGGTTCCCTTGAAAAAATCTACCAAGAAAACAATAATTCCAGCTAATGGACCTAATACTCTAAAAGTATTAGTAGTACCTATATTACCAGAGCCATATTTTCTTATATCTTTGTGAAAGAAGATTTTTCCCACTAATACACCCGTCGGAAAAGATCCGATCAAGTATGCTAAAATAAACAACGATGCAAATTTTAATGCAAACATATTCAACAACTCCTATTAATCTATCGCTATTTTAGCAAAGATTATTCCTTAAATATACGGTGTTGGTGAATTATTGAGTAAATGGGGGATTTTTTAGTGGCAAAAGCTAATACTTATGATGATTCTTCAATTCAAATATTACATGGACTAGAAGCTGTTCGTAAACGACCAGGTATGTATATTGGTTCAACAGATATACATGGTCTTAATCAACTAGTTTACGAAATAGTCGATAACTCTGTTGACGAAGCCATGGCCGGCTTTGGTAAAGAAATTGATGTAACTATCCATAAAGATAATAGTGTAACTGTAAGAGACTTTGGACGTGGGATGCCTACAGGAATGCATAAGTCAGGAAAGCCAACTATTGAAGTTATTCTGACTGTACTCCATGCAGGTGGTAAATTTACTGAACAAAACTATAAAACATCAGGTGGACTTCATGGTGTAGGTTCATCCGTAGTAAATGCACTTTCAAGTTATATGAAAGTACGTGTTGTTCGAGATGGAAAGGCATACGAAGAAGAGTTTGAAAAGGGTGGACATCCTATTGGAACTCTTAAGTGTTTAGGCAAAACTAAAGATCCTACTGGTACTACAATTACTTTTAAACCAGATGCTATGATCTTTTCAACAACTAAGTATAAGTATGAGACTATTCAGGAACGTATTCGTGAGTCTGCCTTTTTGCTTAAAGGTGTTAAGTTTGTTTTAACTGATGAGCGAGAACCTGAACATCATGATGTATTTCAATATGATGATGGAATTAAATCTTTTGTTTCTTATCTAAATGAAGGTAAGGGAACTATTAGTGATGTTTTCTATTTTGAAGGAAAACAAGATGGCATGGAAATTGAATTTTCCGGTCAATATAGTGATGGATATTCAGAAAATTTAGTATCTTTTGTTAATAATGTTCGTACTGGTGATGGTGGTACTCATGAATCTGGTGCTCGCAGCGGATTTACACGTGCTTTCAACGATTATGCTAAAAAGCAGGGACTACTTGGTAAAAAAGATAAAAATATCGATGGTTCAGATTATCGAGAAGGTTTAAGCGCTGTTTTATCAGTGAAAATTCCAGAAGAATTACTTGAATTTGAAGGTCAAACTAAAGGTAAATTAGGTACCCCACAAGCACGTTCAGCAGTTGATTCACTCGTCTACGAAAAGATGTCTTACTATTTGATGGAAAATGGTGAATTAGCTCAAGAATTGGTGAAGAAGGCACAACGAGCTAGGGATGCACGTGAAGCTGCTAAAAAGGCTAGAGACGAAAGCAGAAACGGCAAGAAAAGACGCAAAAAAGAAGTTCTTTCTGGTAAGCTTACCCCTGCTCAATCACGTAATCCTAAAAAGAATGAATTATTCTTAGTCGAAGGTGACTCTGCCGGTGGTTCAGCAAAACAAGGCCGTGACAGACGCTTCCAAGCAATTTTGCCTTTACGTGGTAAAGTTTTAAATACTCAAAAAGCTAAATTACAAGATATCTTTAAAAACGAAGAAATCAACACTATGATTTATACCATTGGTGCAGGTGTAGGTGCTGAATTTGATGTTGATGATTCAAATTATGACAAAGTTATTATCATGACTGACGCCGATGACGACGGTGCTCATATTCAGATTTTGCTTTTAACCTTTTTCTACCGCTATATGCGTCCAATGATTGAAAAGGGAAAGGTATATATTGCTCTTCCACCTCTTTATCGTTTACAAAAGGGACGTGGCAAGAAAGCAGAAATTCAGTATGCCTGGACAGATGAAGAGCTTGCTAAAGATGAAAAGACTATGAAACGTGGCTATTCATTACAGCGTTTCAAAGGATTGGGTGAAATGAATGCTGAACAACTTTGGCAAACAACCATGAATCCTGAATCCAGAATGCTAATTCGAGTAAAAATTGATGATGCTGCTCTTGCTGAACGACGAGTAACTACCTTAATGGGTGATAAAGTCGCTGCTAGAAGAAAATGGATTGAAGAAAACGTTAAATTTAGAATGGGCGAAGATAGCTCAATCTTAGAATCAGAAGATGATTAAAGAAGGTTTTTAATTAATGACCACAAAAGAACGAATTCGTGAAATGCCGCTTGAACAAGTTATGGGCGAGCGTTTTGGGCGATATTCCAAATATATTATTCAAGAACGGGCTTTACCCGACATTCGTGATGGATTAAAGCCTGTTCAGCGACGCATTCTTTATGCAATGTATCAAGATGGAAATACCTATGATAAGCCATTTAAAAAGGCCGCAAAGGCTGTTGGTAACATTATGGGTAATTTCCACCCACATGGTGACAGTTCTATCTACGGTGCTTTAGTTCACTTATCCCAAGATTGGAAGATGCGTGAACCATTAGTAGAAATGCACGGAAATAACGGGTCAATGGACGGTGATGGTCCTGCGGCTATGCGTTATACTGAATCTCGCTTAAACAAAATATCAAACATGCTTTTGCAAGATATTGATAAGCAAACAGTTAAAATGGTTCTTAATTTCGACGATACTGAATATGAGCCAACTGTTTTGCCAGCCCGTTTTCCTAATTTATTAGTCAATGGGTCAACGGGTATTTCTGCGGGGTATGCTACTGAGATTCCTCCACATAACCTTGGTGAAGTAATTGATGCTACTATTTATTTGCTAAAACATCCTGATGCTTCATTAGAAGATCTAATGAATTTTGTGAAAGGTCCCGATTTTCCTACTGGTGCTATTGTTATGGGAACTAAAGGCATCAAGGAAGCATATAAAACTGGTAGAGGTCGTATTCAAGTTAGAGCTAAAACCAGTATTCAAGAAATTCGTGGACACCGTCAAGAAATTGTAGCAACAGAAATTCCATTTGATGTTAACAAGGCTCTTTTAGTCAAAAAGATTGACGAGATTCGATTAAATAAAGAAATTGATGGTATTGCTGAAGTACGTGATGAAACTGACCGTCATGGTCTGTCTATCGTTATCGAACTAAAAAAAGATGCAGATGCTCAAAACATTTTAAACTATTTATTTAAGAATACTGATTTACAGGTTTCTTATAACTTCAATATGGTTGCAATTGATCATATGACTCCTGTTCAAGTAGGCTTAAAGCGTATCTTATCATCCTACTTAGAACACGAAGAAGACGTTGTAACTAAGCGAACCAAATTTGATTTAAATAAAGCTGAAGCACGTCTAGAAATCATTCAAGGCTTGATTCATGCGATGGATATTCTTGATCAAGTTATTAAGACCATCCGTGCTTCAAAAAACAAGGCTGACGCTAAAAAGAACTTGGTTGCCAAATATAAATTTACTGCCAATCAAGCCGAGGCAATTGTTTCTTTACAACTTTATAGATTAACTAATACTGATGTTAATGCATTGATTGCCGAACAAACTAAGCTCAATAAACTTGCAGAAAAATACCGTAAACTTTTGTCAGACCGAAAGACCTTAGAAAAAGAAATTATTAAAGAACTATCAGCTGTAAAAAAGGAATTTGCTAGTCCTCGTCGTACTGAGATTTCTGAAGAAAGTGCTAAAGTTAAAATTGATGAAAAAGCATTAGTTGCTGATGAACAAGTACGTGTATTAATCAGTCGTGATGGTTACTTAAAGCGTTCTTCACTTAGATCATACCAATCTACTGATGATGCCGATAATGGCTTACCAGATGGAGATAAAGTAATTTATGAAAATACGTTATCCACTTTATCTAATCTTTATCTATTTACTAATCATGGTAATGTTATCTACCGACCAGTTCATGAGTTAGTAGAAACTAAATGGAAAGAAACTGGGCAACACCTTTCTCAAGAAATTGGATTAGACAGTGATGAACAAATTATTCGTGTCTTTGTATTCGATAATTTAAACGTAACTAAAAACTTTGTTCTAGCTACCAATGATGGTTATATCAAACAACTTGAATTGACTAACTTGCAACCAACTAGAACTTATAAATCACGTGCTATGACAGCTATCAAATTAAAGAATAAAGATAGCTTATTGATTGGGGTAGATCTAATTAATCCTAATGATAAAAAGGAAATCATATTATTTACTCATCGAGCATATGCAATTAGATATGACATCAGTGAAATTCCAACGTCAGGTTCTAAAGCGGTAGGGGTTAAGTCAGCTAACCTTAAAGATGACGATTATATAGTCGGCTATGTTTTAGTTGACAGTCAGTATCTCGATTTAATGCATGTTGGTTTAATTACTCAACGGGGTGCATTTAAGCAATTTAAGCTTTCTTTAGTTAATAAGGTATCTCGTGCCAAACGTGGGGTATTAGTTTTACGCGAACTAAAGACTAAACCACATAGAATTGTAGCTTTAATGCCTTACGCTCAAGATCATATCCTACATGTTACTACCTCTAGTGACCGTCACATTGAAATTAAGACTAATGAATATCCATTAGGTGATCGTTATTCAAACGGTTCATTTGTTATCGATACAACGGTAGATGGTACACCAACAGATATTGAATTAGGTCGTCCAATTAGTAGTCAGAATTAATATCATGCTTATTATTTAATAACATTTTATAAAAAGAAAATAGTGCTGAGACATTTGTTTTGACACTATTTCTTTTTGGATAGATAATAAATTATGTTATGGGACATGACTTATCATAAAATAAAATTTCGAGAAAGAAGATAATTGTTATGCCTAAAACTGATACAATATTGTCGGCTAAATTATTACGTTATTTTTTACAACTAATTGATACAATGAACTACACCCAAGCAGCTCAAATTTTGGGAATTACCCAACCAGCATTAACTCAACAAGTTAAAAAGCTTGAGCATGCTATTGGTGCGCCCTTATTTGGTCAAATGGGTAAGAAGCTATATTTAACCGAAGCAGGGAAAGAAATGGAAACTGCTGCAGTTGAATTGCTTAATACTATCAATGGAGTTGTAAGTGATATTCAAGAATATACTCAAGCAGATAAAGGTCATATCTCTGTAGGGATCTTGGATTCACTTCAATCAGATCTTTTCTATAAATTCTTAGGTGAATTTAATAAGAAATATCCTGATGTAACCTTTACTATCAATTATTTTGATCGTAAAGAGCTATGGCGTAGGTTGGATACCAACCAAGTTGATATGGCGATTATGTATTTACCTGACAATACGAAGAAGGAAGATACTAATTTACGTCACCAGTATAATTACGAACACTTCTATGATGATCGATTAGTAGTTTTAACTCATAAAACAACTGTTGAAGCTGAAGAAACTTGTCCAGTTTCACGCTTTATAAATAGAAAATGGGTCGCATATCCTGACAATTTCTATTTGACACCTTTAATGCATGAATACTTCGGTAAAAAGAATAAGCCGATTATTCCTATTAAAATTGGATCTACAAAAGAATTAATCAAAATGGCTGAGAATTCAGATTACGATACCTTTATTACTCAATCCTATTATGACGCCCATCGTGATGAAATTGACTCAACTAATTTGACCCCAATTTATTTGAAGGAAGATCATGGATTTCATATTTCCTATGTTTATCGTAAAGGCAAGCTTGAAATACCTAGAATGCAAAATCTCTTAAAAGAATGGGAAAAGTTCTTGGACAAGCATCAGAATTTTAGTAAACTATTAGTAGATCAAATAAAAAGTTAGAAAAAGAGGCAATTTATTCAATGGAAAAAGAATTTGTTTTCGGACACCAAAATCCAGATACTGATGCTATTGGTACTGCCATTGCATTTTCATACTTACAAAATAAATTAGGCTATAACACTGAAGCTGTAGCTTTAGGTGAGCCTAATGATGAAACTGCATATGCCCTTAAGAAGTTTGGTTTTGAAGCTCCTCGTGTTATCAAAGAAGCTGCTCCAGAAGTTAAGGCTGTAATGTTAGTTGACCACAATGAACCTCAACAAAGTGTCTCAGATATCGATAAAGTTAAGGTTACTCATGTTGTTGATCACCACAGAATTATGAACTTCAATACTGCAGATCCTTTATACTATCGTGCTGAACCAATGGGTTGTACTTCAACCATCGTTTGGAAGATGTTTAACGAAAATGGTATTGAAATTCCTGAAAAACTTGCTGGATTAATGCTTTCAGCTATTATTTCAGATACTTT
>ERZ1643247.2894-NODE-2894-length-12837-cov-8.229933_pt1 | contig 12837 bp, 10 predicted proteins | sample MGYA00579264_ERZ1643247 | MGnify/ENA primary metagenome ERZ1643247 (study PRJEB29033, sample SAMEA4952262) | chicken gut metagenome | biome: Broiler Chicken; feature: Gastrointestinal Tract; material: Caecum | place: Ireland | collected 2018 | study: Broiler... | reverse complement strand
AACGTTACGCACGACCTGAAAACGCCGCTGACCATGATCAAGGCGTACGCATCGATGATCCAGGAGATCAGCGGCACCGACCCCGCCAAGCGCGAAAAGCATACGCAGGTCATCATCGACGAGTCTGACAGGCTCACGGCGCTCATCAACGACGTTCTGAACCTCTCCAAGATCCGTTCGGGCATGGATACGCTCAAAGTACGCGAGTTCGATCTTTCGGAAGTCGTCGAAACGGTGTTGGAACGGTTCGGGTATCTGACCGAAACGCAGGGATACGTCATCGAGCGCAGGATCGACGCGGGGCTTTGCACCGAAGCGGATATCGAAAAGGTCGAACAGGTCGTGTACAATCTCATCGGGAATGCGGTCAGCTACACGGGCGAGGATAAAAAGATCACCGTCGCCTTATATGCGGAAGGGGAAAAGATCCGCTTCACCGTCACCGATACGGGCAAGGGCATCGCGCCCGAAGAGCGCGAAACCATCTGGGACCGCTACTACCGTTCCACCGATACGCACAAGCGTCCCGTAAAAGGGACGGGGCTGGGGCTTTCTATCGTAAAGACCATCCTCGTCAAGCACGGGTTCGCGTACGGCGTGGAAAGCGAAGTCGGGTACGGAAGCACCTTCTGGGTGCAGTTCCCGCTTACGGAACGGGCAAACTGAATGATAAACGGATCGCCGCGGCGTTGAAAAACACCGCGGCTTTTTTTTGCATTCCGCGTGAAAATAGTGTATACTGGATACTGTAAACGGGAGGAACGGCTCATCCGCCGCTCTTCCGTAAAAAAAAGAGGGCGATCGACGAATTTTTTTGTAAAAACCGTCAACAAAACGGCGGGGCCGTTCGTTTATACGGTGAGGGTACGGGATGGATGCAAAAGAACTGGATGCGCTCCTTGCGCGCGTGGCGGAGGGCGATAACGACGCATTCGGAAAATTTTATGCGGCGACCGCGAAGGGCGTGTTTTCCTTCGCCTATTCGTATTTAGGGAACCGCGAGGATGCGGAGGACGTCATGCAGAGCGCCTATCTTACGGTCAAGCGCAGGGCGTATACCTATAAAAAGGGGACGAACGCGCGCGCATGGCTTTTGCAGATCGTGAAAAATCTTGCGCTGGACGAACTGCGCAGGCGGAAACGGCGGGGCGAAATGCCCGAAAACATGCCCGCGCCGCCCGCGGCGGACGGCGCGGCGCTCTCGTATATGCTCTCTTCGCTGAACGAAACGGAGCGCGAGATCGTTGTCCTGCATGTGTATTGGGGCTATAAGCACCGCGAGATCGCCAGGCTCTTGGATATGCCCGCGGGCACGGTCAGCTGGAAGTATGCCGCGGCACTCAAAAAGCTGGAAAAATTCGGGGAGGTGGAATAGGTATGGACCGCAAAGACTTTTTCAAACGGCTTGACGGCGAGCTGGACGCGATCACGCCGCCTCTTTCCGAAACGCTCAAAGCGGAACCGATCGTATCCGCTTCGCCCGAACGCGAACCCGTTCCCGAATACAAGGCGGAGCCCGTGCCGGCGGCTGCGGGCGCAGGCGGGCATTCGGGCAGATTTTTCGGTGCGGCGCGCAGGCGCGTGCCGGCGATCGTCCTTGCGTGCGTGCTCCTGTGCGGACTGGTGCTCGGCGTGCTGTTCGCCGCGCTGCCGCGCGGCGGTGTTTCCGTGCTGCGGCTGGACATCAATCCGTCCGTCGGGTTCGTTTTGGACGGTTCGCAGAAGGTGACGGGCGTTATCAGCCTCAATGCGGACGGCGACACCGTTCTGCTGAGCGAGGAAGGCTTTTTCGATTCGCTGATCGGTACGTCCGCGGAAGAGGCGGCGATCGCCGTGACCGACCGCGCCGCGCAGACAGGGTATCTCGACGTGACGGATACGGGCAGCGCGGAAGGGTATAACGAGGTCACGCTGACGCTGACGGGCGCGAACGCCTCGGCGGAGACCGCGTCGGAAATTTCTTCCGCGATCACGGAGCACAGCCGCAGTTTGGGTATTTACCTTTATGCGGAAGCCGAAACGGTGAAGTCGGACGTTTCCGAACAGGCGGAACGGTACGCGGAAGAGCAGGCGCTGTATTACGAACGGATCGGCGAGGCGGCTGCGCTGGAAGCATATGCGGAAAGGCGGGCGTACGATTGTGCGGAAGTCCTTCTTGCGGAGGCGCTCACAAAGTACGACCTTTACGTGCGGATCCGTGAGCTGAACGTGCAGATCGCGGAGGCGTGCGGCGGTTCGCTGAGCCTCCTGTTCGATACGGCAAGCTATTGGTATTGGCGGGACAGGGAAGACGCATCCGAAGAAGTGGCGGCGCTCTGTGCGGAAACGGAGCGTACGCTGGCGCAGATGCGCCTGCTTTTCGGGCTGGAATGGGATTCGTATTTTGCATTCGAAACGTCTTACGGGGCGTACATGCTCACGGTCAGCGAGGCGGACGTCGCAGAATTGCGCGTCTTGCTCGAAGAGGGGATCGGAGAGGAAAATTTCGGCGGGACCGAACATTTTTCGCTGCGCCTCAAATATTATAATTTTGTCGGGAACGATCTGCTGCAAACGATTTTTTCGGAACTGTTCGACGGGGTAACGGATACCCTGGAAGAACTCTTTGAAAGCATTTCTTCCTTGGTAACGAGCGAAGCGCAGGCGCTGTACCTGCGGTATTCCGCCTTGTTCTCGCTGCCGCGCGAAGCGATCGGCGAAGCGGAATACGCGGCGTTCCTCGCCCGGATAGGCAAACAGTAAAAAAGAAACGCGCCGCCGCGGAACTCCGCGGCGGCGGAATTTTTGCGAGGGTTCCCGCGGCGGCAGAATTTTTGAAAAAAAGAAAAAATTTCCCAACAAAACGGTTCTGTCCTTCGTTTATAGTGTGTAAAAAAGATCGCAGGAGGTGCGGAATATGAAAAAATCGATCGGGAAAGTCACGGCGTGCTGCCTTGCGGCGGCGATGACGGGCGCGTTCGGGCTGATCGGCGTGGGGTGCGCCCCGCAGGACGAGGCGGTCTCGTACGTACAGGTGGATGTGAACCCTTCTTTGGCGCTGTCTTTGGACGCGGGCGGCGACGTGCTCTCCGTGTACGCGGAGAACGAAGACGCGCAGGTGCTCCTGTACGGAGAAGACCTTACGGGGCTGAGTGCGGAAGACGCGATCGATAAGATCGCGCAGCTTTCCGTCGATCTCGGGTACATCAATGAGGACAATTACGGCGTCGACGTTCTGGTCGAAGGGCGGGCGGACGCAGACGAAATCTTTGCCGCGGCGTCGGCGTCCTTTACGGCGGCGGCAGAGGCAGAGGGGATCGACGTGAACCTTTCCTCGGAAGGGACGTTCACGCTCAACCGCGAGCTGCACGCCGTCAATGCGGCGTACGATCTCGACCTCGGCGTAGCGGAGTTCAGCCTTATCCTTTCGGCGCAGGCGGCGGACAACACGCTGACGGTCGAAGCGGCGGCGGATATGGACGCAAGCGAACTGATCGCCATCGTGAACGACGCGGCGGAGACCATCGAGCCTTACGCGACGGCGGCGTATGACGCAGCGGTGCGCGTGGCGCAGTCGACGTACGAAAACGGCAAGAACAGTCTGCTCGTTACGCCTTACCTGCTGCCTTATGCCAACATTCTTTCCTATCCCGTCAACAGGGGGCTGATCTACAACCTGTACGTCAATGCGTACGGCGCTCTGGATACGGCGCTCGTCGCTGCGGAAGAAGCGGAGGCTGCGGCGCAGAAGACGGCCGTTTCGCAGGAGCTGCTGACGGCGGTCGCGGATGCGATCGGCATGAGCGCGGAACAGAAGGAGGCGTTCCTCTCCGAAGTCACGAACTATGCAGAGATGAACGACTGGCTGGATTCCTATGTTAAAAACATGACGGCGGACGAGCGCGCGGCGGTCGAAGCGCAGATCGATGCCGCCATGGAAAAGGTGCAGGAGTTCGCCGCCACGGTGGACGCGGGCATTGCCGACGAGTACAAAGCGGCGTTTGAAAAGCTGTGCAGCGACATCTCTTCCGTCATTCCCGACGGAGCCGTGTCCGTGATCTCGGCATACGTCGACGAATTCAAGGGACTGGTGAACGACCTGCAGGCTGCGATCGGTTCCGCAACGGAGCCGAAGGCGGCGGCATACGCCGCGCGCGATACCTTCGATTCCCGCGCCGACAGCACCCTTTCCGACATCCGTTCCGAACTGTCGGAAAACGACCTGAAACTTGTCGATAACGCCGTTGCGGCGCTGGATCAGGCGATGAGCAGGCTCGAAAACGCTTTCGCGGAAGCGAAGGAACAGGCGGCGCAGACCGCGAAGGACTATCTTGCGCAGCTGCGCGCCGGGCGCGGATGATTTCAGCGCTCCTTGCGGCCGTGCTCCCGTATCCCTCTGAGGGCGGCCAAGGGAATGCGCCCGCAGACACATGGTGTCTGCGGGCGTTTTTTGTGCCGTGAAAGGCGCGGAAAGGCGCGGGGCGGATTTTTTCAGGGAAATTTTCGCAAACCTCTTTTTTTTACGGCAGTTTTGTTGTATAATAACGGAAAAAGAACAAAGAGGGTACACATGCAGAAAGATACGGGGAAGCGTGACCGCGAATACCTGCGCCTGATCCGTGAAAAATATCCGACCGTGCAGGCGGCGGCGACGGAGATGATCAACATCGAGGCGATCCTGCGCCTGCCGAAGGGCACGGAGCACTTCATGAGCGACCTGCACGGCGAATACGAGGCGTTCTGTCACATCGTGAACAACTGTTCGGGCGTCATCCGCGAAAAGGTGGAGCGGCTGTACGGCAAGACGATGAGCAAGCGCGAGCGCGACGAGTTCGCCACGCTCATCTATTACCCCGCGGCGATCATCGCCGAAAAAAAGGCGCAGCGCGCGGAGGGGAAAGCGTGGTTCCTCGTACAGCTGCACCGCCTCGTCGAGGTATGCCGCTCGGTCGCTTCAAAATATACGCGCAGCAAGGTGCGCAAGGCGCTGCCGCCGCACTTCGATTACATCATCGACGAGCTTATCAACATGGACCGCGACGATTTCGACAAAGAGGCGTACTACGGCGAGATCTTCACCTCCATCATCGAGCTGGGCAGGGCGGAGGCGTTTATCGTCGCGATCACCGACCTCATCAAGCGGCTCGCCGTCGACTGCCTGCATATCGTCGGGGATGTGTTCGACCGCGGCGAAAACCCCGATAAGATCATGGACCTGCTCATCGCGCACCACAATGCGGACGTGCAGTGGGGCAACCATGACATACAGTGGATCGGCGCGCACATGGGCAACGAGGCGTGCCTGCTCAGCGTTGTCGACCTCTCCCTCAAATACGACAACGCGGACCTTCTGGAGGAGGGGTACGGCATCTCGCTGCGAAAACTTTCCCTGTACGCTGCGGAGGAGATGGACGACGACCCCCGGTTTTACCCCGTCGGCGCCGATCCCGTGCATGCGGACGAAAGCGTGCGCCTGCTCGCAAAAATGCGCAAGGCGGCATTTCTCATGCAGCTCAAGGCGGAGGGGCATATCATCGAACGCCGCCCCGAGTACGGCATGGACGGGCGGAATATCCTGCGTCGGGTCGATTTTGCGAAGGGAGAGTTCTGCGGCGCAAAACTCAGCGATACTTCGTTCCCGAACGTCGACCCCGCCGATCCGCTCCGCTTCACGCCCGCCGAGCGGGCGGTCATCGACGCGCTCAAACGTTCCTTCCGTTCCTCCGAAAAACTGCGCAGGCACATCGCGTTTTTGTTCGAACACGGCTCCGCGTACAAGGTCAGCAACGGGAACCTGATCTTTCACGGCTGCATCCCGCTGGAGCCGGACGGCTCTTACATGAATTTCTGCGGGCATGAGGGGAAGGAACTTCTGGACTTCTGTGACCGCACCGTGCGCCGCGCCTATGCCGCGTACCGCGAGGGCGGGGAGGAGGAAGAGGCGCTGGATTTTTGCTGGTACCTCTGGTGCGGGCGCGCCTCGCCCCTGTACGGCAGGGAAAAGCTCACCACCTTCGAGCGGCTGTACATCGACGACCCCGCCTTCCATAAGGAGCAGGACAACAGTTACTACCTCTACTGCAAGCGCAGGGATTTCTGCGAGCGGGTGCTGAAGGATTTCGGCATCGAGGGGCAGTACAGTCACATCATCAACGGACACGTGCCCGTGCGTACAAAGCTCGGCGAAAACCCCGTCAAAGCGGAGGGGAAGCTCATCGTCATCGACGGCGGGTTCTGCAAGGCGTACCATGAAAAGACGGGCATCGCGGGCTATACGCTCATCTACAATTCGCACGGGCTGCGGCTGTGCGCGCACGAGCCGTTCGACTCCATTGAAAAGGCGATCGAACAGCGCAGCGACATCCACTCCGAAGTGACCGTGTTCGAAACGCGCGAAAAGCGGCTGCTTGTCAGCGACACGGATACGGGCGCGGAACTTTTGGAACAGCTCGAAGGGCTGCGCTTCCTGATGCAAAGTTTCAAAGAGCAGATGCTCGGGTAAAAAAAGGAGCAAACTGTCCGCAGAGAAATAGTGATTTGATTTACGGCAAACCGCGCCGCATCCCGAAACGGGATGCGGCGCATTTGTATGTAAAGGGGTGTGGTGTCGCCGCCTCGCTGCCGCATTGCGGGCAATTATGCGCCGTAAAAAATTTTTTAAAAAACTTTCAAAAAAAATATCCGCATTCGCAATTCCTGATACACCGATATGTTATAATAAAAAAGTACTGATATGTTTGAGGCAAAAAACTGAAAATTAAAAATCTTCGAGTTCTCAGGGCAATGTAGTAGAAGAAGATTTTGACAAGAGCGAGTGAAAAATATTAAAGAAATTTGGAGACGATTATGCAGTACTTGGTACGGGATAGATTAATTCAATCGAAAAAATTGAAAGAGCTCAATATAGCCTACCCGATATATATTGCAGGGTGGGAAATTTTGCAGGCGCAAAACATTAATAAGCTTTATGCCCGTATATTTTATAAGAAGCTGATAAACACTGCCAAAGCTGCAAAAATCAGACTAGAGCATATATCAGAATTCGGGGATATTCTACAAGAAGAAATTAAAATTATAAACGATATTGACAGAAAGCCATATGATTTCTTTGAAGTTTATTCGTTACATAATGATACCCGAAAAATAAAAGTTAGCGTGATACAAGTTTTGTGTTTAGACGGTAAAAGTGTTGCAGATGCACAGGCTATAATAGTGCCTGATACTTTTGTCCCGTTTAGCAACGAGATAGAATGTGCTGCGGGGCAGAGACTCATCCCTTCAGCAAAAGGCTATCCGATAGAGGATGAAAAGTATTGAGTTTGTTGTTGTGGAGCAGTTAATGTAAAAAATACGATAAATTGTGTGCAGTGCAATTTTGCAAAGAGGGATGTCATTGAAAAGATAACAGAGAAAAGTATCAAAGAAACAGGGGAGGTCATATTTGCTGAACGAGAGGCGCAAAGGGATCGCGAAATCCAAGAGCAAGAGATTCGTAAAAATAAGCGAAAAAAACGGAATAAATTGGTAGTTGTTCTTACAGTGTGTTTTGTTGTAGTAATTACTCTCTTTTGTTCGTTATATTTTTCCCTTACGCCGTTTGATACTGTAAAACAGTCTGGATTTACTTTTGTAAAGTTTGACGATAGATATCAACTTGTTAGTTATGATGGCAATGCCACGGAGGTCTCTATTCCATCAACGGTAAGAGGGTTAGAAGTTTATTATATAGGTAGTGATGTCTTTTCATATAATTATTCGATTACAGAAGTTATAATTCCTGATAGCGTGATAATTATTGATGTGGAAGCATTTATGAATTGCTTTAAGTTAAGAAGTGTAATTTTCGAAAATCCAAATGGTTGGTGTACCTTTGATTTTGCTACAGAAAGAAAGACGTTACTATCTGGCGAAATGCTTTCTCAACCATTTACAGCGGCAAACTATCTTGCATATCTTTATTGTGGTTGTCTTTGGCAGCGTAGTTGATATTTGATTGTTTGCCTGCGGTTTCGCAAAGGAAGCGGCGGGGCGGAAGGGGAGAACGCTTGTTTTGAAGAACCTCCCGCAGAGGAAGGCTGATCGTTGTTTTACGGCAAACCGTGCCGCATCCCGTTTCGGGATGCGGCGCATTTGTATATAAAGGGGAGCCGTATCGCCCCCGCATTGTGGGCAATTATGCGCCGTAAAAAATTTTTTAAAAAACTTTCGAAAAAAATATCTGCATTCGCAATTTCTGATACATCGATATGCTATAATGCTTATTGTCAATAGGAAGGAAATAGAAGACATAAGGGTATGAATAGGAAAGGATTTTGGATTTTTGGGCAATCGTAGCTATTGTGTTGAGTACAGTCATCGGAGCGGCTTTAGAGGGCTTAAGGGGAAAGGAAACGCAAAAATCATAAAAATGCGATTGGAAGAGCCGTCTTCGGACAGAGGACGGCTCTTTGCATTACGGGAGGACGGCGACGGCATATCGCGCGGAATTTCGCCCGTGATTTCCGAGCGTTGCCGCGTCGTGCTGAAGCCCGTGAAAGCGCGCCGCGCTTTCGTGTACAAATATATCGTCGCGCCCCTGATTACGCTGGCGGGCGTCGGCGTACTGATAGGTATCCGGCAGTTGATAGACCGTTTCGTAGGCTGATTGCCGCGGAAGTTGCTGGGGGTTGCCTTGAACCATGCACAAAAAAGAACCCCGCGTCTGCGGGGTTCGGTTTTTTGCCGATTGCGGCACTCACAGTGTAAGGGCGAATTGCAGGAAGTATGTGGTGTTCACTTCGTCGATTTTCACCGTGGTGTTTATCTCGTGTCCGACGTATTCGCCGCCGCGGAACACGAGGTAAACTTCGGAGGTCACCTTTTCGAAGTTCACGCCGTCGCCGCCGTTGTCGCCCTTTATTTTAACGACGGTGCAGTCGCCGAAGGTGGCGTAGGCGTAGGTTATGTTCTCGCTCTGCACGGCTTCCCTGCAATCGACTTTCGCGATGAGGAAGAAGGGCATATCGTAGTCGCTGATTTTTTCGACGCTGACGAACGGGTCGTCGTTCGGGTAAATTGTGCTGTCTACCTTGCTTCCCGCCTCGACTTCCGTCGCGCCGTGGTAATGCGTCGGCGCGGACTTGTCCGCGATATTCGTGAGGGCGAAAGACATCGAGTATGTGCCGAAGTTGTCGGGGCTGGTGTGAGAGTTGGTGACCGTGCCGATATATTGCGCGAGACTCTCGCCGTCGTGGAACGCGGTGAAGTAGACCGCCGCATTGTAGTCGCGGCAATCGGTCTCCATTTTGCCTGCGGCGCCATCGACGCCGAGCCAATCATTCATAAGCTGCATGACTTCGGTGTCGTCGGCCGTCGGGTTGGTCGGGTCGAGAGCGGTGTAGCCCGTCTGTATCTTCATGTCGGGGAAGAACGTGCTTCCGCTCCTGATTTTGCAGGTGTATTCGACGGGTGTCACGGAGCCGTCCGCCCAGGTGTATTCGGGGGCGGGAGTGAGGGCGACATTGACAACCCATTCGCCCGCGCTGTCGATATTCTCCGCAATTGTTTCGGATTCCAGCAAGTAGTATGCCCGGTTGTCCGTTTCGGTTATCGCATAGACCGACTCTCCGTTGACGGTGGTATATACGGCGTTTTCCGTGAAGTCGGTGAAGTCGATGGCGTGATCGGCGCCGTCAAAGGTGGCGAAATCCACGCCCTCGGTGTCCGTCGCGCTGTCGCGCAAATGCGCGGTGGGCGCGGGGATGGGCTTCTTGTCCTTGATTTCGAAGATGAGAGTGGCGTCCTCCGATGTGCCGTCGTACCAGGTGAAATTCGTCTTGTTTTTAAGCGAAACGGTGATGGTGTACAAAGCAGGCTCGCTGAAAACATGGTTCAGCCAGTATTTGTATGTTCCGTCCGGTTGAAGGGTGCCCCTAAGGCCCTTCACCTCGACAGTCGCGTCGGTCCCGTCGGCGTTGAGACGATTGAAGGAAATCCGTACTATTCCGTCTTTGTGCCAGGTTCCGTCGTCGATGCTTATCTTGTATCCGTCCTCGTATCCGTCCTCGTCGTTGACGACTACATAGCGGTACTCGTTGTCGGGATAAGGACCGAAGCCTTCGTTGGCGCTGTGGACATTGTAGGAATCTATGAGGAGCTGAGGCTGACGCACCGTCCCTTTGTTGACGGTGAGAGTGACGGGGATACTGCCGTCTTCCACCGTGTAGCTCGCTTCGCACCGGGGATCGAGCTGATAGATTGCGTCGAAGGTCTTGCCGTTGTCGTCGGCGTCGACGGTGACGGAAGAATCTGCCCATACATATTGTCCGAGTATCTCTGCACCCGTCTTGTCTTTGAGCGCCGTCGTGACGGAGAAGTCCCTGGTGGTGATGCTTGTGGCGCCGAGGTTGACTCCGTCAATCACGCCGTTGCTGTTGAAATTGTAGACCGCCCAGAGGTTGTCGGCGACCGCGGCGTCGTAGTGCAACACCGCCTTGTTCACGGTGAAAGCGGTCTCGGGCGTGATTGCGGTGTAGGAGACAGTGAAGTTGTTGTCCTGCGGAATTTCTGCGTAGGCATAATATTCGCCGACGGCAACGGTGCAGGGTACCTCTCCCATATTGTACATAGGCGTAACGTACAGCCAGTATTCGGCTTTCTGCTCGTCGGTGAGGGCATCGAACGCCGCCTTGTCGACGCAGTAAAACAGGGGCTCGTCGCCGTCCGTCGCGGAATAACCTCCGACGGTCGGGGTGGGGTTGGCTTCGTCATACTCCCATTCGTTGCGCGGCAGCGAAAGGGTGAGGTCGGTGCGTTCCGCAATATTGACCGTAAAAATCATTCTCGCCTGGAAAGTGTCCTTGTCGAAGATTATCTGATAGAAACCCGCGTCGGGAACGGCGGGAATGGACTGGAGCGGGACGTCTTCCTCTTCGACTTTTACGTACGAGACGGTGTAGTCGCCCGCGGCAAGTTCCTTTGTCGAGCCGTCGGAATAACACAGGTTGACCTTGAAAGTCGGCAAAATGTCCTCATAGGCGGTGCCGTACGGGAATGCGCCGAGGTCCCAGTAAGTCGAACGGTCCACGCCGTCCTTGTCTTCGAACTGAATGCTTTGCGGCGTGGCCTGATTGCCGCTGCCGGGGTCGCAGGCGACGAGCGCGGCAGCGCACCCCGCGAGAGCGACTAGCAGGACGATAAGCCCCAAAAATTTCTTCATAATCCTTCCTCCCGCACGGAAAACCGTTCACATTGTTTCTTGCAAAAGCGGACCTTCGTTTCCGCGTTGCTTCCGAGCCTCATTCCGCGAGGGTATAAAAAACGGGGGCGGCTCCCTCTCCCGCAACCTATGCGGAGTTTACAGCGCATGCAATGTGCTGTAAATCTTCCGTGCACCGTAAAAATATCATATCATATTGTTACTCAAAAGTCAACGAACATATGAGTAACAATATATATGTGTTAGCGTTGGTATTCTGTTCGGATATGTAATCAAAGAATTTCTCACGCTCCGTACCCTTGAAAAGTTCGCGTATGGGCGCAAGGGTGTTATTGTTCCGCAGATTGATTTTGGCTTCTCGGTAAGATTGCAGCGCTTCGAGCGGCTTTCCCGTTCTGTATCCGCGCAATACAACGTCCACATAGTAGTGATGCGCACGCAATTCCTCGCGGTGAACCATAAGCCATTTGCGGAAGCCTTTGTCGCTGCCGATTTTCTTTAATATCATCTTGCTGCCGACATATTTGCCCAGACCTACTTTGACAAGGTATTCGACCTGCGGATAATTGAGATAAGTCCGAAGATAGGTGATTTGATTACTGAGCATGGTGATTTATTTGGGTTGATCAATCATAAAAATAATTCCGATTTGTCTTGGACAGTCATTGACGTAGCAAATAATAAGTTTATTGTGTCAATGCTGAAAAGCGTTGTGCCAGAGGTATTGGATATGGCAGGAGACTTTATCGATTACTTTGCTTTATTGGATGCGTATGTTGACGATGCAAACTTCTTCAAGAAAATTCAGGATGATATACTTGCCATTGCAGAATGTTTGGCATGGATAGATGGCGACAGTAGCGATTACAATGGACAAGAACTTGTCAAAATATTTTTTGGTGATCGTTACAAAAATAAAAAGAAAGAATTTTTATCAAAAAAAGCAAAATGATAAAGTAAGGATATCGAAAGCGAAAGGGACATTGCATGGATTGCAATGTCTCTTTGGGTCGAGATGACCGACTTGTAAGGAGCCGCGTAGCGGCGACGGAATAGCGATCGGTGCAAAGGCGGCGGGGAGGAGCGGTGCGGCAGGTTGCCGATCGCGTCAGCCACGACCTATCTACCATAAAAATTGTAGGCAAGAGGTCGTGGGTTCAAACTGTTTCATCAAAAACAAAGAAGCGAAAGAGCAATGACTCTTTCGCTTCTTTGTGGTCGAGGTGACCGACTTGTAAAGAGCCGCGCAGCGGTGACGGAATAGCGATCGGTGCAAAGGTGGCGGGGAGGAGCGGTGCGGCGGGTCGCCGATCGCGTCAGCCACGACATATCTGCCATAATATTAGTTGGCAAGAGGTCGCGGGTTCAAACTGTTTCATCAAAAACAAAAAAGCGAAAGAGCAATAACTCTTTCGCTTTTTTTGGTCGAGGTGACCGACTTGTAAGGAGCCGCGTAGCGGCGACGGAATAGCGATCGGTGCAAAGACGGCAGGGAAGAGCGGGCGGCAGGTCGCCGATCGCGTCAGCCACGACCTTTCCGCGGCAGCGGAAAAATGTCGTGGGTTCAGCAGAAAGTTAATAATGCAAAACGGAGCGGAAACATTTTTGTTTCCGCTCCGTTTTGGTCGAGGTGACGGGACTTGAACCCACGACCTCTTGGT
>ERZ1643247.2893-NODE-2893-length-12842-cov-35.221397_pt1 | contig 12842 bp, 7 predicted proteins | sample MGYA00579264_ERZ1643247 | MGnify/ENA primary metagenome ERZ1643247 (study PRJEB29033, sample SAMEA4952262) | chicken gut metagenome | biome: Broiler Chicken; feature: Gastrointestinal Tract; material: Caecum | place: Ireland | collected 2018 | study: Broiler... | reverse complement strand
GCGTTTTTCATAGGAATTGTGACCTCCGAGATTTTTCATGTATTTATCATAGCAAAAAAAGAAAAGGAATGTTAGAACATTGTCTTGACGAATTTCTGCCCAAAACCTGTGTGGTTTAAGCGAGAATTTTTTTCCTTTACGGCGCAGGCTTTTTCTGGTAGGCTGTTAAGTCAAAAAAGGAAGGGGAAAGGAAGAAACGCAGAAAGAGGTTGGGTTCGGGTAGGGGAAAGGCCGGAAATCGACGGGAAAGCGGGCAGGGAGGTGTTCTAACATTTTTCTTATGGTTGTGTTAAAATAAAAGAAAAAACGGAGGAACAGGAAAAATGCAGGAGATCGAAGTAAAAGAAAATCCATTGAAAGTAAAGGTATTCATCAACGGAACACCCGACTTAAAAAATATCCCGAAAGAAAAAGCGGAGAGAATCCTCGCCGCTTTGGAGTTGGAGATTCGAATAGGATTTCGGGGGAGTGTTGAAGAAGCAAATGAAGACGGAGATGATTGTAAAAGGCGTTGTATATATGAAACTTGCTCCGAAAATACTTAAATAGTTTCAAAAGAGATTTTTTGAAAAAACGCACGGCACTTGTTTTATGGCCTAAAATGTGTTATAATATCATTGCAATATATAACGGAAAAGAAAAGGAGGGGGTCTATTGAGTAAAGAAGCAATTTACGAGTCGTTTTCCGATGTACCCGATTATATATATTTAGAGCATGAATATATCGATAAAGCATGGATATCGCGTGCGCATTATCATAATTCAATCGAATTCAGTATTTGCGTGGCCGGAACACATCGAGTATATATTAACGGAACGATGTATGCGATAGAAGCAGGGGAGATAGCTTGTATAAACAGTTTCGACGTGCATTATTTTGATATCCGTAAGGGAACGGAAGTTTTGCCGATTTTAATCGGCAAACAATACTTGAAAGATTTACAGTGGGTATCGGGGAAGGAAGATATTTCTTTCCCTGTCCTTATGCAGGATAAAACAAAAAATGCAAAAGTGATAGAGATTCTTTTGCAATGGAGCAATCAAAAAGCTGATTGCAGCAAGTTGCATCATCAAGGGTATGCGGATCTTTTTCTCGGTGAACTATACAAGCAATACGGTCTCGCCGAAAGAAAATGGAGCGATGCAAATCGAGCCGTTATCGACATTCTACAATATATACGGCATAACCTCGGCGCGACGCTTACGCTTGACGATGCTGCTTATCGTATAGGTTATAGTAAAAACCATTTTGCAAAACTTTTTCGTGATGCAGTCGGGCAGCCATTCCGAGAGTATGTAAGCACGCAGCGTGTTGAGCGAGCAAAAGAGTTGATCGAACAAGATGCTTCCAGAACGATTGTGGACATAGCGTTTACTTGCGGTTTCGATTCAATGGCGACGTTTTATCGTGCATATATGAAACGCTATGGCGAACTTCCCCGCAAGGGGGGGGGTGAGCATTTATAAGCATTTTGCAATATTTTGTGCTGCCTGTATGATCAATCGTGTGATTTTCAGGTAAGGAATGCTTCTTTTTTGTATACAACTAAAAATAAAAATTGATCTTCATACAAAGAACAAATAATTATTTTTGAAACTATCCCCATTCCCTATGAGAGGAAACGGGGATAGTTTTTTGTTATAATGAAAGCAAAAAGGAGGGGTAAAGGCTTGAGAATTCGTATGCGCGAAAAGAACAGTCCAGGCAGAAAGGTTTTCATTGTAGCGATGCTCGCAATCCCTGTTTTGCATTGGCTTGTTTTTTGGCTCTATGTAAATTTTAGTTCATTCATTCTGGCATTTCAAACACCGAGAACGTATGAATGGACATGGTCAAACTTTGAACAATTTTGGTTTGAACTTACCGCACCGGGCGGTGCGATCGGGTTGGCGGTAATAAATACGCTGAAATATTTTGCATTGAATATCGTGCTGCTGGCATTCAACCTGATCGTTGCTTACTTTTTTTATAAAGAAATTGCGGGATATAAAGTATTTCGTATCATCTTTTATTTGCCCGCGATCATTTCGGGCGTGGCGATGGTCGCCGTCTATACCGAATTTATAAAAACGAGCGGGCCTCTCGGAACTATAGCGGAGATATTCGGGATAACAATGCGTCCGGAGGGGCTTTTGAACAATTCGGACACAGCAACGACAACGATATTGATGTACAATGTCTGGACAGGATTTACGACAAATGTTCTGCTGTTTTCCGGCGCATTGACGCGAATCCCGGTAGAACTCATCGAATCGGCGCGCCTTGACGGTTGCGGCCCTGTAAGGGAATTGATAAAAATTACAATACCGCTTATCTGGCCGACGATGTCGACGATGGTGATTTTTGCATTGACGGGTATTTTCGGGGCGAGCGGCCCGATCCTGTTGTTCGATCCGGTCGCATCCTATGGAACGATGACGATTTCATTCTGGATATTTAAACAGGTATACGGTTCGGGTGCGATCGGCGGGACGGGATCATATGGCCTTGTATCGGCGGCCGGCTTGTGTTTCACCCTGGTCGGCGTTCCGCTTATTATGTTTACCCGCTGGCTGCTGAATAAAATACCCGTAGTCGAGTATTGATGGGGAGGGGAAGCATGGATATTTTAGAAAAAGAGGAGCAAGGCGCGGTAATGCCGTCCGCTATGTCAGAAAACGAGGAAGTATTATCTGCGGGCGAAAAGAGCCAAGAAAATATTTCCAAGAAAAGGAAACGGCACAGAAGGAATAAGGAATCCTATATTCTGACTGTCCGCAGCCGCGGCGAGAAGATACTCTTTGCGATCGTTTTCGTTATATTTGTTGTCTATGCGGCATCTCTTATATATCCGTTTATCTGGATGTTTTTAGGTTCGTTGAAAACATCGACGGAGTATACGCTTGACGGTTCGCAGGGAAGACCGTTCGCCTTCCCGGACGCTTTCTATTTCGGCAATTACTCCTATGCTTTTACGGCGATGGAATACGAGGGGACAAACCTGTTCGGAATGTTCTTTAACAGCATATGGCAGTCTGCCATCAGTTTGTTTGGCGGATTGTTTGCCTCGGCAGCACTCGCGTATGTATTGTCGCGTTTTAAGTTTGTAGGCAGAACGGCGATTTATACGGCGATCATCTTCACGATGACGATCCCTATAGTGGGTAATACCGGCGGTTACTATAAATTGGTCAGCGATATAGGTATCTACAATACGCCGTTCTTTTCGTTGCTCACGTCGTTCAACGGCATAGGGCTCGGCTTTCTGATCCTGTACGCATTTTTCAGTAACATTTCCAAGAGTTATGCGGAGGCGGTATACATAGACGGAGGCGGAGAATGGACGGTATATTTTAAGATCATGATCCCGCAAGCGATGCCTGCCCTGCTCACGCTTACGATCGTCAATCTGATCGGGGTATGGAACGACTACCAGACGCCTCTTTTGTATTTGCCGTCGTTTCCTACGATCGCATCCGGTATGTATGTTATAAAAACTTCGCTCTTGCGCACGGGGAAAGATCCCATCTATTATGCAGGCATTATACTTTCGATCATCCCCGTACTCATCGTGTTTTGTTGTTTTTCCAATACAATTATGAAAAATATGGCGATCGGCGGTTTGAAAGGCTGAGGTTGCTCAAAATAAGGAGGTTTTTTGATGAAAAAAAGGATCATCGCGGCGTTCGCCGCGGTAGTAATGCTGTGTGCGGTTCCGTTTGCCGGCTGCGGCGGTCGCTCGATCGGCGATACCGAACAATCGCTTGAAGTATATGTGTGGGATGCCGGTTATGGCTCGCAATGGATGGGGGATATGCTGGATGCGTTTGCCGAGCAGGATTGGGTACAGGAAAAATATCCCGAACTCGAATATGACGTTACGGCCAACGATCTGAACAATTTTGCACCAGACCGCATCAATTCAAAAACAACGACGATCGATGTCTTTGTCGGAACAGGTATCGGCTCTCTATGGGAATCCGGAAATTTGTTGGATATTACGGAAAGCGTCTATAATCAAAAGGTTCCGGGCGAAGATGTATATTTCAAGGATAAAATGCCCGCAAGTATACTTGAATCGGTGGCGGCGCCTACGTCGACGGAAGAGGATATGCAGTATTTTGCGACCCCCGGTCCTTCAGCGATGGGTGGGTTTGTTTATAACGTTACCCTCTTCGATGAACTCGGTCTGGAAATACCGAATACGACGGATGAACTGTTTGAATTGTGCGAAAAGGTATATAACTTAGACGGAAAAGACGAGGCATACTCTCATACACATACGTTTATCAGTACGAAAGTCGGATATATGGGGTATATGTTCCCCGTCTGGTGGGCGCAGTACGAGGGCGCGGAGCAATATAAAAACTATTATAACGGCGTCTATTACGATGCGGCGAGCAGGCGGACTTACAATAATGATGTCCGCACGGTCAAGCAGCAGGGCAGACTCGAATCGCTTGAAATACTCGAAGAAATCTATAGGGGGCATGACGGAGAGTATTTTGACGAGAGTTCCGTTGCAAATGAATTTATTCAGGGACAGACGCAGATGTTCCTTCGCAACGGACTTATCATAGCCTGCGGCGACTGGTTCTCCACGGAAATGCGCGAACTGGCTGCGGATTACGCGGCGCAAGGATATACGGATACGATGGGTTTTATGAATGCGCCGGTCATCAGTTCGATTGTCGATAAATGCACGACGATCACCGATGCAAACGCACAGAAAATTAACTTGGAAGATGCGGACGCGCTCCTTTCCGCTGTGGTCGAAGCCGTGGACAACGGCGATACCGTTCCTGCGGGCGATTTGGTAACGGCGGGCGTTTCGCAGGCGGATTTTGATACGATCCGCAATGCCCGCGGCGTTATCTATTCGATTGCCGGGAATGAAGTTACCGTGATCGCCGAATATTCCAACGCGAAAGAGCTTGCCTGCGACTTTTTGCTGTTCATGGCTACAGATGAGGCGAACGAGGTGTATTCCACGAGCAATTACGGCACGCAGCGAGTGTTCAATTGGAACCTAAAGGAAAAGGCTCCCGAACTGGATTCGTATCTGAGCGAAAATTACGGAAATACTTACCGCATTCAGCAAGACCGTGCGAAAATGTGGGAAGCCGATAACGCTTATATTTTGCCGTGGAACGCCAATTATCCGCTGTGTGTTTACGGCAACTTAAAACCCTTAAACGGCGATTATGAGAATTTTGAGACCACCTATATCGATGCGGGCAGGGCGGATGTACATGCAGAGGATATTTGGCAAAACAGTTCCGATTATTGGACGATGAACAACAATAATCGTTGGAACACCGCTTTGCGGAATGCGGGGCTTGCATAATGCCCCGCCAAGAAAACACGGCTGTTGCGGCGCCATTCTCCAAAAAAATAGAACTGCATAGCGGATGCGACAAGCCGGCAAGACTACTGAATCTCGTTGCGTTGCGTGGCGGACATGCCTGCGGGCATATCTTTGTCCGCGCAGCGGAAGGAGTTTGCGTTACGGCAGCGGCTGAGAACGGGCGCACTCTTTATGGCGAAGAGTATAACGGCGAAAATATTGTGCTATATGCGGAGAAAGACATTGCCATTGAGCGCAACTGGCACCATAACGGACTTCCGACAGGGGAATATACAGACGCGCTTCTGCCCCTCGATACCGCCGTATCTTTCGGAGAAACGACGGTCAAGGACGGCAAGGGCATCGCGCTGTTTGCAGATTTTTATATCCCCGAACAAACCGCCGGAGGAATTTACGAAGGGTTTATCGAGGTGCGTTGCGAAAAAACGGTGCGTATACCATATGCGTTGACAGTACTTGATGCGAAGCAGCCGCAGGAGATCACCTGTAAAAGTTTGTTCGCTGTCAATTTACTGCAAATCGAGCATTATGAAGGTACCCGTTCGCAGGAAGCTCTTGATGCATATATCCAAACATTGCTTGCGCACAGGATTTCTTCGACCGGGCTTTTGGCTGAAGAATCCGCTTCGGAGGAGGGGTTGCATCGTTATGCGCATGCCGCGGCAGAGTGGGTGAAGCGCGGCTTATCTACGGTAGGCGTTCCGTCCTTTCCCGTTAAGGAAGGCGAAACGGAATATCCCGATTACGATGCGCTGAAAAGAACGATTCTTGCTTTAGCGGAAGAGAGCCTTGCTTGCGGCATCGATTTGCTTTCGCATGCGGCGTTCTATGATTGGCTGATCGATGAGTCTTTTCTCGTTAAAATGCCGGACGGAAAAGTTGAACGGCATATGGAAAGTTTTGAAAAGGCGATACAAGCAGCGGCGGATGCCCTTCGCGCCGATGAGCGGTTTTCTTCTTCCTTCGGCAGACGCGTTATTGCATCGGCGGAAAAGCTGCCGCATGTCGTTACCGACTACTGCGACAGGCTTCCTTCGGTACTGCATTATGTAAACGTGCGCCAAAAGCGTGACAAGAACGGAGATCCATATCATTACGATTTGAAAAAAACGGTGCTATGCCCGAAGTTTGACGGGTACGACAGTCCTTTTTTGTCTGCCCCTTACGAGGGAAACTCAGAGAAATGGTGGTATGGCTGCAATGCGCCGTCCGCGCCGTATATCGGCTATCATATGGACGATGCGCCGTGGAGTGCGCGCTATATAAGCTGGCTGATGGCGCGCTACGGAATTTGCGGGAATCTGTATTGGGTGGTCAATTACGGCAGCGAAGTGAATACGACGGGTAAGCCTCTTTATCTCGAAGACCCGTACGGCACGGCGCACCGCGGTCTCGGCGCAAACGGCGACGGCGTTTTGCTCTACCCCGGCAAGCCTTACGGGCTGAACGAGCCTGTCGGGTGCCTTCGTCTGACAGCGATTCGGGAGGGGAATGCCGACTACGAATGGCTGTCAGAACTGCGTGAGGGTTACGCGGGAGCCGGGGTTTCCTTTGACGGCATCTTCGACCGCATGACCGCTCCGTTTGCGCAGGGCGTACGCATCGATACGTTTGCGGGAGGATTTGACGAGGCACTCGAATGTTTCATGCGCTTATACGAAGGCTGGAAAAAGTGTCGTCTTACCGTGGCGAGCGAAGATACAAAAAAAGGCATTCGTTTTTGTTTTTCTGCTGCTAAGGGTACGGAAATGTATCTTGGTGGGAATAAGGTGAGCGGAGCAATCGAGCTTGCAAGGCGTGACGGATATATCTTTTTAGAAATTAAAAAGGACGGCTATGTTTCACGCATTCCGCTATGGACGGGCGGCAGGCTTACTGTACTGACGCACGAAGAACTGTACGAAGCGTGGGCGTTTTCGGGGAATGCCGAAAAGATCGAGCCGCTGCCGCACGACATTTACCGCGAACTTACGATCGTTCCGAAAGAGGCGCGGACGGCGGTGCGCATAGCATTGCCCGCGGCGCTCGCAAAGGGGAAACGAAAACTCGGCGTGGAAATTCGCGCATATGAGGGCGCAGAAATCACGCTGGCCGTCGGTAACAACACGGTAACATTGCACGCGGTCGATGAATGGAACAGGCTCGACTGCCCTATGCACGGCGAAGATTCGTTTACGATTTGTTTTGAAGGGGACAGGTCTGTCGCGCTCGGCGCGGTTTACCTGCATTGAATTTATTTGATAGGAGGCAAAGATGAACATAAAAAAAGTCCCGGCTCTCTGTTTGGCGGCGCTTTTAGCGTTTTCCGTCGCGGGGTGCAACAAGGGAACGGACGGAGAAGAAAACAACGGGCGCGACGTAACGGCGGAAGATGCCGCCGTCTGGTGTGTGGACGGAAGCGAACAGGTGCTGCAAGGGGAAACGTACGACGTGTATGACGGGGAGAAAGGTTCGTCTATTGCCCTGTCTGCGGTGCGGAACGAATACGAAACGGCAAACATTATCGTCAGCGCCGAAAAAGATTTGGCGTTTACCGTCAGCGTTTCCGATCTGACGCTTTCGGGCGATTCAAGTAAAAAAATAGCCAGTTCCAATGTGGCCGTATATACGCAGAAGTATATGGCGGTCAATAAGACCTGGCACGGCGGCGGTGCTTCCGTCGGTAGTTATCCCGACGCGCTGATCCCGCAGGCAAACGCCGTTGCGTACAAACAAAACTATGTCGATGCGGGCAACAACGGCGCAGCGTTCCTCGAGTTTTATATTCCGGAAACCGCTACTGCCGGCACCTATACGGGAACGGCAACGGTTGATCTCGGATTGGAAACGGTTTCCGTACCGATTTCTCTGACGGTTTACGACTATACGCTTTCTTCCGAAACGCATAGCAAATCATTGTTTACGATAGGCGAATCGAACGTCATTTTGAACGAACGCGATAACAGCGACGAAATATTGCTTAAATACGCAGACTTTTTGGCCGATTACAGGCTTTCGACAACAACGCTTCCGCATAATGAGGAGTCTGCGACCGCAGCAGAGGAATTTGCAGACCTTGCTTATAAATATGTTGCGGAAAAAGGAATGTCTACGATAGGACTGCCGAGTGCGGAAGGAAATAACTACGTCAATTATGCAACAATCGATATCGATTATACGGCAAAATATATCGTTGCCCTCGCAGAAAAAAGCCTGGAAACGGGAATCGATCTGATATCCCGCTGCGCGTTTTACAATTTTTGGATCGACGAACCTTTCTTTAATTCCTATCCTGCGGATGCAGTGAAAAACGCGGCATCGGTATACGACGATATGCTCGAGTATTCTGTATTGAATTTCACGGCATCGGACGCATATAAATCAGCAACGGGCGATAAGGCAGAGTTTGCCAAGCAGCTTGCCGACGCCATTTATAAGATTCCTGATATTATTACGGACTACTACGATGACGACCACAACGGCGTTGCTTCGGGGGCTGCTACGGCAACCGATTACAGCGAACTGAACGTCAGCGTTGCGCCCAAGCCGGACGGTTATGAAAATGCGGAATACCGCGCACAGTATAATACGAAGTTCGACGACGGTACGGCGCGCGAAAAGTGGATTTATGCTTGCAATACGCCGAGTTATCCGTATGTGAGTTATCATCTCGACGATACGCTTGTCAGCCCTACGGCGCTCGGGTGGATGATGGGACTGTACGGCATTACGGGGAACATATACTGGTCGTGCGTCTATTGGTACGACGCAGATACGGGTACATTCCTCGAAGACCCGTATTCTTCCGCCGACCACGGTTCGGGTGCGCTCGGCGACGGATCGATTTTATATCCCGGTAAGGTATACGGCGTAGACGGCCCGATCGGCTCCACCCGTTTGCAGGCGATCCGCGACGGGCAGGAAGATTACGAACTGATCTATGCGCTGCGCGAGAAGTATGAAGCAAAGGGTAAAAACGCCGATGATGCCATCGAATTTGCCGCGAAAATGATTACAGAAAACGGCGAATTGACGGGCGACTCATCTGACTATGCCGCGGCGCGTGAGCTTCTTATCGATCTCGTTTTGGCGGCCGATTCGAATGCGCAGCTCATGGTCGACGATATTTCCGTCGTCGAAGAAAATGCAGAAGGGATGACCGAATATACCTTTACCCTTTCGGCGGCAGACGGGACGACGGTCAGCGAAGGCGGCGAAATTCTTACGGCAAACGGAGGTGTCTATACCGTGGTAAAAACGCTTGCAGAGGACGCCAACTATGTCGAACTGAGCGCTTCCCTCGGCGGAGAAACCGCTGCGATGACCTTTTATTTGGGCGGCAGACAGAGCGTGTATCTTGCAAAAGATTTTGCGGCGGGCGATATCGCTGCGGCTGCGGCTTTAAGCTCTGCATACGATTCTTCTTCGGGCGAATGGTTGTTGACGTATGCCGCGGCATCGGCGGAGGGGCAGCTCAATTCCTTTACGGTAAAACACAGTTCTCTTGCGGATATCGGCGCAAATCTGAGCAGCTACCGCCTGTTCATCAACGCATATGAAACTTCGGGCAGTTACAATGTTTTCGCAAAGTATGCGGGCTCCGGCAGTTATTATTCGGTTGCGTCGGGTACGTTTGCTGTCGGTGTCAATGAAATCGTTATGACGACTTTCAGCACGTCATACGGGAGCGTTGAGGAACTTGTATTCGAGTTCGACGGCGCAATCGTCAAACTCGGTATCGAGAAGATCGTTATTTATGGGGGATAAATAATATGAAAAAGGTATGGATATTTTTCCTCGGGCTGATGATGCTGGCGGCGATAACAGTAGGTGCGGTCGCATGCAATAAAGGCGAGGAGGAAACCGGAACGAGAGTCGTTTTATACGACTTTGAGCAGTCGATCCTGCCCGTAGGGATGTTTCAGGATTTCGGCGCGCTCGATATCAATGAGGACGCTCAATATGTTCACGGCGGTGTACGCTCGTTGGAGCTGCGCCCCGCCTCCGACGGGGAAACGGATGCTTTGATGTATTTTCCGTTTGAATCGTCTGTGCTCGGCTTTGATTATAAGAACGGAGACAGGATCAGCGAGGTTCGTTTTTGGTGCTACGCGCCTAAACAAATGACGGTTCAGGCAGGCCTGTATTTTACGGCCGATGCGGGTAAACGCGGCGTTTCTTCCGAAATCGCGCTTGAACAGGGATGGAACGAGGCGGTATACACCCTCGACCACGCCGCGCTCGCACTGGTGAACGACCTCTCCGCCACCTATGGACTGTACCTAGAATTTACGGCAGACACAGTTCCCGCGGCTGAAAACGTAAAACTGTACGTGGACGATCTTTCCATCCTCGTGCAGGATGAGGACATCGAGTACGAAGTCGTCATTCCCGAACTTACGAAGCAAACGGGCGATGTGATCGCGTTCAACACCATCAACTTCGGGGTCGTTGAGCAAAAACCAACCGGAACAAGCGATTGGTTCAGCGAGTTTGAGGGCAGAGACGGCGTCGTCGCTCTGAAAGCCAATTCCGACTGGCCGTATTATCGTAACCGCACTTTCTGGACGGCGGCGTACGATAAAGCATATTATGAAGGTTACGATTTCCTCGTGTTCCGCGCCTATGCCACGGGCAAACTGAATGCATGGTATCAGATACAGGACGCATCTCCTGCCATTGAGTACAAGCTCGAATTTACGGAAGAAAACAGCGGACGCTGGGTAGACTTTGTATTGCCCATCGATACGTTCCTCGATAATTTTGACTCTTTCAAGACGCTTGGTCAATTTTTGACCTATGCGCCGAGCGACGAAACGGTGTATATCGACAGTATCCGTGCCGTTAATACGATCGAAGAAAGTTACGCGCCCGAAAAGGCTTCCGCAACGGAGGGCGAAACGGTCAGCCTCGTTGCGGCGGGCCTTGCGGAAGCGTATCCCGATACGGAATTTACTTACATCGTGAACGGTATGACCGTTGCAGATCCGTCTGCTTTTGTTTTGGGAGACGCGGGAACGTATACCGTGGTGTATGAAGGCGTGGTGGAAGGCAAGCTCATGCGCGGCGAATATGTGTTTACCTCCCTTATCCGCGGCGAGGAACTTACGTTCGATAATAAAATTGCCGAACCGGGAACAAAGGTAAACCTTGTTCCCGATGAACTGAACAAAGAATACGGCGATATTTCCTTTACGTTTACCGTAAACGGGAACAGGGTGGTAGATCCTACCGCCTATACCGTCGAACAGGAAAAGGGCAGGTATACCGTATACTTTGAAGGCGCCGATGCCGATGGCTATCTCTACTACGGCAGTTATATCCTCTCCGTGGGCGATTACGGCGATAATTATGCCGACGTGTATACCTACGATACCGCGGCATCCGCACCGACGGGCGGCGACGTGAACAAAGCTTCGTGGCTGGCTTCTTATGAAGGAGCGGAAGGCGTTTTGAAGATGGACGTAGGCAGTTGGGAATGGCTCGGCTACATGAACACGGATGCATGGCAGCCGTACTTTGGAGCAGACACATACAAAGCCTACAAGTATCTCGCGTTCCGCGTCAGGCTGGAAGGGTTGAATGCAGGAGAAACGCTGAATGCATACTTCAAAGTAGAGGGGACAGCAGTCGAGGATAATGCTCAATACGGACTCAGGTTTACTGCAAATACGGACGGTTGGACGACCGTGCTCATGCCGATCGATATTTTGGTGAACAATCTCGACGGTTTTGCTCAAAAGACGCAGTGGACGTTCTCGGGCATAAAAGAAAATTCAAAAGCCGTTTTATATGTAGACAGTCTTATGGCAGTCAATGTTGCCGAGGGCAAAAGCGTTGCGGCATCGCCGGGCGATACGCTCAATCTCATAACATTGAGCGGGATCACGTCGGCCGAAGACGTAGAGTTCACCGTGAACGGCGCGGCGGTTTCCGACCCTGTAAATTATAGTGTTTCGGCGCGCGGTCGCTATACCGTCATGTATATCTCTGCGGATAACACGCAGATCGGCACGTTCGAGCTTCAGGTCGGCAATAAAGACAATGTAGGGGCTGACGTCATGATGTTTGATTCGGCGGCGAGCATGCCGACAGGCGGAGATGTTACTGAGGCGACGTATCTGAATAATTACGAAGGCGCGACAGGTGTGCTGAAAATGCACGTCGGCAAATGGAAGGGCTATACGAATACGGCCGAATGGAAGCCGATATTTGATAGTTCCGTCTATAAGGACTACACGCATCTGGCGTTCCGCATAAAAGTAGAAGGATTCACGGGAACGAATTTTAAGTTCTATTACAAAGTTGAGGGAACGGGCGGCGAAACGGCAGCTGAATACGTTATAGAGTTTACCGCCAATACAAACGGCTGGACTACGGTATATCTGCCCATTGAAACTTTTGTGAAGAATCTTGACGGATTTGCCCAAAAGACACAGTTTACTTTCATCAATACCCCCGAATCGAACGAAACGCAGACGTATTTGTATCTTGACAGCATTTGCGCGGTCAATT
>ERZ1643247.2892-NODE-2892-length-12847-cov-7.933318_pt1 | contig 12847 bp, 9 predicted proteins | sample MGYA00579264_ERZ1643247 | MGnify/ENA primary metagenome ERZ1643247 (study PRJEB29033, sample SAMEA4952262) | chicken gut metagenome | biome: Broiler Chicken; feature: Gastrointestinal Tract; material: Caecum | place: Ireland | collected 2018 | study: Broiler... | reverse complement strand
TGACGCGATTGCGCCTGCGGCGAACAATCGCTATTCCGTTCCTTACGAATCCAGCTACCCCAGCCATTTTGAGGGCTGCTATCATTATGTGATGGCAGCTCTCATTTTTTCTATATGTATGTTATAACAAAATATAAATATTGTTCTAAAATTCGGTCAAAAAAGTGGCATTTGGGACTAATTTGGGACTAAATCGGCCGGTTTAATAGGATTTTTATAACTCATAATTAAACTTTTCCGCCTCGGCAAGGGCATACTTTTCCGAGTAATCGGTGTAGCCTCGGTCTATCACGGAAGTCTTCACGTCTTTGTCAAAAGAATGTCCATCCCAGAGTATGACAAGTTCGTGGTTGATGCCGCATTCCTTACACCTGGTTAAACTATTATGCAGGGAATTACGCCCGTATTTCAAAGACGATTCCGCAACGGAACTGTTTGTGGAGCTGAATTTGCAGCGCAAGCAAAAAAATCTCATAGCCCGCCGCATCCGTATGACGCGAAAGGCAAACTTGCAGGCATTCAACTATTTCGTGACTGTCACATATATTTATGGATAGTTTTTATTAAAACAGATTGTTATGAATGATTTGAGCGATAACGCTCGTTTTCTATATTTTTTGCCGCTTTACTTGACGGATATCCGTATGAACGCAAGGCGGCATTTATAATTTTTCGCGTTGAACTATTCGGAAAATTGGTTCAGGTTCATGATGTGCGTCCGCTTTACGATCCGTCGGTATTGCCGCGGCGTTGTATTTGTAAATCGTTTGAAAATTTTGATAAAATACTGCATGCTGTCGAATCCAAGCTCATCGGAAATGTTCTGCAGGGACGCTTCGCTGTTCGCTAAAAGCTGCATGGACCGATCGATGCGCCGTTGCAGCATGTAGTGGAAGACCGAGACATTGTACTTCCGTTTGAATGCGCGGCAGATGTGTTCCTTGCAGTAGCCGAGAACCGTTCCGATCTGTTTCAGCTGTAATTTTTCGGTAAAGTGGTCGTCTATGTACGCTTTTATCTTATCGGCGAGCGTTTCGCCGAGAGGGGAGATATTGCTTTTTATGTATTCGCGCTGTTTCAGAAAGTCGCGCGTGATCAGGATCAGCAGAAGCTCGGTTTCGTTTTTAATGACCTGTTGGTAAGCATATTCGTCGTTGGCGTACGTTTCAACGGGGAGCAGTACGCCGGGCTTATAGGCAAAATGTTTTTCATAGCACTCCGTGACCGCGTTCAGGTGCATCATTTCCGGGTCGTCGAGCCTGCCCTTTTTCAAGGTGATCAGTTCGTCGTTCAGCCCCTTCGCCTCAAAGGTGATGCTCACGGAAATGGTGTAGCATTTATGCGGGTTCATGGCGTGGTGCACGTTCGGCGGCAGGATGATGAATTCGTTCGGAGACAGGAAAAAATCGCCGCTGTCCGTAAGCACGTTCATGTTCCCGTTGACGAGATAAAACAGCTCGTACAGGTTATGTTTTTCTCCTTTGAAGCGGTAATTCGGCGCCAGACGGTCCACATAGACGGAGGCGATCGACGTTACGCTGAGGGAAGATGCCAGGTTCGTTCCTTGCAGCGATACAAGGTTTCCCTGCTGGGTGATATACTTGTATTTCATGGTATAAAAAGTATAACACACTGTTTTTAAAAAAGTCAATATAGTATAAAGAATTTGTTAAAATCCTTGTAGATTAAATCAAAATCATGCCTTAAAATAGAATCGGAAGCACGGCACGGGCGCATTCTGCGTCTGTGCGGACGGCAGAACGGAGCGGATAATGAAAAGAAAGATAGCGGCTTTGCTTCTGGCAGCGGCGGTCGTGCTGGTTTCGGCGGCGGGATGCGCGGCGGGACAGGAGATCGGCGGCTACACGCCCGAAACATACGGCGAAAGCGAATTGGTGCGCGGCGGGTTCTGGGCGCCGGACAGGACGGCGGAAGCGTACGCGCAGTACAAAGCGGCGGGGTTCAACACGCTGCTTTTTGTGCGGCACGATCTGAGCAGTACGGCGGCGGCGAAGGCGAACAATTACTATCTCGGATCGTCGGCGACGGCGGAGGCGCTGGAACTGTGCCGTGCCGTCGGGCTGAAGGCGTACCTGAATTACGGGCGCTGGGAGGCGACGACGGCGGGCGATTCGGTATCGCCGGCTCTGCTGGAACAGACGGCGGCGGGCATATATGCCCCGTATATCGCGGACGGAACGGTCATCGGGATGCATATGGGCGACGAGCCGTATAAGAGTGACATCGACGAATGGCTGGGGGAGGACGCTCTGGCGGAAGCGTTTGCGGAAGGGTACGCGGGCGGACGTTTTTTTGCGAATCTGCATCCATGGATCTTTTTTAACAACAATAACGGGTTCGGCATGGGGCTGAACGCGACGTATGCGGACTATGTGAACTATTATGCGGACAATGTTCTGGCGGAAGTGCCCGAGGAGAGCCGTCTGCTTTCGGTAGACGTATATCCATACACGAAGGACGGGCTGGAGCCGCTGTGGCTGGCGACGTATGAAACCGTTGCGAACGCGGCGCTCGGCTGCGGCGCGGGAACGGGGTTCTATATGCAGGCGCAGCTTTCGGAAGAGGGGACGTACTCGAAAGAACTGACGTATGCGGATATGCGGATGCAGGCGTACACGGCGCTGGCATACGGGGCAGAGCAGCTGCTGTTTTACTGCTACACCTGTCCGGACGGGCACGGTTACGAGTATTGCATGCTTGACCCGGGCGGCGCGCCGTCGCCGTATTATTCCCTTGTGCAGCAGATCAACGCGGAGCTGGCGGCGTTTGAAAACGTATATACGGCGTATGAATACACGGGCACGTTCCCCGTGCTTTCGGGGCAGAACGACGACGTGAACCTGCAGCTTTTGGGAAACAGACCCGATTACACGGATATGCTTTATCTGACGTCGGTGACGGCGGACAAAGGGATCCTTGTCGGTACGTTCGCGCGCGAAGGCGGCGAAGCATACATGCTGGTGAACTTCGGCGATACGGCGGCGGGGCAGGCGGCGGAAGTGTGTCTGACGCTGCGCGGCAGCAACTTTGCGGCGCTGTACGGCAAGAACGGCGCGGGTGCGAACGAGGCAGTCGTCAGGGGCGAGAACGGAACGTTCACATTCACGCTGGAAGCGGGCGAAGGGCTGTTCGTCGTCCCGCTCGGCGCATAGCGGCGCCGCCCGCCGTAAAAAACGGCGCGCGGGATCGGAAAAAGCACCGTCTGCCGCGGCAGACGGAAAAATAATCACAGAAATACGGAGGAAAGTTCCATGCAAAAAAGGGTGAGCGCGGTCTTTTTGCTCGCGGTCCTGTTGGCTTCAGTCCTGTTTTTGGGCGCGGCGATCGCCTTTTCTATGGAAGAAGCGCACGCGACGGAGATCCCCGCAGACGGTATATACGACGTTGTGGCGGGCGATCTGAACGAAGCGAACGATATGCCCGCCGGCAAGGATGAGAGCTGGGAGGGCGACTTCGTGTATTCCACGAAAAAGACCGTCGAGTATACGACTGTCGATATCGAGGACTTCATGGCGGAGGTGAACAGCTACCAGTTCATCAATTACCCGAACCGTTCGTATGCGTACAGGACGGAGGAAGGCAACGTCATGCTCGGCGGCTACGACTATAACGACGGCGACCAGGGCGTGCCCGCGTTCAAGATCAAAGGGAGCTACGAGCGCGCCGCGATCCGCTACAAATTCCAATATACGGGCGGTGAAATTTTTATCGCCTACGAAGTGCGCGGCACGGCGGATAATTCCTATTACTGGTCGGACGGCGGGCAGACGCTCCTCATGTTCGACTGGAAAAACGCGAACGAATGGCGCTACACCGTGTTTCCGGACGGGATCACGGGGAAGTGGCGGGACGCCAGCCTATGGGGCGACAGCACAGGGATGTCCCTTTCGCTGGAAGAGGGCGACTACGTATACTGCGAATTCGGTTTCATGCCCGTGGCGGACGTTGAGCCTGATTCCGCGGAAAACGGCATGTATGTGTTCGTGAACTATTACACCGTCGACGAACAGGGGCAAAAGGAAGAGAACAACCAGATCTATATCCAGACGAAGCTGACGGGCGACTTTTGCATGAACAACACGGGCTGGATCAAGTTCTATCAGTCTCCGTATAACACGTTGGGGAATGCCGCGAACGATACCGATCTCGTGCAGGACTACCTGATCGAAGGCATCGACGCGCCCGTGTTCGAGTATTTTGCCCCCGTCTATACGGTGGCGGAATCGCGCGGCAATTACGATATCAGCGAAATGGCGCCCATGACGAGCGCGGCGGGGGTCACTTACTCCGCGTCGGGCGGTACGGGCGCCGCGACCCGCTCCATGTTCAACGCCTATATGCCGCGCACGAACATGAGCCTGCAATTCGGCGTTACCTTTACGGAGGGGAACAACGCAAACCTCGGGTTCGACCTTTCCATGCGCGCGACGGGTTCGCACGGCGAAAACGGGTATTCGGTCTCGTTCAGCAAATCCAACCGCGCAAGCAGCTTCACCGTAACGACGGCGAACGCCACGGCTTCGCTGCCCTATGAACAGGGGAAAACGTACAACTTCCGCGTATACTGCCTTGACTTTTCGTACGGCGACGAGATCGCCATTTCGGGCGTGCGCCTTGCCGTATATCTGCTGGACGGCGCGGGCGGCGAAACGCTGCTCATCGAAGACTACATCGAATCGCTGCCCGCGGCGCAGGTCGGCGAATGGTTCTCGGGGATCGTGCGCGGCGATTCGGCAAGCTCGGTCACGGTCACGCCCGTTGAATTCGAACAGCAGGCGGTGACGGTGGCGATCGAAGCGGGCGCAGAGCGCGTGAACATCGGCAGGACGGTGCGTTTTTCGGCGGAGAGCTCGCTGCCCACCCTGCTCGACGAAGTGCAGTACGTCGTTACCGAGGGCGAGGAATACGTCACGCTCAGCGGGAACGGCATCACGGGCGTTGCGGACGGCGCCGTCAAAGTAAAGGCGGTCGTGACCAACGAATACGGCACCTTTGAGAGCGAAGAGATAGAAGTGACCGTCGGCGCGGGCGCTGCCGATAACGGCGGCGGAAGCAATAGCGTCGGGCTGATCGCGGGCGTGAGCGCCGCGGCGGCCGTGGTCGTGGCGGCAGCCGTGGTGACGGCGGTGCTGGTCGTAAAAAAGAAGAAAAAGAGCGGCGGCGCGGGCAAGGACGGCACGCTGCCTCCGGACGGACAATAAACAGGAGGAACGCAAACCATGAAAAAGATTTTGGCAATACTGCTCTGCTTGGGCCTCGTTCTGGCATTCACAGCCTGCGGCGGCAAGGGTAATGAAAGCTATCCCGTAGAGGGGCTGGGCGATTGGGAACGCATGACGGACAATACGGACGAGATCGACGCGACCATCATCAACGCGGGGATCGGGCAGGAATGGATCAACAATATGGCGCAGGCGTACGAGGACGATACAGGGATTAAGGTCAACGTGTCGTTTGCCGAAGACAGCGCCATTCAGTCGCATTTCTCCGCCGACAGGGAATCGGTGTACAGCGACCTGTACCTTACCAACTCCAGTTACAGCTGGCTGACCTGGGCGGGCACGGGCAAGCTGTACAGCCTTGACGAGGCGGTCGGCATGGAGTACAACGACGGCACGACGATCGACGGCAAAAAGTACGACATGTTCGACGATTACGGCATCTACAACGGCTCGCGGTATATTTTGCAGCTCACATACGCGCCGACGGGGTTCGTGTACAACGTGGACTACCTTGCCGAGCTCGGATACAGCAAATTTCCCGATACATGGGACGGGCTTATAGAGCTTTGCAGCGACATCCTTGCAAGCGACCTTACGGCGGGTTCGCGCAAGGTGATGCCGCTCAGCTTCGGCGGTTCGGTCGACGACCTGAACAATACGTTCCGCACGCTGTGGGCGCAGCAGGACCCCGATGCGTACCAGGAATTTTTCAATTACGACAGCAGCGCGGGCGCGCCGCAGGAGCTGCTCGGCGATGAGCGCCTGCACGCGCTGGAGGCGATCTACGACCTGCTCGCGCCGGAAAACGGTTATTCCACGACGACGCTGGAGGGCGCGGCGAGCGATACGCACATCAATTCGGAAACGTGGTTCCTGCTCGGCTATACGGCGTTTTGCCCGACGGGCGCATGGTTTGAAACGGAAATCTCCTCCGTGCTGCGCGATTCGGAAGTGAACTACGCCTTTGCCCCCGTTCCCGCGCTCACTGACCCCGAAACGGATCAGCCGTACGAGCAGGTGCTGGACATCAACCTGCCTACGGAGTACTTCTGCATCCCCGCAAAATGCAACAACCCCGAGGGCGCGGCGGACTTTTTGCGGTATATGTGCCACAGCGTGAACCTGCAGAAGATCCACGAGATGACGGGCATGCCGCTCGCGTTTGACTACGATATGAAGTCGCTCGACCTCAACGAGTGGCAGCGCTCGGTCACGGACGCGATCAGCGAATACAGGAACGTGTATGCGCTCGGGTATTCCGACTACTATGCCGTGGGCGCGCTTCGCACGACCTGGTACAAGAGCACGAATCCCGTTCTGCAGATCCTGAACGACAAAGTCACCCGCGACGAGCTGTACGATCAGCTGAAGGAAGAGTATGACTTCCGTGAATCTTCGTGGGAGGATTACACCGACATCATCGGCTCGCTCGCTGCGGGCTGAGGGAAGGGAGAAAAGAGTGTATGGATAGCGAAAGAACGGTCAGCGAGGAGGCAGGCGCCGCCGCCGTGCAGGCGCCCGCTCCGAAAAAGAAGCGCATCGGCGCGGTAAAAAAGCGGAACCTGCTCTTCATCTGGCTCGGGCTCGGCTGGTCGGTGCTGCACTTCGTCGTGTTCTGGCTGTACGTCAATATCGGCACGATCGTCAGCGCCTTTCAGCTGGAAGACATGCTCGGCAACACTACGTTTGCGGGGTGGGATAATTTCCTGAACGTGTTTCAGACGATCGCCGGCAAGAACGAAACGGCGCTCATGACGCACTATGCCTATACCAACACGCTTTGGCTGCTGCTCATCGGCATCGTCGTCAACATTCCCGTCACGCTCGTGTTTTCGTACATGATCTTCCGCCGCTGCAAGGCGCAGCGCATCTTCCGCGTGGTGCTGTATCTGCCCGCGATCATCTCGCCCATCGTGCTCTGCCTCGTGTTTCAGGGGCTGATCGATTCGCGCACGGGCATCCTGGCGGAGTTCCTGCGCCTGATCGGCGCGGGGGACGCGATCCCTTCGGGCGGCATCCTCGGCAGCGAGGATACGGCATGGACGGCGATCCTTGTGTTCAGCGTTTGGACGGGCATCAGCGGCAATCTGATCTACTTTATTTCGGCAATGTCGCGCGTGCCCGATTCGCTCATCGAAAGCGCCCAGCTCGACGGCGCGAGCGAAATGTGCATCTTCCTGCGCATCGTGATGCCGCTCGTATGGTCTACGGTCACGACCATCGTGATCCAGGTCATCAGCACGACGTTCAGCTGGTACCTGCCTTCGATGCAGCTGACGGGCGGCGGGCCGAACGGGGTCACGAGCACGATCGGGCTGATCATCATTTCCAACACGTCTACGACGACGGGCACGACTTACGGCTATGTGGCGGCGCTCAGCGTTCTGGTCGGCGTGATCGGCACGGCGTTCATTCTGGGCGTCAAGTGGCTGATGGAGCGGCTGTGGAGGGAGGTGGAGTACTGATGAAAAGACCTGTTTTTAAGGCGGGCAGGGCGCTGAAAGCGAAAAAAACGTTCCACCCGGGCGACTTTGCGTTCAAACTTATCGTCTATATCCTGATGACGGTCTTCGCGGTGTCGTTCGTGTTCGTCATGGTCTGGATGGTGCTGAACTCCTTCCGCACTTCCTTCCGCTTTATGCAGGACCCGCTGAACTTCTTCGATTTTGCGAATTGGACGGGCGATAATTATGTGAACGCGTTCACGCAGGAAGTCGGTGCGAACAATACGACGATGCTCGGCATGGTGCTGAACTCGGTCATCTACATCTTTCCGCCGCTCATCCTGCAGATCTTTATCCCTACAATCGCAGGGTACATCTGCGCGAAATTCCGCTTTAAGGGGAAAACGGCGATCATTACGATGGTCATCGTATCGATGACGGTCCCTGCGGTCTCTTCGACATTGCAGACCTTCCGCCTGATCAGCTGGATGAACCTGTACGATAACTTTTTGGGCATCTACCTGATGGCGGCGGGCGGCCTGGGGTTCGGCTTTCTGCTGTACTACAACTATTTCGGCGGGATCCCGTGGGAGTATGCCGAATCGGCACAGCTGGACGGTGCGTCGAACCTGCGCATCTTTTTGCAGATCTATATGCCGATGGCGCGGCCGATCATCGTGGCGATGTTCATCACGGGGCTGATCGGGCGGTGGAACGATTTCACTACGCCGTTCCTGTACCTGCCCAGCTCGCCGACGGTGGCGAACGGCATTCAGATCATCTTTGATTTTTCGGGTGAAGACTGGCCGCTGATGTTCGCTTCCATGACGTTCACCTGCGTCGTGTCGCTCGTGCTGTACGCCCTGTTCAGCAAGCAGATCACGGAGAGCATGTCCGCCGGCGGTTTAAAAGCGTAAGAGCGGGGCGAACAAACCAAGGCGATTCGCGGCAAAAGCCGCGGGCGAACAAACCAAGACAATTCGCGGCAAAAGCCGCGGGAAATAAACATTATAAGGAGGAAAAAACATGAAACGGAAAAGCATTTGGATCGCGCTGCTTCTGGCGTTCTGCCTGATGTTTTCCATCGTGGGGTGCACCCCCGCGGAAGAAGAACCCGATCCCGGCCCAGGACCCGACTCGGAGCCGACGGTGACCTATACGGTCACGCTGACGGCGGGAACGGGCGGTACGGTATCGGGGGGGGGTACCTATGAGAGCGGCAAAAGTGTGACCGTTACCGCCACGGCGGACGACGGATACGAATTTGTCGGCTGGTTCGAGGGGACCGAACTTGTTTCGGTTGAGGCAAGCTACACCTTTACGGTCACTGCAAACGTCGCGTACAACGCCACGTTCGCCGAGATCAACGAGCTGGAAGCGGCAGACTACACCAACGGGATCAACGGATCCTCGTTCGGGTTTGTAGACAGGACGGCCGACGAAAGCGAAAATTGGTGGGACGGGCTTTCTTCCCTTGGAGAAGACACCTATTTTACGGGGCTGCAGAGCGACGTGAAGGTCGCAGGCTCGGACGAGGCGTACGCGATCAAGATCGACGCGCTCGACCCCGACGGCGACGGAACGGGCAGGTATCCGGAAACGACCGCTGCCGGTATGGATACGTGGAACCGCATCGACGCATGGCTTTCGCTCGACCTTACATTTGAAGACAGTGCATACCTGAGCGAGTCGATCATGTCGGTCGATGTGAAAACGGAGAACATGTCGCTCTGGTTCGCGGTCAACGCGGGCGACGGCGACCTCGGCAATACGGCGACGAATGCCTGCGGGCAGAAGGACGCGAGCCTTATCCCGTTGCAGAACGCCAACGGCGCGTACGAGGGCTGGCTGGATTATATCAAGGTCGACGACATCGGCGACGGCTGGAAAAAGGTGCAGATCAACCTTGCCGGCGTGTGGGAAAACAACATCGTTCTGGAAACGGCGGGCGAAGTGCGCCTGTTTGTTTCCACCGCGAAAAACGGCGTCGATACCAACAACGCCAACACCATCGACTACACCAAGGAGATGGCGGTTTACTTCGATAACCTCAATATCATCGAAGCGGAAGAGCCCGTCGACGCGGAAGACATCACCGTGACCGCCACGGATATCGTGCGCAACGCCACGGCGGAAGAGGGCACCTACACCGCGCATAAAACGGTAAAAACGGATATCTTCGCCGTTGAGGGCGAAGCGGCGTACTTCGCGGCGGACGGCACGCAGAGCGACCTCGTCGTCACCGTTCCGCTCGGGTATACCCTTGCCCTGACGGAGGTCTCCTTCGACATTTATGTGTTTGACGAAGCGATCCTGGCGCCTTCCTTCACGCTGACCGTCGGCGAAAGTAAGCCGACGGCATCGACGGCGATCGGCTGGAAGCAGTATTCCGTTACGCTCGATAGCGTCAAAGGGGACAGTCTCAAAATTTCGCTCGGCGAACTGAACGGCTATGTGCTCATCGCCGACGTTGACTATACCGCGACCGAGCAGTTTATCGAGTACGGCGGCGTCGAACGGACGTTCGGCGAGGCGGGAAATGCATATGACGGCTCTGCAAATCAGCTTGATTCGTTCGAACTTTTGGACGGCGTGACCAAGGTGCATTATTCCTTCACGTTTATGATCGATTCGGACGATGGTGTTACGGAAGGCAACGCGGCGTACCGTGCGATTTCACTGTTTGAAACCAACGGCATGTATGGCGGCGGTATCGTGCTGAAAATTTGGGAATGGGCGCTGTTGGTTTGCATTCCGGAAGGATATGTAGACGGTATCGGATATAATGCAAGTGAATTCTTCATCGCGGGCAACGTGTTGGCAGATATTGTCCGTGAGAGAAATGTAAGCATTACGCTTACTGTCGAATATGCGGACGAGGATACGATTATCACCGTTTCCAATACGGACGATCCGTCCAAGGTGGATACGAAGACGATCGAAGGCAAAAAGCTGCCCCTCGGCGAAAGGACGTTCGGCGCGTATTGCTGCGCAGGCTGCTACATCACCATTTCATAAACCCGTATAACGGGGCGTTCCCCTGCGGCGGAGCCGCCGCAGGGGAGGGCGCCCTATGGAGAAAACGAATATGCGTACATTACGGAAGGCGGGCGCGCTGTTCCTGTGCGCCGCTCTGCTTGCGGTCGGCGCGGGGTGCGCTCCGCAGCAGGAGGGCGATACGGGCATCAACCGAAAGAGCGATCTGCCCAATTATGAAACTTCGGGCGGCACGGTGGACATCTATGCGTATTTCCCCGGCGATACCGAGGACGTGCTGCGCGCCATGTTTGAGGCGGATTTCAACGCCGTGCTGATGACGCGCCCCAATTCATACATCACAACGAACCGTGCAAATTTACAGACGGCGCTGGATACGATGGAGGCGCTGCACGGGGAATACGACTTCAAGACCTATCCCTTTACGGGGCATATGGTCACGGACGTAGACTACGACGGAGAATTTTATTCGTACCTGACGGACTACGACTGCGTGGGCGGGCTGTATATGTACGACGAGCCGTGGCCGAACAACATGGCGGATCTTTCCAACGCCGCGCAGGACTTTTTAAGCAGCAAAACGTACGGCGATACCGATTCCAAGTACCTTGTCACGCTGCACCCCTCCACCGTTACGGAGGATATGCGCTGGGTCGCCGACTATGCGGATATATCGTACGAAGAGTATGTGCTCTCGTATATCGAAGATGTGGCGGAAGAGATCGGCGACCTTTCCCGCGTGTGGCTTTCGGCGGATATTTACCCCATCGTGGCGGGGGCGAACGGGCTGGGCGAGCGTACGCTCAAGCCTTCGTACCTGTACAACGTGGGCGTGATCGCCGTGTATGCGCAGCGGTACGGGCTGGAAACGAATATCGCCATTCAGGCGCTCGATCACCTGAACTATCCCGTGCCGACGGTGCAGGATCTGCGTTTGCAGGTGAACACGCTGTTTGCCTTCGGCATCGATACCTATTCGGTGTATACCTTCGATACGCCCACGATCACCGCGGAGGGAGCGGTGAACAGGCAGGGGTGCTACCTGAACGGGAAGCCGACGGTGATCTACGACAGGGTGAAGCAGGTCAACGGCGAAGTGCGCGCCTGGGATCAGGTATATACCTCCTTCGAGTGGCAGGGCGTTATCACCCGCTGCAGCAGCTCCGTCAACGATACGGCGTTCCGTCTGCTGCAAAGCGTTGCGGAGGACGAAAACCTGCTCGTTTCGCCCATTCTTGAACCTGCGGATACACAGCTGGTCCGTTCGCTTGAAACGGACGGGGATATCCTGCTCGGGTATTTCACGGACGAGGCGGGGAACGAGGGGTACATGCTCACCAATTACGCCGAAACACAGTCGGGCGAGCCTTGCACCACAAAGATCGCCTTTGCCGGGTGCAGCGGCGCGTATGTCTATGAAAACGGCGTAAAGCGGGAAGTGCCGCTCACGGGCGGCGTTCTGGAACTCACGCTCGAAGCGGGCGGCGGCGCGTTCATCGTCCCCTTCGGGGAATAAGCGCAAAACAAAAAGGGCGGCGTCTGTCCGCCGCAAATCGGCAAAGAAGGTGCGCCATATGGAGAGAATTGAATTTAACGGGCTGGAATTTTTGTTGGACGGGAGGGCGGAACTGCTCGGATTCGGGAATTTCCGCTGTGACCGCGATCGGTATGGCGCCCCTCTCTCTTTTGTGCAGGCGCAGGTGGCGGGGGAAAACATGCCCTCGCATGCGGGGCTGAAAGCGGCGTTTTCCTCGGAGGGGTGCCGCTTCCGTTACTGTTCGCACACCTGTACGGACGAGCGGCTGGAAATCGTTTTGCAGAGCGATCTGCTGCGGGCGGTCTGCCGCTTTGAAGCGTTCGGCGGCGTGATCCGCGTGCGTACGGAGTACAGAAACATCTCCGCACGCGAGCTTGTCCTGACCGAGGCGTCCTCTTTTTTGCTGCCCTGCCTCGGGGCGAGCGGCAGGCGCGAAGCGGAGCAAATGTACCTCTGGCGTTTTGTGCAGAGCCATCATGCGGAGTGCCAGCCGCGCAAAAATTCGTTCTATTCGTACGGCTTTTCAAGTGAAACGGCATGCGGGCAAAAACGCATCGCCATGGCGAACGTGGGGAGCTGGTCGACCAAAGAGGCGCTGCCGCAGGGCATCGTCGAGGGGGCGGACG